>Ga0310123_10000248_pt1 | contig 48228 bp, 37 predicted proteins | sample CB6_AW_1057_MG_FD_203505 | JGI IMG/M metagenome (GOLD analysis project Ga0310123, IMG submission 203505) | Marine microbial communities from Western Arctic Ocean, Canada - CB6_AW_1057 | ecosystem: Environmental > Aquatic > Marine > Oceanic | place: Canada: Western Arctic Ocean | collected... | reverse complement strand
AGATTCTGTCCTAGGGCCGGGGTCAGACGTCCCGCATCTCGCCTCGGTGTTGGCTCGATTCACTTTTCAGTAGCATCGATCCCATTCCAAGCCACACCAAAGAGAACATGATGACAGGCGAACGCGTTGAAGTTGGCGGCCTGCTGGTCGACCGTGGCCTGCACCAACTGGTCCGCGACGAGATGGTCCCCGGGACCGGCGTCGACGCCGACGAGTTCTGGATCTCACTGGGCCAGATCGTCGCCGACCTCGAACCGGGCAACCGCCGGTTGCTCGATCGTCGTGACGCACTGCAACAGCAGATCGACGCCTGGCACCTCCAGCACCGCGAGTCGGGATTCAGCGGCGAAGAGGCTCGCGAATTCCTGGCCGGGATCGGCTACCTGGTCGACGACTTCGGCGAGTTTGAAATCGAGACGAGGGGTGTCGACCCCGAGATTTCCACGATCGCCGGACCGCAACTGGTTGTCCCGGTCGACAACGCCCGCTATTGCCTGAACGCTGCCAACGCCCGCTGGGGCAGCCTCTACGATGCCCTCTACGGCACCGATGTCCTGGGCTGGGAGGCGGGTGAGTCGATCTCGGGCTACGACGCGGCTCGAGGAGCCCGCGTGGTCGCCCGCGCCGAAGCCCTGCTCGATCAGCACGTCCCGCTGGCCGACGCCAGCCACTCGGATGCTCTCGGCTATCGACTCGAGAACTCCGACGGCGGGCATCAACTGGTGGTCGAACTCGAGGGGGGAGTGACGACGGGCCTGTCCGATGCGGAGGGACTGGCCGGGTTTGGCGGTCCGCCCGAGTCTCCTTCATGCGTCCTGCTGGTGCACCACGGGTTGCACATCGAGATCGCGATCGATCGTGAGCATCCGGTCGGGGCCGTGCATCCGGCCGGTGTGAAGGACGTTGTGCTCGAATCGGCTGTGACCACGATCCAGGACTGCGAGGATTCGGTTTCGGCCGTCGACGCCGGCGACAAGAGGCTGCTGTATGCCAACTGGCTGGGCCTGATGAAGGGCGATCTGAAGGTGACGTTCGACAAGGGCGGCCAGTCGGTCACCCGGCGTCTGAATCCCGACCGCAGCTACACGGCTCCCGATGGCGGGATGCTGAGTTTGCCGGGCCGGAGCCTGCTGCTGGTCCGCAATGTCGGCATCCACATGTACACCGATGCGGTGACGACCGTGGCGGGTGAGCCGATCCCCGAGGGGTTTCTCGATGCGATGGTCACCTCGCTGGCGGCCCTCCACGACCTGAAGGGCCTGGGCACAGTCACGAATTCTCGGGCCGGCAGCGTCTACATCGTCAAGCCGAAGCAGCACGGGCCCGACGAGGTGTCGGCGACGGTCGAGTTGTTTGATCGGATCGAGGAGGCTTTGTCGTTGAAGGACGACACGCTGAAGATCGGGATCATGGACGAGGAACGTCGCACGACGGTCAATCTCAGTGCCTGCATCCGCGCCGCACGTCGGCGGGTGGTCTTCATCAACACCGGGTTCCTGGACCGGACCGGGGACGAGATCCACACGTTGATGGAGGCCGGGCCGGTGGTGCCCAAGCCGGAGGTCAAGGACGCGGTGTGGCTGGGGGCCTACGAGAACCACAACGTCGATGTGGGACTGGCCACCGGGTTCCGGGGCACAGCACAGATCGGCAAGGGGATGTGGGCGATGCCCGACTTGATGGCGGCGATGCTCGAGGCCAAGAGCGGGCATCCGCTGGCCGGAGCCAACACCGCCTGGGTCCCCTCGCCCACGGCCGCCACGTTGCACGCGTTGCACTACCACGAGGTCGACGTGGCGGCCAGGCAGGACGAACTGGCCCAGCGACAATCGGCCAAGCTGGCCGATGTGCTGACTCCGTGTTTGCTCGGTGAGCGTCGGCCCGACGCCGATGAGATCACTCGTGAACTCGATAACAACGCCCAGGGCATCCTCGGCTATGTCGTCCGTTGGATCGACCACGGAGTGGGTTGTTCGAAGGTGCCCGATATCAACAACGTCGGCCTGATGGAAGACCGTGCCACGCTGAGGATTTCGAGCCAGCACATCGCCAACTGGCTGCATCACGGACTGGTCACTTCCGACCAGGTGAACGCGACGTTTCAGCGGATGGCGGCGGTTGTCGACCAGCAGAATGCCGGTGATGGGGCCTACACGCCGATGGCTCCGGGTTTCGACGGCAGGGCGTACCGGGCGGCCCTGGAACTGGTCTTCGAAGGTCGCGACGAGCCCAACGGCTACACCGAACGCGTGCTGACCAGTTATCGCCGCCAGGTGAAGGAAGGGTCGAACCAATAGCTGAATTCGACCAATACGGGGTTGATGAAGACAACGGGCCCACGCCGACATATAATCAAGAATCGATTCGAATGGCCTGTAGCGTTTGACACCGTCACCTGGCGTTGATGCAGGGAGCCCCACGATGAGTTCCGGACGCTGGCAACACCCCGGGATCAACCGTCGCGCGGCCGTGCAGGCCGGCGCGATCGGTCTGCTCGGCCTGGGGACGAACCACCTCGAGGCGTTGCGAGCTGCTGGCCCCGAATCGCAGGCCACTCCGGCGACGGCCAAATCCTGCATCTACATCTTTCTCTCAGGTGGCCTGGCCCAACAGGACAGTTTTGATCTGAAGCCCGATGCTCCCGACACGATCCGTGGCGAGTTCAACCCGATTGACACGGCGACTCCGGGGATCCAGATCTGCGAGCACCTGCCGATGCTGGCTCAGCGCAGCCAGCACTGGGCCCTGGTCCGCTCGCTGACTCACCCGACCAACGGCCACACGCTGGGCCACTACTTCATGCTGACGGGTCGATCGATCAAGTCGGCCGCATTCAAGGGCGACCGCAAGCCCCGCCCGGGCGACTGGCCCTCGATCTCCTCGACCGTCGGCGACGCCGTGCCTCGCTACTCGGTTGGCCTGCCCAACAACCTGCCTCCGGCGGTGATGCTGCCCGAGAAGCTGGTGCACTGGTCAGGCGGCACGATCCCCGGCGCCTTCGGCGGCCAGATGGGGTCTCATCGCGACCCGTTCATCATCGAGGCGACTCATTATGGCGACCCATTCTGGCGGGGTGCCTACCCGGAGTACACCTTCCACCAGTTGCCGTTGAAGAAGGCGACGTCGACTCCGCCGACGGTCTTCCAGGCCCCCAGCCTGAAGTTGCCCGGCGAGGTCAGTGGTGGCCGCTTCGGCAACCGGCTGAACCTGTTGACCACGATTGACGGCCAGCGAGCGGCTCTCGAGGAGTCTGCTGCCGGTCAGTCCTATGACCTGCATCGCCAGAGCGCGATTTCGTTGTTGGCCAGCCAGGAGGTGCGTCGGGCGATCGACGTGACCAAGACCGACGTCAAGCTGCAGGAACGCTACGGCCGCAACAGCTTTGGTTGGAGCCTGCTGATGGCATTTCGGCTGGCCGAGGCGGGCGTGCCGATGATCCAGGTCAACCTCTGCAACAACGAGGGTTGGGACACTCACGGTGAAGCCTTCTGGCGGTTGCGAGAGAAGCTGTTCCCGCCGACCGACCGCGCTCTCTCGGCCCTGCTCGACGATCTCCACGGCAGTGGCCTGCTCGATTCGACCATGATCGTGATGGGCGGCGAATTCGGCCGCACGCCGAAACTCTCGACTCTGCCCGAGCACTACAGGGAAGCCGGGCGAGATCACTGGGGCGCGGTGCAGACGCTGTTCTTCGCCGGTGGCGGGATCCGCGGCGGCAACGTGGTGGGGTCCTCGGATAAGATCGGCGGCTATCCGGCCGCGGATCCTCAGAAGCCCGAAAATATGGCCGCGACGATCTACAGCGGCCTGGGCATTCCGCGTGATGCGGTCTGGCAGGACGAACTCGACCGGCCACACAATATCTACTTCGGGCAGCCGATCGCCGGGTTGTTGTAGCACGGCCCCATCCCCCCTGCTCACGACAACACCATGACCGACACCTCGCGATCCATCAGCGTCGCCGTCCTGGGCGGCGGCATGTTCTTCGACGACATCATCGGGCAGTCTTTCAAAGACCTCATCCGCGGCGGCATCGCCGGGTCCCTGACGTCGATCGGCATGAGCCACCTGGCCTCCGACGTGGCCGATGTCTCCATCGATCTGTGTGCCGTCGGGACACGCAGCGAGCAAAGCGGTACGGCGGGGCGGATCGTCGAGTGGTTTGCCGAGGAGTTTCCCGGCTCCTCGATCGAAGCGTGTTACGGCGAGACGGTCTGGAACGACATCATCGAACGGCACCATCCCGACGTGGTGTTCGTCGCCACTCCCGATCACCTGCACACCGATCCGATCCTCGCGGCGCTGGAAGCCGGCTGCGATGTGATCACAGAGAAGCCGCTGTGCCTGACCTGCGACGAAGCCGACCTGATCATTGCCCGCGCTCGCCAGCAGGACCGCATCGTCGCCGTCGACATGCACAAGCGCTACGACCCCTTCGTCCGCGACATGATGCTGAACTCCGAATCGAAGTACGGACCGATCAACCGCGTGAGAACGGTGCTCGAGGAACCGTTGGAGGTCAGCAGTGAGATCTTCGGTTGGGTCGAAGAGAGCAACCCGTTCACCTATGTCGGCTGCCACTGGCTCGACGTCGTGCATCACTACCTGGAGGTCAAGCCGCGGAGCGTCTTTGCCACGGGGCAGAAGAACCTGCTGATGCACTGGGACGAGCACCATCTGGAGGTGGCCAGGCGGCTGGGTGTCGACCCGTCCTCCTTCAAGCGGCAGCACGCGATCAAGACCTGGGACAGCATCGACGTGGCGGTGACCTACGACAACGGCATGCGTGGCGATTACAGTAACAACTGGATCAACCCGGCCGAGTTTGAAGGTGCGGTGAACCAGGAGATCGAGCTGTACGGGATCTACGGTCGTGGGATGGTTGACCAGCAGGACCGGGGATTCCGTGAGGCGATCATCGGCGACGGCTCTCGCACGCGGAATCCCTCCTTCGGTGGCCGCTTCCAGCACCCGGGTGGTGAGCTGGAGATTTTCGGATATGGCAAGGCGTCGATCGCGGCCGGGTTGCTGGCGATCATCCGTCGCCGCGTGCTGGGCGAATCGCTCGAGTCGCTCGAGGAGACGTACCCGACGGCGGCCAGCCAGAGAAACGTGGTCCAGGTGGCCGAAGCGGCCGAGGTGGTCGCCGAGAAAAATCTGCATTACTTTGAAACCGGACGAGGGACACCGGTGACGGCTCTGCTCAGCGACACCGAGATCCAGATCCTCGAGCCCAACGACTCATGAATCAGCCCAAGCCGATGCTCTCACGACTCCTCGCGACCGTACTGGTGCTGTTGGCCCTGGCCGGTACCGCGTACGGCGAGCTTCGAACAGCTCCCGCAAAGCCGAAGTCGTCCTCGCAGCAGGTTCACATCGTCACGCTGGGTGATTCGATTACCAAGGGCGCCCGGACGGGTGTGACCGACAAGCAAACGTTTGCGTCGCTGATCGAGGTCGGGCTAAGAGACTCTGGCCAGCCGGTCCGCGTGACCAATGTTGGGATCGGCGGCGAGCGGACCGATCAGGCGCTGAAAAGACTTGGGAGGGTCCTGGAGCTGCGGCCCGACGTGGTCACGATCATGTACGGCACCAATGACAGCTACGTCGACAAGGGGAAGACGGCCAGCCGGATCTCTCGCGACCAGTATCGTGACAACCTGGTGCGGCTGGTCAGCGAGTTACTTTGGCGAGGCATCACTCCGGTGCTGATGACCGAGCCGCGCTGGGCCGACGACGCGAAGCCCAACGGGGTCGGTGAGCATCCCAACGTGCGGCTCGAGAAGTATGTCGAGGCGTGTCGCGAGGTCGCGGCCTTGTGGCGGGTGCCGCTGGTGGATCATTTTGCCGGGTGGTCGAAGGCCAAAAAGGACGGGGTGACGCTCCGCGAATGGACCACCGACGGCTGCCACCCCAACCCCGCCGGTCACATCGTACTGGCCAGGACGATGCTGCCGGTGCTCGAGTTGCCTCTGGGCCACAGCTCACGGATCCGCCAACGGATGACCGGCAGCAAGCGGCCGATCCGGGTCGTCTGCTTCGGCGACAGCGTGACCGGCGTCTATTACCACACCGGCAGCCAGAGAGCCTACACCGCGATGCTCGAGCTGGCTCTTGAGGCCGCCCTGCCCGGTACGCACGTGGATGCGACCAATGCCGGCATCAGCGGTCACACGACCGCCGACGGACTGGCACGAATCGAGAAGGACGTGCTGGCTCACAAGCCGGACATCGTCACCGTGATGTTTGGACTCAACGACATGGTCCGTGTCTCGCTGGCCGATTACCGCAAGAACCTTGTCACAATCGTCGCCCGCTGCCGGGCGATCGGAGCCGAGGTGGTCCTGGCGACGCCGAACAACGTGATCGAAACGGCCAATCGACCCAGCACAAAGTTGGTCAAGTACTGCGATGTGGTCCGGGCGGTGAGTCGCGAGTTGAAGGTGCCGCTGTGCGACAGCTACCGCGGATTCGACGCGGTGCGGCATCACGATCGAGCTGACTGGCGGTTGTTGATGAGCGACCAGATCCACCCGAACATGGATGGGCATCGCCTGATCGCAACACAGCTCGCACGCACGATCACCGGCCGCGGTGTCGATCTGAACAGCGTGCATCCGACCCAACCGGCCATTTCCCGGACACTGTCGTTGCTGAAAGCCGGCAAGCCGATCCGGGTGCTGGCGATGCCTCCCTACGACCAGTCGATCGTCACGGTGCTGAAGACGCTGAAGCCGAAGGCACGTGTCGAGGTGACACGCTGGGAGATCGAGGGCCGGTCGTTGAAGCAGATCGAGCAGGATGCGGCCAAGCGGGTTCGGACGATGAAGCCCGACCTGGTCCTGATCGCCGTGCCGCGGACCGCACGTGCCGCTTCTCATGAGGATTTTATCCACTCCTACTCTTGGATCATGAACTACTCGCTCAGCTTCTCGTACCAGCAATGGGACTGCGTGGTGATCCACCCGACGGTGGCCGTCGCAAAAATTGATGTGGCCAATGCTCGGCACGATGCCCTGGTTCGCCGGCTGGTGCGTGCCCAGGACCTGCACCTGGTCGATCGACCCAGGGACAGCCGGGCCAGGCCAACGGAGATTTTTCAGGAGTGGCTTGGTCGTCAACTGAAGTCACAATCGAAATGATTCCTGTTCAGAGAGATCAACTGGTGTCGGGTCAGGCTGTCTGGATCTGTGTGGCGTGGGTGATGCTGGGTCTGTTTGCCCCGCAGGCGTCGTGGGCCACCGATCGGACGGCTGAGTTACAGCGGTTCGAGCGGAAGATCCGGCCGTTACTGGTCAAGCGGTGCAGCAAGTGTCACTCGGGACCCAAGCCCAAGGCCGGTCTCAACCTGGTTGATGCTGGTCTGCTGATGTCCGGTGGACGCTCGGGGCCTGCCATCGTGCCGGGCAACCCGACCGGCAGCCTGCTGGTGCAGGCGATCCGCCGGCGTGGCAAGAAACGCATGCCTCCGGACGTCCCACTCGAATCCGGCGACGTGCTCGAACTGGTGACCTGGATCAAGAACGGAGCCGTGGTTCCGGTGGCCGACGGAGCGGGAAAACGCGAGCCGGGCGGGAAGATCACCGACGACGACCGCCAGTGGTGGTCGTTCCGACCGCTGGATCCCGGGATCGTGCCGGTGGTTCCCGATGACCGGTGGTCGCGTTCGGCCATCGACCGCTACATCCTGTCACGGCTTCACGAGGAGAAACTGGATCCATCTGGTCCGGCCACTCCGAGAGCGTGGATCCGGCGTGCGACGTTTGACCTGTGGGGGTTGCCTCCGACTCCCGAAGCGGTCAGGGCCTTCGAGGCCGACACCGATCCGGGTGCCTTTGCCCGCGTCGTCGATCGCCTGCTCGCCTCGCCTCGCTACGGCGAACGCTGGGCCCGGCACTGGCTGGACGTCGTCCGCTACGCCGACACCAACGGCGGCGGGTTCGATTTCGTCTACCCCACCGCCTGGCGATACCGTGACTACGTCGTGCGGGCCCTCAACCTCGACATCCCCTACGACAGTTTCCTGGTCGAACAGCTCGCCGGTGACCTGTTGCCCGAGACCGATGATGAGGGGCGTGCGGTGGATCGCAAGCTGGCCACCGGCATGCTGACACTGGCTCCCAAGGGGCTGGGCATGCAGGACAAGGAGTTGATGGCCATGGACGTGGTCGACGACCAGATCGACGTCCTCGGCCGCTCGCTGATGGGGCTCACGCTGGCGTGTGCACGATGTCATGACCACAAGTTTGACCCGGTACTGACGGCCGACTACTACGCACTGGCCGGCATATTTCGCAGCACCGTGTTGCTGAGTGACCTGGCCAAGAACCCCTCGTACTGGCCCGAACAGGCTCTCCAACGACCCTCCGTCCGCCGCGCCCGCGAGCAACACGATGCCCGAACACAGGCGACATCGACGGCGATCTCGAAGATCGTCTCGGTGGCCAACCGGCGACTGGTCGCTGATGCGAGGAAGCGACTGGACGAGTACCTGCTGGTCGCTGCCGTGATGCACCACACTCGAGGAGATCGCGGAGCGGTCGCTCATTGGACTTTCGACGGATCCTCGGGCAAGAGCGTTGCCGCGACCACTGGTCCGGCGGGGATGCTGGCCAACACGTCGGGCAAGAAGGACGCCGTGGTGCCGACCCGGATCGAGGATGGACAGGTGGGTCGGGCGCTGAGGTTCGGGGCGGGGAAAATTGTCGAGATCGATGCCAAGGCACTGAAGCCGATTGCCCTGGGCCGAACCGATGACTTCAGCGTCGGAGTGTGGCTGCGGGCTCCGAGTGGTTACAAGCCGGCCACAGCCGATTCGATCGTCGCCGCCAACTACAAGTCGAAGGCCCTGTGGTTCATCGCCCTACGACCCGGTGCCTACAACGGCGTCTATCTCAGGCACTACAACGGCTCCGCAGCGGTGGACATCAAGCCGAGCAGCAATCTGCTGCCCGTGCTGACCGACGGCAAGTGGCACTACCTGGCGGTGACGTCGGATCGGGATGCGGTGGGCATTCTCTACGTGGACGGCAAGCAGGCCGGTCGGACGTCCATCGCGGCGGTGAGCGCGACGGCTGACTACGGGACGCCCGTGTCGATGAAGCTGGGCGCATCGACCAACCGATTCGCCGGCGATCTGGATGACGTGGCGATCTGGGATCGTGTGCTGGATCCTGCCGAGATCATTCGACTGTTCGAGCTGGGCCATCGAGACGACAGTCCCCAGGACGTGGCGACCGTCGAGCGGCAGCGGCCGAGAAAGGACGGGGCCCCGTCGGTGGGCGAGCTGCTGAAGTCGCATCGACTGGTCCCCAGCCTCGCTCGTGGCCTGTCTCACGAGATCCTGGCGGCGGCCGGAAAACCCGGTGCGGCGTTGCATGACCTGGCCCGGGAGATCCCCGAAAACGTTGGACAGGTTCGATCGCGGGTCGACCTCGACAGCCCCGAACTGGCAAGGCAACTCGATGGCAAGCAGACACCGCTGGTGCCCGGAAGCGACGCCGCGGCGTTTTACCCGGCGGAAGAGCGGCAGGAGCTGGCGACGCTGAAGGACCGGTCGGCCCGGCTTGCGGCGGTGACGTTTGCCAAGCCGGTCACCGCGATGGTGGCCTTCGACAGCAAAAAGCCCGCCGATCTGCGGGTTCATGTCGCCGGCGACAATCGACGATTGGGTGAGGTCGTCTCACGAGGATTCCCCCGCGTGCTGCTTCGCAAGGATCGGCCGGCGGTGAAGATTCCACAGGCCACCAGCGGGCGGCTCGAACTGGCTCGCTGGCTGACTCGGGCCGATCACCCTTTGACCGCCCGGGTGATGGTCAATCGAGTCTGGCAGTGGCACTTCGGCGAAGGGCTGGTGCGGACGCCGGATAACTTTGGACAGTTGGGCGAAGAGCCCTCGCACCCCAGGCTGCTCGATCACCTGGCCCAGACGTTCATCCGCGACGGCTGGTCGCTGAAGCGATTGCACAGCCGGATCCTGCTCTCGGCCGTCTACCGCCAGGGGAGTGCATCGCGGCAGGGGCCGATGCAGGTCGATGCCGATAACCGGTGGTTGTGGCGGATGAGCCGTCGACGGCTGGAGGCCGAGCCCTTCCGTGATGCGATGCTGGCGGTTTCCGGCGGACTCGATTCGCGGATGTACGGCACGCTGCAGTCGTGGAAGGCCCGAGACTTCAGCGTCGACGACGTGAACAAGGAGACGGCCAACTTCAAGACCCGCCGACGTAGTCTCTATCTTCCGGTCGTGAGAACGACGCTGCACCAGATGATGGAGTTGTTCGACGTCGGTGACCCCAACTCGATCACGTCCCGCCGTGCCAATACCACGGTGCCTCACCAGGCCCTGTTCCTGCTGAACAACCCCTTTGTGCAGCAGCGGTCCCGGGGCCTGGCCGAACGGCTGATGGCGTGGTCCGACGACGAGGAGCAGCAGGTCGAGCGGGCCTGGTGGCTGGTGCTGTCACGGCCTCCGAGCACTTCCGAGATGTCTCGCGCCCGCCAGTTCCTGGCGGCCGCGAGACAGTCCGAGAGTGCTGATGGCAGGCAGGCCTGGACATCCCTGGCCTGGGCCTTGTTCAGCCTCAATGAAATGCTTTTTGTAGACTGAATGATCATGAATTCTCTGAAGCAGATCACCCATCGCGAGTTGGCCGGGCTCAGTCGCCGCACGTGGCTGTCGCAGGCGGGGTGCGGTTTCGGAGGCGTCGCGCTGTCGGCCCTGGCGACCTCGGAAGTCCTTGGTGCCGAGACCGGAGCCGGGGCGCGGCCGACCCATTTCCCTGCACGCGCCAAGCGGGTCATCTTTCTTTACATGCACGGCGGGTGTTCCCACATCGACTCGTGGGATTACAAGCCGGCCCTGCTCCAGCGACACGACGAGTCGTTGCCGGAGTCGATCAACACCGGCCGCAACAAGTTCAATTCCGGCCTGCAGAAGATCATGCAGCCACCCTGGGCCTTTCGCCGGCACGGCGAGAGTGGCCTGTGGGGCAGCGAGTTGTTCCGCGAGACCAACACGCGGATGGACGATCTGTGTTTCCTGTACTCGATGTACAGCAACAACAATGCCCACACGCCGGCGACCCTGGAGTTGCACACCGGTTCCCAGACCCTGATGCGTCCCAGCATCGGGTCGTGGATCAACTACGGCCTGGGCACGATGACCGATGACCTGCCCGGCTTCGTGACGATCTGTCCTCCCCTGACCTATGGCGGGCAGCGGAATTTCGGATCGGCCTTTTTGCCGGCCTCGAACCAGGGCACGATGATCGGCACCAATCGACTGCCGGTGGCCCAGTCGCAGGTCCGCAACATCAAGGCGGCACGACCGGCGACCGAGCAGCGGAGGCTGATCGACTTCATCGCCGCGTCCAATCGCGAACAGCAGCAGGCCGGGGCGGACAGCACGCTGGAGGCCCGCATCGCGTCCTTCGAGCTGGCCTTCCACATGCAGCAGTCTATGCCCGAGGTGATGGACCTGGGAGATGAGACCGCCGCGACACACAGCCTGTACGGCATCGACAACAAGACGACCGAGAACTATGGCCGCGAGTTGCTGATGGCCAGGCGACTGGTCGAGAGGGGTGTCCGGTTTGTCCACGTGGCTCACACCGGCGGCCGGGGTGGCCGCTGGGACCAGCACAGCGCGCTGAAGGCCAAGCACGAAGAGAATGCCCGCAGCTGCGACAAGCCGATCTCGGGACTGATCGCCGACCTGAAGCAGCGCGGGTTGCTCGAGGACACGCTGGTGGTCTGGAGCACCGAGTTCGGCCGGACGCCGGAACGGCAAAACGGCACCGGTCGCGGACACCACGCACAGGGCTTCACCTTCTGGCTGGCCGGCGGCGGTGTGAAGTCAGGATTCGGCTACGGGGCGACCGATGAGTTTGGTTACCACGCCGTGGAGAAGCCGGTCAGCATTCACGACCTGCACGCGACCATCCTGCACCTGCTGGGCCTGGATCACACGCGGTTGACCTACAGGTACTCGGGCCGGGACTTCCGCCTGACCGATGTGCATGGTCGGGTCCTGCACGACGTGCTTGTATAGAGTCCGGGACCGCATCGTGAATCCCAACGCCCCCTGGCAGGCCGAGCACGAGATCGATGGCGAGGTGGCTCGGCGGTTGATCGAAGAGTTGTGCCCTCAACTGGCTCCGGCCGATCTCGAAACAGCCGGACAGGGCTGGGACAATACCGTGTTTCGGGTCAACCGGCAGTGGGTGTTTCGTTTCCCGCGTCGTCAACTCGGGGCCGACCTGCTGGATGCCGAGGTGGCGATTCTGCCGCGAGTGGCCGAACGCGTGCCGGTGTCGATTCCGGTCCCGCTGTGGGTGGGCCGGCCGGGGGAAGACTATCCGTGGCGGTTCACCGGGGGCGAGTGGATTGCGGGCGAGTCGGTGGCGGTCCACGGACCCGACCCCGGGCAACGGCTCGAACTGGCTCAGTCGCTGGGGGAGTTCCTGCTGGCATTGCATGCGGTGTCTGCCGATGAGGCCACCGGGTGGGGAGCTCCCGGGGACGAGATCGGGCGTCTGGATCCGGAGTTGAGGATCCCTCGGACACGCAATTACCTAAGGCGGGCGGCGGAGGCGGAACTGATCGACGATCCGCATGCCTGGGATGCGATCATTGACGGCTTCGCCGACGATGCCGGTCCGGCGATCGATCCCTGCCTGCAGCACGGGGACCTGTACACGCGTCACCTGTTGCTCGACGATCGGTGTCGCTTGACCGGAGTGATTGACTGGGGCGACCTGCACGTGGGTGACCCCGCCATGGATCTCTCGGCCGCCTGGCTCGTGCTGCCGCCGCAGGCACGTGAGCGGTTTCTCGAGGTCTATGGTGTGATCGACCCACTGACCTGGCGACGGGCCCGGTTCCGGGCGGTGTTTCACGCCGCGGTGGTCATGGTGTTCGCCAGCGAGACCGATGAGCCGGCGTTGCTGGGCGAAGCGAAGCAGGCACTGGAATGGGTGAAGTAGGCCAGGCACAGGATGGCCTCCGAGAAAGTCAGCCAAACTCAATCCCCATTTGTTGCCGATCTCTGCAAAGGGTAGGATGTCAGGTGAAAGGAACCCGGTCGTGACACGTCGCCCATCACCTTCGTCAACCGGCTGCAGCGGATTCCGTGCCTGGCAGCAGATGTCACGGCGCGAGGCTCTGCAGATCGGCGGATTGGGCGGCGTGGGGCTGACGTTGCCGGAGTTGTTCCGCGGTCGCGAGGCGGCTGCTGCCGATGGGGCACGGCCGACATTCGGTCGAGCCAAGACCGTGATCATGATGTTCCTGCACGGCGGGCATCCTCAGCAGGAGACCTTCGATCCCAAGCCCAACGGGCCGACGGCGGTTCGAGGCGAGTTCTCATCGATTTCGACCAGCTTGCCGGGTGTGCGGTTCAGCGAGGTGCTGCCTCTGACATCGAGTTTGGCTCACCGGCTGGCCGTCGTCCGCTCGATGAGCCACACCAACCCCAGCCACGTGCAGGCGTGCCTGCCGGCTCAGACCGGTCACGTGCATCCCGACGAGTTTCGTTCGCGAGGCGATTTCCCGCCTTCGGTAACCGACTTCCCACCCGTTGGCGCGGTGCTCGATGCCGTGCAGCCGGCTGTCGGCGACTTGCCGACATGGGTCCGCGTGGGTCCGCTGATGCGCCGCAGCAACGGTACCACGCTGCACGGGCAGTTGCCCGGTCTGCTGGGAGCCCGGCACAGCAGTTTTGTGGTGGATCAGAAGTTGACCGGAAAGGATGTCCGGATCGAGGCGATCCGACCCAACGAGGAACTGACGTCGATTCGCCTGAAGGGTCGTCGTGACCTCCTGGCCCAGTTCGACCTCCAGCGCGGTTTGATCGACGAAGTGGCCGGGGCCCAGAACCTCGACGGGTTCTACCAACGAGCCTTCAACCTGCTCTCCTCGCCCAGGACACGCAACGCGTTTGCGCTGGCCAGCGAGAAACAGGAACTGCGAGACCGGTATGGCCAGACCGAGTTTGGCCAGAGGTGTCTGCTGGCTCGACGGCTGGCCGAAGCGGGAGTACCGCTGGTCAACATCAGCTACTGCCATACGCCTCGCGGCAGCTGGGATACTCATAGCCGCAACTTCAGCAAGATGAAGGAGTCGCTGGGTCCGACGCTCGACCAGTCGCTGAGCGCGTTGATCGAGGATCTTGCCGAGCGGGGCATGCTGGATGAGACGCTGGTGGTGGTCAACGCCGAGTTCGGGCGGACGCCCAAGATCAACAAGAACGCCGGCCGCGATCACTGGCCCTGGGTCTACTCGCTGGCTCTGGCTGGAGCCGGAGCCAACGCGGGGACCATCTATGGGGCCTCGGATGAGTCGGCGGCCTACCCGGCGAGCAATCCGCACGATCCCAAGGACTTCGTCGCCACGCTGTACCACCTCTTGGGTGTGCCACCCGCCACGACGATTACCGATGCCACCGGCCGTCCGCACAACGTGATCATCGGCCAGCCCATCTGGCCGCTGATCACCTAGCCCCGGGACTGGCTTCGCAGGTGCCGCTCTGGCAGCCCCACCCTACTGGCTTTCCAGCCGAATCTTTCGCGGCCCGATCAGCTCCTTCAGCTGGTCGATATCAAACTGCTCGAGCAACCCGAAGCAGAACAGTTCCGGAGCCTGGTTGACTCCGATCTTCGAGTCAAACACCTGCTTGAGGCTTTCGTAACAGTCAAAGAGGTGCAACTCGGCGATCGACTCGGGTTCCAGCCCCGCGGCGACCAGGGCGGCCAGCGACGTGCGTGCTCCCACGGCCACCAACCCGGGTGCTTGCCCGTGTTGGTCGCGGACCCACTTGGCCACCGCCTGCAGTTGCCGGGCCTGCAGGCCCAGTGCCCGGTCCCCGACGGTGGCGACCATCAGTGCGAACAGGTATCCGCGGCGACCGATCGCCGATTCGCCGAGGTAGAACGGGTCGACTGCGATCACCCGGTGACCGTTGGCCAGCAGCAACTCGGCCTGCTCGGCCACCGAGCCGCGGCCCTTGTCGGCCAGCAACACCGAGGTCCTCTTCGGTTTTCCTCGAACCAGTTCCACCACCGGCACGGTCCACTCGCCTCCAAGTCTCAGCTTCCACAGGATCGCCCGCGTCCGCCTCTTCCCCTCACCCTCAATCTTCTCATCCACCAGCGTGGATCCCAGTTCCATCGGCCGTGATCGGATCACCCGGGCCAGTCGCTCTCGGGCGTTCTTTTGCCAGTTCTTCAGTGCGGTTGTCGCGGCGTCGTCACCGGGGACGTCGGCGTAGCGGGGCAATTTCGAGGCAATCTGCCGGGCGAGTGAGACGAAGGTCGCGTTGTCGTCAGGGATCGCCACGTGGAGTTGCGACTTGGTCTTCAACTGGTCGGTGACATCGATCTCACTGGCACTGTAGCCGGCCTGGTCGGGGAAGAAGTGAGCTCCGAACATGCGGTAGAGCACTTCGCGGTTATCCCGGCCGAAGTTGTGGTTGCCGGGTGAGAAGTTGACGTGAGCCCAGAGGTTCTTGCGTTTTCCGTAGAGTGCGTAGATCGGGCGGGCGGCTGCGAGCAATGGCGGCAGGGCGTGGCCGGCGGCGAAGCAGCAATTGTCGGTGGCGTTGAAGGTCAGCAGGGCTGCGCGGGGGGCCAGCATCGCGGTCAGGTGCGAGTAATCGGCGACTGTGGCCAGGTCGCAAGGGGTCTGTTCCGAATCACCGAGGTCCGAGAAGTTGCGGTTTCGGGTGAGGTAGCTCGAGTAACCGGCGACGGGGTCGCAGAGGGTCACCCGGGTGTCCAGGGCGCTGATCGTAATCGTCTGCCAGCCGCCACCCGAGAGACCTGTGACGGCAACACGTTTGGGATCGGCGTTGGGGTGAGCCAGCAGCAGGTCGATGCCTCGTGACATCGAGAGATAAAATGGAGCCAGGCCGCTGGTGCCACAGAGGTCGAGCTGGTTCATCAGGTTGTGGCTGTACTCGGGCTTGTGCAACTGCCCCATGCCGAGCCATTCGACGTTCAGAGCCAGCATGCCGCGGCGGGCCTGGTTGATGCAGCGGATCTGCTTGTACCTGGCCGCCTTGCCGTTGGGACGATCGTGTCCGTTGACGTTGAGCACGACGGGGATCGGGCCCGAGTCTTTGGTGAGCCCCTCGGGTTCATAGAGCAGGGCCGGGATCCACAGACCCGGCAGGGCCTCGTAACGCACCTTGCGGATCCGGTAGCCTGGCCCACCCGAAATCGTTTCCATCCACTGAACGCTCGGTTTGGACTTCTTCCACCCCGCCGCCTCACCACGAAGAACGACTTCGTCGAGCACTCTCCGCCTGAGCACTCGTGCAAGAGACTCCCACTCCGCCTTCGACTTGACCTGTGGCATGGCCGGCACGCGGCTGTCGGTGAAGGAAATGACTTCCCGCTGCGGCGTGCCGGGTCTGAGGATCTTCGATTGCAGCAGGCTCTTGACGTCAGCCTCAGTCGGCGAGGCGGCCAGTCCGATGAGGGTGGCGAGGGCCAGGATGTGACGGGCGAGATACTGGGATCGCATCGAGGCACCTCGTGGTGGGGATTATCCTCCCAGCGAGACTCATGAGAGTCGCGGTCGGTGCCCGATTGTGGCCACGGTGTGCCGGCGGCCGCAAGCGGCGCCACGGCAGAGGTAAAGAAGAGGTACCCCTCGCAGATCGGCAGGCGGACTCGGACCGGCAGTCCGGGTAGCCGGTGTGCCATCGCCTGTCGTCTGCGAAGGGCTCGTCCCCCCCGACGAGTCCCGCCAGGCGACTCAAGAGTCACCGACGGGGTCCGCCCGAGTCATCGCATGTTGCCGGAGCGTGACCGGGGGGAGAAAAAAGGGGAGAAGAGAAAAAGGAGAAAAGAAAAACGAGAAGAGAAAGGGGCGGAGAGTGGAGAGATGTGCTTGGGGATCAGGGTTGGTCGCTGTCCTGTCCTTCCTGTCTTTGCTGGTAGGCTCGTTCGGTGTTGTAGAGCAGGAACTCGGGGCCCGCCGGGTGGTATTGGACGTCGTCTCGGAGGTAGTAGCCGGAGGGCAGGGTTTGTCCGCCGACGGTGGTTTGGCAACCGGTCAGGCCGCTGGCACCGACGGCGGCGAGCAGGAGCAGTCCGCTGGCGAGCCGTTTGCTGGAAGTTTTCATACGAGGCCTTGATTCGGGCTGCTGTGGGATCGCTACGACCCAGCCGGCCAAAGCGCATCGGCCGTTCAGTAGAGAGATCGGCCGTTACAACCAGAATCTTCGGCAAAACCGGCAAAATTTAACACGCCGGAGATCGAGTGGCCGAATCAGGCGTTCTTGAACACTCGCTGCAGTTCTTCGAGCGAGGTGGTGCCATCGGAGACGTGCCTCATGGCATCCTTTTGCAGCGTCAGCATGTCCTCGGCCCGCGCTCCGGCTCGCAACGCGGCCAAGTCGGCTCCCGAGGCGACCAGCCCTCGCATTGCCTCGCTCATTTCGAGCAGTTCAAAGATCGCCACGCGGCCCGAGTAGCCGATTTCGTTGCACGCGTCGCACGCCTCGATCTCCTCGCCCGCTTCGATCATTTCCGAGACCGGCCGGGCCTTGCGGTAGAGCACCTGGATTTCCTCGGGGTTGAGCCCGATCTTTCTCAGCAGGTTGGGATTCGGCTTGTAGGCTTCCTTGCAGTTGGTGCAGAGTCGTCGGATCAGTCTCTGGCTGATGACTCCACAGACCGATGCGGCCGCCAGGGCGGGGTCACCAAGCCACTCGGCCCACTGCAGCAGTCCTGCCGCGGCGTCCTTGGCACAGATCTCGGTCATCATCGTGCACTTGTCGTGGAACTCGGCGATGACCCGTGCGGTGTCGGAGTCATCGATGGGGTCGAGCAAGATCACATCGGGTTCCACCCGGATGCACCGCTTGAGCGTTTCCTCCAGCGAGTCTTCGGCGTTGGTTTCGAAGGTGGAAATATTGATCAGTTCCCGGCCCTCGGTGTCACCGATGGTCTGGATGTCGCGGAGGTAGGCATCGAGTCCCCGGACGCAGGCGTAGAGCGTGGTGGAGACGCCGGTGCGGGCGCTGCCACAGACGATGAACAGACCCTGGCTCTGTCCGGTCAATTCCCGGATCATGTCCTTCAGCTCGGGAGTCATCCCGATCTCTTCGGGCCGGTCGAGTGTTTCGTCGAGGTTGCGGAAGTGGACCAGCAGCCTTTCGACCCCACCGGAGAGCGGTTGAGTGAACACCTGGATTTCGAATTCGTCGGCACCCAGTGACGCCTTGACTCCCCCGGCCTGAGGCTGGCTGCGTTGGGAGGCGTCGATGCCGGCGAGCACCTTGGCCATCTGGGTCATGGCGTGAGCCCGCTGGCGTGGGATGCGACCGGCGGGCATCGGTACCCCGTCGATCAGGAATCCGATGGCGGCTCGTTCTCCCTTGGGGTCGATCCGAATCGTCTCGGCTCCCCGGGAGATCGCGTCGGTGAAGAGTTCCTTGATCGGGTCGAAGGCGATCCGGACCAGTTTCTGGTTGGCCTCGACATCAAGCGAAACGCCGTTGGTCGCTCCCTGGAACCGAACCAGTTCGACTTCAACCTCTTCCTCCTGGCGACCGGACTTGCCTGCACCCTTCTTGCCGAACTTAAAGATCACCGCCAGCCTCCAGGACACTCGGCCCGTTGCGTCCGCAATTCTGTCAGGTCAGCCGTCCGTCGACAACAGCCCGTAGCCGGCAAGAGTCGACTCGAGGTTGACCAACTCATCGTCTCCCAGGGGCGTCATCGGCAGGCGGACTTCGCCAGTGTCTCGTCCGAGCAGTCCCATGGCAGCCTTGATCGGGATCGGGTTGGTGGCCAGCCCCAACAGGTCGCGGCACAACGGGAACAGTCGAGTATGCCACTGCATGGCTCCGGACAGGTCCCCGTTCTCGAAGGCCACCAGCATCGCCTTGACGTCACCGGGGATGATGTTGGCCACGACCGAGACCACCCCGTGGCCACCGATCGCCAGAAGCGGCAGCGTCAGGCTGTCGTCGCCGGAGAGGACGGTGAGGTCCGAGAGGGCCAGGACCTGCGAGGCCTGGTCCATCGAGCCGGTCGATTCCTTGACCGCGACCACCGTCTCGAGTTCCCCGATCCTGGCGATCGTCTCCGGCTCCATGTTCTTGGCCGTCCGACCGGGGATATTGTAGAGCACGATCGGCAGGGCGACCGCCTCGGCGATCGCACGGTAGTGCTGGTAGAACCCTTCCTGCGTCGGCTTGTTGTAGTAGGGTGCCACCAGCAACGCCCCGTCGGCTCCGACCGACTCGGCAAACTGTGTCAACCGGATCGCCTCGCTGGTGCTGTTGGACCCGGTGCCGGCCATCACACGCACTCGCCCGTCGGCCTGTTCGCAGACGATCCGGATCACCTGTTCGTGCTCGTCGTGCGACAGCGTGGGGCTCTCGCCGGTGGTCCCCACCGGGCTGATGCAGTCGGTCCCGCTCTCAACGTGGAAATCGACCAGGGCCTTCAGGGCCGCCTCGTCGATTTCTCCTTCGGCGAACGGGGTCACCAGTGCCACGGTCAGGCCGGCGAATTGGTCGCCCTTGCTTCCCATTGTCTTCCCCTCTCACCTCTTCACTTGGCGTCCCGGCCCCAACCGGTCCACCGCCGTTGGCCGGGATACCACGAGTCGATCTCGTCGGATCCCTAGCGGTTCTTCCAGTCGACGCCACTTCCGGCCGCCAGCGACAGTTCCAGAGCATGTGTCCCGTCGCGGCCGTGGCCCTGGGCCTGCAGGCCCAGGTACAGCTGGTGCGAGAGTGCCAGTCCAGGCAGTGAGAGTCCCAGGGACTTCCCTTCGGCCAGCGCGATGCTCATGTCCTTGATGAAGTGCTCGACGAAGAAACCCGGGTCGAAGTTGTTGTCCATGATCCGCGGTCCGAGGTTCGACAGCGACCAGCTGCCCGCGGCTCCGCTGCCGACCGATTGCAGCACGGTCGGCAGATCGAGTCCCGCTGCCTGGCCGTACAGCAGCGCCTCGCAGACGCCGATCATGTTGGTGGCGATCAGGATCTGGTTGACCATCTTGGTGTGCTGGCCGGCTCCGGCGCCGCCCTGGTGTACAATCGTGCCACCCATCGCTTCCCAGCAGGGCCCCAGCGCCTCGACCACGTCGTCGTCGCCGCCGATCATGATTGAGAGTGTCCCGTTGGTGGCTCCGACATCGCCACCGGAAACCGGAGCATCGACGCTACCCACGCCCTTTGCCGCGGCCGCCTCGTAGATTTCCACCGCCAGCGACGGCTCGCTGGTGGTCATGTCGACCAGCACGTTGCCCGCCTTCGAACCGGTCAACGCTCCCTCCTCACCCAGCATCACCTCCCGCACATCGGCCGGGAAGCCGACGATCGAGAAGATCACGTCGGACGCCTCGGCGACGGCCCGCGGAGAATCGGCCCACTGGGCGCCCTTGTCGAGCACCCCCTGGGCCTTGTCACGGGTCCGGGAATAGACGGTGGCTTCGAATCCGGCGTCGATCAGGTGGCCGAGCATGCTGGCCCCCATCACGCCGGTGCCGATCCAGCCAATGCGGGTCTCGCCGGGGACGATCGAAGGAGCTGCCATGATGAGAGTTCCGTGGTGAGTCGTCAGGAGAAATCGATCGGGCGCGAGCGGCCAGTCTAGCAGAGCCCTTGGCCAAATTCACTCGTCGTACCGCAGGTCGAATCGCTCACGCAATTCCGATGGTAATAGCGGACACGAACCCGATGTTCGGCCGAAGATCCGGAACCGGATGGCTGCCACCAGCCGGTATCCGACGTCGATCAGGGGGCGGGGAACCGGCCGAAAGGCCGTCGAAACCAGCCTCCACCAACCACCCAGCAAACGTGCGAGTTCCAGGACCGCCGCCGATCGGCATAGCACTCCGCCGCCAGGCGTCACCACCACAATGCTCTCGGGCAACCTTTCACGCACCTCCGCCTCGATCGACTCGGTGAACGCGGTTCCCCCCAGCGGAGCCAACTGGATCGGGTCCTCACGTCGGTCCTCGGCCAGCAGCAGCCGTACGCACCGGTGGCACAACCCGCAGCCGCCGTCGTAGAACAGCCAGGCTCCGCCACCTGAACCATCTTCATTCGCGTTGCGGTATCCCCCGGCGGGGATCCAGCCGGGATCAGCGGCCAGGAACCACGCCGGGATCAAACCCAGCAGAGACCAGAGGGGCGTACCGGCCAGGATCAGTGCCACCCAGGTCAACCCGGCCAACAGCCACGCCAGGGGGCGTGTTCGCGGCGTGGCGGCCAGCAGGGTCGCGACCACCACCCCGCCTCGAGTGGCCAAGCTCGTCCAGCTCGATGTGTCAACTGCCGGGTCGAATGCGGCCAGGACCGTGGCAACCAGCAGCACCATCCATCCGCCCAGGTACAGCCCGCCGGGCAGCCGCCAGCCGCCGTCGGGATCGACCCGGCCACCGGCTATGACGGATCCAAACGGGGCCGCCGGGGCCAGCGCGTGCAAGAGCAGAGCGGCAACCAGCGGCCAGAGGCTGGTCGGGAGATCCGAGTCCAGGACGACCAGCCCCGCGGTCACCGTCGCCAACAGGGCCGCGGCGGGGCCGTCGAACCAGCCCATGAGAACAGGGATCGACAGCACCAACGCCGTGGTGGCCAAGGCGAGCGTGCTGATATCGCCGCCGGAGTTGGCGAGCTGGCGGATCGAAAGAGCCAGTACAAGCAGGCCCAGCAGCACCCGCCACAGGCTGTACTGACCGCCGGTCCAACCGTTGTCTCGCCATCCGCTCATCGACCGGAATTAGAGCAGCGGATTGATGAACCGGCAAGTTAGGTTGAGCCGATCTGTGTGGTGGGGACCAGGCTGGCCACCTATGGCGGGGCAGCTGGACCCGATGTAGTCACCGTCCCCGAGAGATGCTGGACCCAGGCTGGAGGAAGATTCACGAAGACCCAACTGGTCGAAGCCCCTCGCAAACGGCAGTGACCGCTCATGAGCTCAGCAATCCGATTCACACGCTGCCGATCGTCGCGGCCCGAGACCAGTTTTCGCAACGGACGCATGTACATGTACTCGAAGTACGACAGAGTCCCCTCGGGGGAAAGTAAACGGAAGTAGGCGTCGAAGAGCTCTTCGACGAGTGCCGCGGGGAAGTTGTTCATGGGCAGGCCCGAGATGATCACGTCGTAGGCGGTCTCGCGGTGAAATTCCTGTAGCGGCACCGCGTGCACCCGGGCCGACTCGGACAGCCGCGAGAAGGACGGGTCTTCGGTGAACCTCCGCCCGAGCACCTCGGCGAACTCCTGGTTGATCTCGACCAGGTCGAACGTGTCACCCGGCTCGAGCAGTTTCACGATGCGACGCGTCACCGCTCCGGTTCCCGGTCCCACTTCGAGCACCCGGGCGGGCCGATCGAGTTGTGCCTTGAGTGCGGCCAGGGGTCGCGTCTGGGCCCGGGCCAGGAACCGGCTCGACGGGGCAATGGCACCGGTGGTGTGGTAGTGCTCACGCGCCTGGCGAAAAAACGCCAGGCGATCTCGCCACGACCGACTCATCCTGCCCAACCCTGCCTAACCCTGCCGGGCGCGATGTGCCCGGGCCGTCTCGCGAGTAAGCTGGCTAGTTCCCGTCCCGAGGTCGCTCGCGAGGTTGCTCACGGGGTTCGGCACGAGGCCGCTCGCGGGCAGGTCCTCGCGCCGACTCTGGAGGCCGTTCCCTCAACTGCTGGTTGCCCGCTTTCAGCCCTCGAGAGAACTCGTCGGGCGTAATCTTGCCGTCGCCGTTGGCGTCGACTCGCTGGAGTCGTTCGCGGAGCAGAGTGGGGATCTCGGACGCCTCGATCACCCCGTTCTGGTTCCGATCGAGTCTCTTGAAAAGTCGTGTGTCGGTGGATCTGGCCGGTTGTGGTCGCGACGCTGCGGGCCGGTCATTTCCTTGAATCGACTGGGAGGCCTCTGGCCGCTGCGGCCGAGCCCCGGGTCGTCCTTCGGGTCGCTGGCCGGGCCGGGCATCAGGTCGGCTACCGGGTCGGCTACCGGGTCGGCTACCGGATCGGTCGCCGGGTCCCCGGCCGCCGAAGAATTCTCTGGGTTCGAGTTGTCCGTCGCGGTTGGTATCGAGCCGTGAAAACTGCTCGACCGCCTTGGCGAGTTCTTCTCGGCTGACTCGGCCGTCGCGGTCGAGATCGAGCAGTCGGAAAATGGCGGGTCCGCGTCCCGGCTCGCGAGGCCTCTCGCCGGGCTGGCCCGGTCGCGGTCGCTCGGTCCGCGGCTGGTTGGGCCGGGGCGACGCAGCCCGTTCGCTGGGCAGCGCTTCGATGAACTCCTCCTTGCTGATCGAATCACCGGGCTTCTTTTCGAGTCGCTCAGCGAGGAACGTGAACAGCCGACGCGAAGCCTCGGGGAATTCCTGCTCGGTCAGCTTCCCATCCTTGTTCCGATCGAGGCGATCGAAGAACTGTTCGCGACGGGACCGGTCGTTGGCGTCGGTTTCGTCTCGAGGCGTCTCGGACCCCTTGCGGGACTCGGGCCTTTTGCGGGACTCGGGCCTTTTGCGGGACTTGCTGCCCTTGTTTGTCTTGTTCCCATCCGACCGAGACTGGAACAGTTTGGCGAATTCTTCGCGATTGAAGCTCTCCTTACCGGACTGTTTGAGGAGTCCGGAGATTCGCTCGCGGATCCCTTCGGGGAATTCGTCGACTGTCAGCTTGTCGTCCTTGTTTCGATCGAACCGGGTAAAGACCTGTGCGGGATCGGAACCGCGACCGGCTGCCGACGTTCCCGGGCGTCGTCGTGGTCTCTCGGATGTGGCCGGCCGATCCTTCGCGGCGGGCCGGTCGCTGTTGGGATCCAGTGACGAGAGGAATTCCTGTCGAGTCAGTCGGCCGTCCTTGTTGCGGTCACCGATGCGGATGAGTCGAGCAAACGCCTTGGCCTGTGCCTCGGGAACTTCCGTGGCGACCAGCACCCCGTCCTTGTTCCGATCGAGTTGATCGAAGAGGGCGGCCTGGTTTTCGGCGGGCCGGGCATTCCTGGGAGCACCCTTCTCGCTGGGTTTGTCCGCGGCCTTGTCTCGTTCCTGGGCGGCCAGGGACAAGGGTGCGATCAACGACGCGGCCAACAGGAGGATCAGCAGTCGCAGGTCACGGCAGAGGACTTGGTCGAGCATGATTGGCTCCTGGACGGAATGGACCATTGGTGTGTCGAAAAACTAAACACCGGGCCGGCGGCAGAGTTCCGCGGCCCGGTGAGAGGTGGGTCTTTGGGTTGGTGTGTCGAATGGAGTCGAAGCTACTTCGAGGTCTTTCTTGGTGAGAAGCTGACCATCACGGCTCCGTTCTTGTCGGGGATGATGTAGCTGCCAGTGGAGAGCAGGTACTTCTCGACGACGGAGAAGGGCGGCAGTTTCTTCAGGTCGACCGGAAAGCCTCCGCCGCCGGCTCCGGGGAACCCGGCTCCGGGGGGAGCTCCCGGCAAGTTGCCCGTGCGGAGCATCTGGTAGATCGTTCCGAGTTGGGTGTTCTGTTGGGAGTATCCGATGTAGGAGGCCTGGGCGGGGAAGCTGGCGGCCAGCCGTTTGTAGTCGGCGCTGGCCGAGAGCGGTTCGACATCACCGCGCAGTGCCTGCTCGAGCAGCGTCTCGGGGACACCGATCATCAGGTTGCCCTTTGCGATCGAGATCCCGATCTTGCCACCCCTGGCGTTGCCCAACTGTGCCGGTGAGGGCAGCTCGTAAATCGTCTCACCCTGGAACTGCCGCGTGGTGACCGGTGATCCGGGCGAGTTTATCAGCTTGGTGATGGTGGCCTTGAGCCCATCGACGTTCTTCACCCCCAGCGCGAACAGCATTCTCTGGGCCGGTAGTTCGCCGGCCTGTTCCGGTTCGGTCGAATCTGTGAGGAACTGGATGCGTCCACTGAGGTGATCGATCAAGTCTTTCTTGGGGTGGATCATCGGCCCACCCTCCTGCGTGGCAAACTGGTTCATCAGGTTGGCGAACGTGCCGGGTCCCTGGGGATTGAACGAATCGACCAGGGTGGCGATACCACGCCAGGCGGCCTGCAGATCCCAGTTCAGCGACATGTAGGAACTGGCGTTGGCGGGCACCCACTTGGGAGGCGACTGGCTAGCGGCGGGGAACTTAAGCAGGTCGAGAGCTCCGGTGCGGGGCGGGTCGACATAGATCACCGTGCGGCTGATCTCCTCGTACTTCGACGTACCCATGTTCATGGTACCGCCGATCCCCTTGATCTTGTCGAGGCCGAGTGTGGGGAGGAATCCGAGGACCAATTGGGCCTGGAAGTTGTTGGGGTCGATCCCGTTGATCAGGCCGGCGACCGTCGCGATCGGGTCGAAGTACCATTCGACGATCGGGGCCGGTCCATCACTGGCACCCTTTTCGGCGATGTAGCGGTAAACCGGGTTGTCGGCGAAGGTCGAGGAGTGCTTGCCGTCCCAGCGGGCGATGACCGACTTGAGCGTATTGGTTCCGTTGCCCAGGACCAGCGTGCTGTCACTGATGAACCAGCCGAGTTTCGTCAGAGACTTCGGTGGCCCCGTTGGACCCGGTGCGTTGGGGTCTGCCGGTGGCACGCGCAGATCGAAATTGGTAATCGAAAAGTCACCGACTTCGACCTGGGTCTTCTTGGCTCCGTCGTTGGCAAGCCCCTCGTCCAACTTGGCGATCAGCTTGTCAACGCTCGAGCGGTTCTTGCCGAAGTCGAGCATCATCACGTAGCCGAGTCCCTTGGGGCCACCGGCCAGCCCGGCGATCGTGATGTTGCCGTTGGGAATCGCCAGCAGTTCCTCGATGTTGACTCCGCCCTGCGCTTCGCTCTCCTTGGAGGCTCTGGCGATGGCTGTCTTGACGTCGGTGACGAAGTCGGCCATGGCCGGGTCGGCGATCAACAGCCCGTATTGCGAAGCGTTGAACCGCTTCTTCAGTTCGCTGGCATCGGGCACCGAGAGGTAGGCCACCACGTCCGGTGGCAGTCTCTTGGGAGCCGGAACTCGGGTGGCCTGGGCCGGACACGACGCGGCCAGGGTGGCCAGTACGAGCAGTGCGGCGAATGCCTGTCGGGGGAGCGTACGGATCATGGTGTGTCATCCCGAAGAATGGGGAGTTCGTGTAGGCTGGAGAGGGGAGTTGTCGGAGGGGCGGACGCTAGCCGGGCCCCCCCCGCCCGCCATTCTCGACGATTGTTCCCCGATACAGCAAGGGTCATGCCGTCTGGATTGTGGTGTGCGGATGACCGGGGCCTACTTGTCGGTGGCACCGGTCGGGGGTGGGTTGGGGTTCTTGCGGCGGGGAGCATCCTGGTAGCGGTACCCGGTGTTGGGGTTGTCCTTGTCGAAGGCCCAGGCGTCGTTGTTGTCTAGGAAGTGCTTGACGTAGACCGAGGGAATGGCGAACCCCAGTCCCTCGCCGGCTGGGATCCCCATGTTGGTGACCCCGATCACCTCGCCCCGGCTGTTGAACAGCGGTCCGCCGCTGTTGCCCGGGTTGATCTGGGCGGTCATTTGGATGTAGGCCAGCCCGCTGAAGTTGCGGTTCCGGGTGCTGACGATTCCTCGCGAAACGCTTCGCTCCAAACCCAGAGGGTTCCCGATCGCAAACACCTCGTCCCCCTCGCGGTGATCGTGGGCCCCGGTGATCACGACCGTCTTGAAGACCTGGTCCTTCTTCCTGGGGATTTCGAGCAGGGCGAGGTCAAAGAAGGGGTTCAGGGCCAGGATCTTGACCTTGTTGATCCGCGTACGGGTGAACTTGCCGTCGGCATCGCGGTCGAAGATCACCACCGCGATCCGGGTCTCCTTCTCGACCACGTGGTAATTGGTCACGCACAGGCCCTTCTTGTTGACGATGAACCCCGAGCCCAGTCCGCTGGGCGTCTGCACCAGCACGACGGCGGCACCGAAGTCGCGAGCCAACTCCTTGATCGGCTTGATCGGCATCTTGCCGGTGGAATAGATGCGGTTCTGCTTGACCTGGGCCTTGGCTGCTGCCGCCGCGGCGGCGTTCTTGGCCCGCGAGGCAATGTTCTCCAGAGGCACCTTGAGCACGTCGACGCCGACGTCCAGGAACAGTGCGGTGTCGGTTTCCTTGAGCACCGGAGCGTCGATCTTCTGCCCCGACTTCAAGGTGATCACGTCACCGCGTGTGACCAGGGCCAGCCCGGCCACCAGCACCACGACCAGCAATCCTCTCGAGCGACCCGGTGTCGTTGATTCCCGCATCGTCTATCTCCGTCCCATGTGGCATTGCGTGCAGAGCTGGTCGATCTTGGTGATCGCCTTGTCGTAGTCAGCAAACGCTTCGGCGGTGACCGCCTTTTCGACACTCAGGCAGGCGTCGAGCATCGCATCGGCGTGCTTGACGAAGTCCTCGTCGTCATTCCACCCGTAGCCCTCTTCCTTGATCACCCGGGCCAGCACCCCCATCACTGCAGCCTCGTGCCGCACCTTCGCAGCGTGTTCCTTGTACGACTCCTCGTCCCGCGCGTTGCCCTGGATCCACTTGAAGCCGCGGTCCATCCGTTGCATCAGGTATCCGAACTCGGCGACATCCGAAAACGCTGCCTGGTCCTTCGATTCGGGCAACTCGGCCGGGTTGCCCCCGTCGAGGATCTCCACGATGGTCTCGAAGGGAGCCTTGACCTGGTCGAATGACTTGCGTCCTCGTGCGAGTTTCTCGGTGAGCATCTGGCCGGCGAGGTCGCGGATGAACTTGGCGTTCTTCTTCCAACTGACCTCCCCGGAATGCGACGCGGCCACCGAGGCCAGTACCGCCAGGGTGGCTCCATCCGAGGGAATTGCCTTCAGGCCCGAATTGAACTTGCCGACATTCTGCAGGTGACCGGTCAGGCTGTTGCGGATCGCCTTGACCTCGGTCTTCAACGGCTCGATCCCGATCACCGTTTTCCAGTCTCCGGCAGACGCGGTGGCCGGCGGTTTGTCAGGCTCGGCCGACTTGCCGGCTCCCTTGCTGACCCCCGGATCGCTCATCGGGGTTCCCGCGACCGCAGCCCCCCCCGCCGCACCCACGGGTCGCTTATCGGCCGCCACAGACAGCGGATCCTCGAAGTAGATGTCCCGGGGAACCTCACCGATCCACTGCTTGCCGCCGATTGTGCGGATGACCGGTTGGGCTCCGACGGGAACCCCCGCCGCGGCACCGCCTCCGGTCGCCTGACCGCCGCCGGTGTTCCCGCCACTCCCGTCGGTTGCCGATTCGCTTCCACCGCAGCCGGGCAGAGAGCAGGCGGCAGCCAGCACGAGACTCAGGACCAGGCAGGCGCGGCTTTGCATTGGGGCTGGATCATCCCGGGGCGTGAGTGGTGAGGCGGCGATCGGTACCTCGGACGGCTCCGGTTCCGATTATGCGGGGCGAAGCCGGGCGAGGCAACAGGGGCTGAGGGGGCCGGGGCCCTAGAATCACTACAACCCTCACCCACCCTCGCCCATGACGCGGTTTCCCTGATGGACACACCTCCCGCCGTCTCCCCACGTGGCTGTAAAATGACAACCAGTTCACACGACACCTTGATCCAACAGGCCAGCCATTTCGTAGGGCTCGACGCGACCGACAACCAGTGACCCGGAGTGACCGGGGAGGGGAGAGAGAACCATGAGCGACTTTGCCAGATTCGAATCGACCAACCGACTCGTGACCCGAGGCCTGTGCCTGGTTGCGATGGCCGCGCTTGGCGTCTCGGGCGTTGTCAATTCTGCCGCTGCGGCCGAGGGTGCTCCGGCAGTGGGCATTCCCCGGATATTGGTCCGCCCGGTCTTCGCGCCGCCCGCGGCACCAGCCGCCACGCTCACGCTCCAGCAGGCTCCCACCCCCAAGCCCAAGGCTCAACCCAAGCCCAAGCCCAAGGTCCAGCCCGCCCCGGCTCCGTCTCCCAAGTCGATCCCCACCCCCGCGGCGAAGCCTGCCCCGAGAACCGCTCCGTCGGCTCCCGGCTGGGTGCCTCGCGGAGGGACAACTCCAGCCGCCACCGTGCGGCTCTACGGCTGCGTGAAGTACAAGGACACCGACGAGATTCCCAAGGATGCGATCCCGCTGGTGATCCAGGTCCCCGATCCTCGCGAGATGCCCTCCCTGCTCGCCTCGCTGACTCCCTCGCCGATCTTCGGCTGTGCCTATCCGCGAGGCCGTGCGTATCCGCGAGGGTGTCCGTATCCGCGAGGCCGTGCGTATCCGCGAGGGTGTCCGTATCCGCGAGGGTCCGTGTTGCCGGGTGGCTGTGCCTATCCTCGAGGATGTGCTCGTCCGCAGGGGCCTCGGATGGTCAACATCAAGATCTGTGTTCCGCGATGTGGCATCGAGTGTCTGCGGGTGGGTCAGCACGTCTTGAGCAGCCGTCGGATCCGCTATAATTTCGGCGACTTCAAGGTCGACATCCACCTGGGCAGCGACGGCTGGATCAAGGTGAAATACGACAGCTAGCCGCCAGGGACAGGCTCCGCCCGCAGTCCCTGTGCTAGAACGGTGCCTGGCTGCAGTGCACCGCACCCTCCAGGACCCTGGCCCTCAAGTCGGCCCAGTCGTCCGACCCGTCGTTGGGGACATGTTCGAGATTGACGCCACGGGGGAAGAAGGGCAGTCGTCCGCGGTGCCAGTCTTCCCAGTACTGCTGGCAGTGAGCGTAGTAGGTCGTGGTCCCCGACGGCCATCGCAGCGCGATCACCAGGTCCGGGTGCGGGTAGGGCTTCTCCTTCGGCTCGCAGCGGTACAACTCGATCGCCTCGGGGTCGAGCTCGATACCCAGCCCCGGCCCCTCGGGCACTCGGCAGAGTCCGTTGGAGACTTCCAGCGAGGTCGTCACGCAGTCCCGCTCGAACAACTGGAAGCAGTTGACCGACGGCCAGCGGGCGTGTTCGAGCACGGCGGCCAGGTGCAATCCGAAGGTGGCGGCGATCTTCGAGCCGACCACCTGCAGGAAGAACGACTTGTTGAATTCGCGGCAGACCGTCGCGTCCTGCTGGATCTTGGTCGCACCTCCGGTCACCACGAACCCGTCGACCATCTCCTCGCGGATCGCCGTCTCCAGCGACGGTTCCTCGGGGTGGTTCTGGGTGTGCATTGAGATCGGGACGTGAGTGTGTTGTCGGAGGAAGGTGTAACCGGCCACGTCATTGTGCGGGATGGGGCTCTCGAACATCACCACGTTGTGGAACGCTTCGAGTTCCTTCAGCAGGCGGGTGCAGTGTGCGGTATCTATGCCGAATCCGTTGAAGTCCATGTCGACTTCGAAGTGTTCCGGCAGGCTGGCACACAGTTCGCGGGTGTTGGCGATCAGGTCCCACCAGGGCCGCCCCTTGGTCTTGAAGGCGGTGTAGCCGCTTTCGGCGGCCAACTGGGCCTCGCTGATCCAGTCCTCGACCGAGAGATCGATGTCCCACCAGCTGATGTGGCAGCGGTCTCGGACCTGCTGACCCAGCAACTGCCACAGTGGGCAGTCGGCGGCCTTGGCGGCGGCGTCCATCAGGGCGATCTGCAGCCCGGCACCCAGTTCGTCGTCCCACATGTTCTCGGCCGGGTGCTTGCCGATCACCTGGGCCTTGGACACTTCGCTGGTCGTCTCGTCTCCCCAGGTGTAGTAGACCATCGTCTCGCCGAAACCGACGACTCCCGAGTCGAGTGTGACCTGGACGATTTCGAAGAGGTTCCAGTGAGGGATCTCGCGGACCATGTGCCGGGCAGGCACCTCGCGGATCGGCAACTCGACCCAGAAGGTCTCGATGTTGGTGACGTTGTGTGACATGGGCAGTCCCGTGGTTCAGGCTCCGATCATCGTCATGCCGAATGCGATGCCGATGATCCCGAAGCAGACGGCCACCGAGATCACAAAGCCGACAATGTCCTCGGTGGTCGGTTTCTGGAATTCCAGCGAGCTGTTCGGCAGCAGCTTGACCCTCTCGCACGTCGATGGATCGGCGTAGGCGGCCTCGAGCTTCCTGGCATCGGCTTCGGGGTCGGGATCGACCGGAGTCTTCATCTTGGCGTAGTAGCGATCGAGTGCTTCGTCGGAGTTCTTGGTGGTGAACACGCTGGCGATGATCATGACCAGAAACGGCATCACGATCTTGGGGACGAGTTCCAGGGCGTTCAGCGACGAGGTCGACTGTTTTGACAGGTCGATGCCGACCGGCTTGTAGAACAGCAGGTTCAGCTTCAGGCTGCCCTCGCCCAGGAACTCGGTCCCGGCCGGATACTCGAGCGTCTCGCGAACCGTGAACTCGTCGACCTGTTTGCTGTCGACGACTTTCGGCTTGGCGACCCCATCGCGGGGGACCAGCTTGTCCCAGAAGATGCTGCTGGACTTCGCCTCGCTGGTCTTGGGCAGCCGGGTCACCCCCGCCTCGATCTCCTGCATCCCCTCGGGCGTTTCGATCAGGATCTTCTCGGCCGAGATCCTACGGGGTTTCCACTGGTTGTGATCGTCCAGTTCGCTGCCGGTCAGCCCCAACGCGTTGGAGTTCCACTCGGCAGTCGCCACGGCCAGGTTCCGCCTGAGCATCGACTTGGAGACGACTTTCTGGCTGATGGTTCGGGTATGAATCGTCTGGGTCATCAGGTCCTGGTTGCTCCGCCAGTTGCTGAAGACCCGGGGCCCGAAGTAGGGGATCACGAAGAAGAAGACCAGGCAGTAGACGACGGTGATCCAGGCGGCTTTCCCGCTGGCCTTCCTCCAGTACATGCCGATCCAGAACGGAGCGGCAAAGACCAGGGGGAACCAGAATGTGAGTTTGAGTTGTCCGAGCATGTCGTAGATGGTCAGTGAGAAGATGACTGATCCGGCGACGACGATCACTCCGGTCAGCCGTCCCGCCCACAGGCATTCGCGTTCACCGGCGTGGGGCCTGATGAAAGGCACGTACAGATTGCGGACGATCAGCCCGGCTCCGACGACCATCTGGGCATCGACGCTGCTCATCAGAGCCGCCAGCAGGCAGGCCAGCATCAGGCCGCGGAAGCCCGGTCCCAGCAGCTGCATCGAGGCGTAGCCCCAGGTCAGGTCCGGTTCCTTGACCAGCGCCGGCACGTCGGCATAAAGCGTTGCTGCGATCAGCGCGGTCAGCACCCAGCCCAGCGTGCAGAACCGTTTCAGGAAGTTGCCCACCACCAGCCCCACTCTTGCGGTGTACTCGGTCTTGGCCGAGCCGCCTCCGGTGGCGATGAAGTGAGGCTGAACGACGACACCGATCAGGTTGGCCAGCACGATCGCGATCACGTAGTACAGCGAGAACTCGGCGGTGCTGGACCCGATGATCTCGAAGAACGAGTCGGGCAACTGGTCGTGCAGCACCTCGAATCCGCTCTTGTCCCCGCCGGGGTTCAGATCGGGGCTCTCGCTGAGCGCACCCAGTCCGATCGGGATCAGCATCACCGAGAGTCCGATGATGCACAGGCCCTGGACCAGGTCGGTGAAGTAGGCCGCGGCCAGCCCGCCGGCGATGCCGTAGACCACCACCACGACGGCGATGATCGGGATCAGCACGAGCTGCAGTTTCAGCCTCTTGCCGAACACCGTCACCCTCTTGGCATCCTCGGCAGCCGGCTGCACCACGGGGGCCGCATCGGGAAACGTCGGCACCACAGCCGCCACGGTCGTCTGCGGAATGATCATCGGCTCGGCCGTCTTGGCGATGGCCGAGAAGAACATCGAGCCGTAGATCATGAAGAAGAAGACGCCGAAGATACTGTAGGCGGCACCCAGCCAACGCGACTCGTATCGCTCGACGTACCAGTCCCCCAGCGTCAGGTGCCGCATCCGCCGGTACCAGACTCCGGCGATCCAGTAGAACGGTGTCACGAACAGCCAGAACATGACGCTCCACATGCCGCTCATCCCGCCGGTGAACGTCGTGCGACCGGTGTTGACCGGATCGCTGGAACCGGTGCCGGCCCCGAATGCGGCAAACGTCTGCAGCAGCTTGCCGAAGGATCGCCCGCCCAGGAAGTAGTCCTCCTGCTTGTTGATCCGCTTCGCGCAATACACGCCGATGCTGATCATCATCACGAAGTAGCCGCCCAGGACGAGGTAGTCGGGGAGAGTCATTGTGATGAGGTCCTTGGGTGAGGCCGAAGGCGAGTCACTCGGTGCGAGCGGGTGGGCGTGATGCGAGAAAGGTAACCGCGACCCCGCCCGGTTGCAATCAGGCCGCCGTCACCGTTTCCTCTTCCGTGCCGACACCGAAACGGGTATCTCAGTCGTCGTGAACCCAAGCAGCCTCCCCGCGGACCTCCACGGACTCCCTGTCACCGTGATGGGACTGGGCACCTTCGGCGGTGCCGCCGGTGCGGTCGAGTTCCTCTGCCGTCACGGGGCGGAGGTCACCGTTACCGATCTGCGAGATGCCGACGAACTCCTCGACCAGGTCGACAAGCTCGATCGGCTGCCCGGGAGGCCGATCAGCTGGCGGCTGGGCGAGCATCGGGCCGAGGACTTCAGCGGGGCCGGACTGGTCGTGGCCAATCCGGCGGTGCCGTTAGCGAGTGAATGGTTGGAGTTGGCTGCGGCGAGTGGTGCGAGGGTGACGACGGAGATCGGGCTGTTCTGGGAACTGTGCCCGGCCCGCACGATTGCCGTCACCGGCAGCAACGGCAAGTCGACCACCACGGCGATGGTCCACTCGATCCTGGAAGCCTCGGGGCAGACGGCCTGGCTGGGCGGCAACATCGGCGGCAGCCTGCTGGGCCAACTCGAAACGATCGGCCCCGACGACTGGGTCGTGCTCGAACTCAGTAGCTTCCAACTCGAACACCTCGACCGCCAGCAGGCCGCACCCGACATCGCCGTGGTCACCAATCTCACGCCCAACCACCTCGACCGACACGGTACGCTCGACGCCTATCGCCACGCCAAGCAGGCGATCCTCCGCTGGCAGCCCCCCCAAGCGGCCTGCGTGCTCAGCGACCTGGACCCCGACGTTGCGACCTGGCCGGTCGTTGCACAAAGGCTGGGGTTCGGGATCGACCGTGGCACCGGCGTGGGAGTCTTCCTACGAGAAGAGGATCTTGAGACGGCGGTGGTGCGGATCGGAGATTCGGAGGTCGAGATCCCGCTGGGTCACTGGGTCGAAGGCCCGGGTGAACACAATCGGCTGAACGCCGCTGCCGCAACCGCGGCGGCGATGATGGCCGGTGCCGAAATCGCCGATGTCCGCAGTGGGCTGCTGGAATTTCATGGGCTGCCGCATCGGTTGCAGCTGGTCGCACGGCGGGGCGGCCTGAGCTTCTACAACGACTCGCTGGCGACGACTCCCGAATCGGTCGAGGTGGCGTTGGCGTCGTTCGATTCGCCGGTGGTGCTGTTGGCCGGAGGGTACGACAAGAAAGTTCCTCTGGAGGGCCTGGCGGGGACGATTGCCGGGGGGACCCGGGCGGTGGCATTGATGGGGCAGACGGCCGAGGAGGTGGACCGGTTGCTGGACGACTTGGGTTTTGCGGGATTGCGGCGGGTGTGTGGTTCGCTGGATGAGGCGTTTGAGTGGGCGGTGCAGCACTCCGAGACCGGAGACAACGTCGTGCTCTCGCCCGGCTGCGCCAGTTACGACTGGTTCACCAGCTTCCGCGAGCGGGGGGATGAGTTCACTCGGTTGGCCGGCGGCGTCTGACCCCCTGCTAGAGCCGTACCTTGCCGGCCGCTCCGGGGATCTCCTGCACGTAGCGCGGCACCGCGTAGCCCGGTAGCCTCTCTGCCAACTCCGACACCAACCGCCGACCCTCCGACTCGCACACCTCGAAATGCAGCGTGCCGGGCACCCGATCGAGTTGGTGCAGGTAGTAGGGCACCACTCCCAGGTTGGCCAGGCGGGTACACAACCGGGCGAGCGTGTCTGTGTTGTCGTTGATGCCGGCCAGCAGCACCGACTGGTTGAGCACGGTGAGACCGGCGCGGACCAGCTGTTGCAATGCTGCGGCACAATCGTCGACCACCTCGGCGGGGTGATTGGCGTGCACGACCACCACCGGGGTCAGCCGCCCTTCGCCAAGCCGATGGCACAGTGCCTGGGTGACCCGGCTGGGCAGCACCACTGGCAGCCGGGTGTGCAGCCTCAGCCGTGCCAGGTGCGGGATCGATTCGAGCCGGCTGATGAGTTGATCGAGCCGGGTGTCGGTCAGCATCAGCGGGTCGCCGCCGCTGAGGATCACTTCGTCGATCGAGTCGTCGCTGGCCAGCAGTTCGATTGCCGGCTCCCACTCGTCGAGCCGCCGCGGCTCGAGTCCATAGGGGTAGTGTCGTCGGAAACAGTAGCGGCAATGAACGGCGCAGCTTCCGGTGGCGATCAACAATGCCCGGCCCTGGTACTTGTGGATCAACCCCGGTGCCCGCCGTGAGTCGAGGTCGCCGACCGCGTCCTCGGCCGCTTCAGTTCCCGCCTCGTCGCTCAATTCTGCCTCGATCGGCAGCACCTGTTTCAGCAGCGGGTCGTCGGGGTTGCCGGGCCGCATTCGGGCCAGGAAACTCTCGGGGACCATCACCCCGAAGTGCCGTGCTGCCAGGTGAGCGGCGGGTGCCAGCGAGCTGTCCAGCCCGAGTCGACTCAGCAGAACCTCAGGATCGCGGATGGCCCGGGCGAGGTCGTGGTGCCAATCAGCGACGGTGAGATCGACCGGGGAGATGCGGGGTGGGGGCAGGGCGGGGGTCACGTGGACCTCGGTTCCGTCGTTAAACCGGATGTGCTAGTCTGGTTCCTGTTGGCCCGCAGACGGGCTGGGACAGGGGAAAAAGTGGCCGCGGACGGCTCAGCATAGCCACTGCAAACGGAATCGACCAATGCCTCAAGTCAGTACCGGTGACTTCCGCAAGGGCATCAAGGTGACGCTCGACGATGAGCCGTACGAGATGATCGAGTGCAACTTCGTGAAGCCGGGCAAGGGACAGGCTCTCTACAAGACCAAGCTCCGCAACCTGCTCAAGGGCACGATTCTCGATCGGACCTACAAGAGCGGCGACAGTCTCGAGGGAGCCGACGTCCACCGGGGTGACGGCCAGTACCTCTACCGTGACTCGACCGGCTACGTGTTCATGGACAACGAGAGTTTTGAGCAGTACACGCTCGAGGCGGCTGTCTGTGGCGACCAACTGGCGTTCCTGCTCGAAGGGGCCCCTGTCGGGATGCTCTACTGGAACGGCCAGCTGATCTCGATGACCCCGCCCCAGCACGTGGTGCTCGAGGTGACGCAAACCGAACCGGCTGCCAAGGGAAATACGGCGACGAATGTCACGAAGCCGGCGACGGTCGAGACGGGTGCCGAGGTGCAGGTGCCGGCCTTTATCAAGGAAGGCGACAAGCTGAAGATCGACGCCGAAGCGGGCACCTACATCGAACGCGTTCGCGACTAGACCAGGGACTGGCTTCCCCGCCCGTGGCGGGATGCCTGTCCCCGGAGAAGCCCTGATGTCGGACACCCACAACCGACTGCTGTTCATCGAGACGGTCGGCTGCCAGATGAACGTGCTCGACAGCGAACTGGTTGTGGCGGCGCTGCGGGTACAGGGGTACGAACTGACCGATCGGGTCCGCGACGCAGACACGGTGCTGTTCAACACCTGCAGCGTCCGCGAGCACGCCGAGCACAAGATCTACAGCCAACTGGGTCGGCTGAAGTACAGCAAACGGAAACGGCCCGACCAGGTGATCGGTGTCTTCGGCTGCATGGCTCAGAAGGACCAGGAGCTGATCTTCCAGAGAGCTCCTCATGTCGACATCGTGGTCGGGACGGGACAACTGGCCGAGATTCCTCGGTTGGTCTCCGAGGCGCGGCGGGACCGGAAGCGGGCGCTGGCGGTCAGCCTCGACCGCAGAGGTGGCAGTCGCGACGAGGTGGCTTCGAGTTTCGAGAGCTACGACCCGTTGCGTGACCCGACGATGAGGCCCAGCCCCTTTCAGGCCTACGTCAGGATCATGATCGGTTGCGACAAGTTCTGTACCTACTGCGTGGTGCCGACCACGCGAGGTCCCGAGCAAAGCCGTCCGCCATCGCAGATTGCCGACGAGGTGCGAATGCTGGCCGGGCAGGGGGTCCGGGAAGTCACGCTGATCGGTCAGACCGTCAACAGCTACTCGCACGTCGAGGAGGGCCGCACCTGGCGGTTGGCCGACCTCTTGGAATTGATCCACGACACCGAGGGGATCGAGCGGATCAAGTTCGTCACCAATTTTCCTCGCGACATGGACTCTCCGCTGCTCGAGGCGGTCGGCGATCTGTCCAAGGTCTGCCGCTACCTGCACGTCCCGGCCCAGTCGGGCTCGGACGCGGTACTCGAGCGGATGAAGCGTGGGTACACGGTTGATGAGTACCGGGAGATGATGGGTCGGATCAACGAGATCGTCCCCGGGTGTGCAGTGTCCAGCGACTTCATCGTGGGGTTCTGCGGCGAGACCGATCAGGAATTCGAGGCGAGCGTGCGGCTGGTCGAGGAGTGCCGCTTCAAGAACAGCTTCATCTTCAAGTACAGCCCACGCTCGGGGACCAAGGCCGACGAGCGGTTCGACGACGATGTGCCCGAGACTCAAAAGCGGGAACGCAACGCGCGGCTGCTGGAGGTGCAGACGGCGATCTGTGAAGAGAACAACGCGCAGTTCATTGGTCGGTCGGTCGAGGTGCTGGTCGAGGGTCCCAGCAAGATGGCGCTCAAACAGTTGAAGCAGCAACACCTTACGATCCCGCACCCGGTGCCCGGTGTCGAACTCTCCGAGGAGAGCGATGTCGAGTTGGTGTCGCTGGAGCCAGGGCCTGTGCCGGAGAACGCCGAGGTGTCCGATCCCCTCGCCGGCCCGATCCAACTGGTCGGCCGCACCGACTGCGACCGGATCGTGGTCTTCAACGGCAACCCGCGCCTGGCCGGTTCACTGGCATCGATCTCGGTCGAGGACTGCACGGCGACCACCCTGATCGGTCATATTGTCACTCGAGAAATCCATCACGCGCCGGTGATCGAGTTGCCGGTGGTGTGAAGGGGGCGATGCTGCGTTTGCCAGGGGACAGGCGCCCCCGCCAGGGGCGGGAAAGCCAGTCCCCGGTGTTGTGATCCCATCGAGGAGCCGGTGATGAAGTACGGGCTGTTCACCGACAACCTGGCGGACATGAAGATCGAGCAGGTTTGCGCGGAGGTGAAGAAGCGGGGGTTTGACGGGCTGGACCTGACGCTGCGGCCCGGTGGCCACGTGTTGCCCAAGAACGCCGAAATGGGGTTGGCTCATGCCCACCAGGTGGCGATGAAGGAGAAGGTCGAGATCCTGATGGCTTCGACTGCGATCACCGGGACCGGCAGCCCGTTCGCCAGGGACATCGTCGCCTCGTGTGCTCATTACGGCGTCCGTCAGATCAAGCTGGGGTACTGGCGTTACGAGCCATTCGGTTCGCTGCTCAAGCAGATCGACACCGCCCGCCGGAAGCTCGAGGGGCTGATCAAGCTCACCCGGGAGTTCGGCATCCAGCCGTGCGTGCATGTCCACTCGGGCCAGATCCTGGCCAATGGGGGCTCGATCCTGTACCTGATCCTCAAGGACTTCGATCCCAGGTCGGTGGGGGCCTACGCCGATCCGATGCACATGACCGTCGAGGGGGGCCTCTCGGGTTGGGAGATGGGCCTGGACCTGATCGCACCGTGGGTGAGCCTGGTGGGGGTGAAGAACTTCGTCTGGAAGCCGAATGGTCGCGACGAGCACGGCCAGGCCCGCTTTCGTTCGGTCTACGTCCCGCTGGCCGACGGCCAGGCGCCGCTGCCGAGATTCGTGTCTCGGTTGAAGGAACTGAAGTACGACGGGACTGTGTCGTTGCACAGCGAGTACAAGGGCGGCTCGAGTTTCCGGAGCCTCAGCAGTCCCGAGTTGCTCGACCAGTCGGCCGTCGATCTGAAGTACTTCAGGGGGCTTGTGAAGTGAACCACCCTCAGCACGTGATCCCGTGATGAGATCGAGGCGATCAAGAGACTGGCGTTGAGTCGTCGGAAGATGCCTGATCGAGAGATCAGCAGCATCAGGCACTTGGCCGACGGCACGGTCGAAGTGATGACCGGCGACCCAGGCACTGCCAGCGGCGACGTGATCGTGTTGAAGCGATCCGGCTCGGGTTGGCAGGTCGAGAGGATCGGCAACTGGGTCGAGTGACCTCGGCGTCTGGGGTCATTGGGGTCGGAGCCTGAATTGTGAATAATGGCCCGTGGTCGAGTTGCCAGGTCATCGGCCGTCCACGCGTGTCGCAACACCACCTCACAGGGAGTTCCGCTGCGCATGACCGAATGGGAAGAATCGTACTGGGAGCCCGACCAGCCGCACGAGCTGACATCCCGGATATTGAAGAAGCCCGGTGGGAATCGCTTGCTGATTGGCTGCGCCGCGGCGGCGGCCGGCGTGGGATTGGTGGTCGTCATCGGTTGCGCGATCGGCTGGGGCTCGTTCTTTCGATTCGGCGTCAACATCGACCTGAGCGGTTACGCCGAGACGATCTCGGCGGTCGAATTCGAAGCGACCGCCAAGCAGGAACTGCTTGATGACATCCACGCGATCCGCGAATCGCTCGAACAGCGAAACAACTTCAACGTCATGACGTGGATCGACACCGATGAACGGATTCTCTTGATGATCGATGACTTTGAAATCGACGAGGCCGATCTGAAGTCGTTGAAGGGTGAATTCGCCAGGATGAAACGGATCCAGGGTCTGGATCAGCACTGAGGGGACGCTCCGCAGCGGGGGACAACATGATCGAAATCCGTCCTCGTGAAATCGTGATCCTGGCCGAGGATTTTGATCGGCTGGTCGCCTGGTACCGGGACGTTCTCGGCTTCGACGTCGTACGGCTCTTCGACGACCAGTTCCACTTCTGCAACCTCGAGACCTCAACGGGCATCCGGCTGGGGATTGGCTCGGCGTCGGAGATGGGCGTGGTCCCCGGTGACCGGCAGCACAATACGGTGGTGTTTCAGATCGAGGTCGATGATGTTCGCGGGTTGTTTGGGTACCTGGAGGAACAGGGGGCGACGATCACCGGTGGGCCGTCGTTCGATGAGCAGATGAAGTTCTGGTTTGGCAGCTTTGCCGATCCGGAGGGGAACCCGGTTTGGGTGGTCGACAAGGACTGTCCCTAGTGGCCGAGTCACCTGGATACGGAGACGGTCGCGGCAGTGGCCTGGGACATCGACAGGCTGCTGCTGCAACGGCGCAAAGATATCGAGGCTCGGAAGCGGAGGTCTAAGAAGTAGCACCGGCCGCGGTCGTCGTTCACCTCAGCAGCCGCAGCAGCGCCCCGTCCAGTTCGGGGTCGGCCCACTCGAACCCGGTCTGCTCGAGCACCGTGGCCCGGACTCGCACACCGCCCAGCAGCAGCTCGTCGGCCATCTGTCCGAGCATCAGCCGGGCGACGAATGCCGGCAGCGGGAAGAGGGTCGGTCGCCGCAACGCCCGGCCCAGCGACCTGGTGAATTCCCGGTTGGTCGACGGGGCCGGGGCCACGGCGTTGACTGGTCCGGAAATTGTCTCGTTGTCGATCACGTGGTGGATCGAAGCGACCAGGTCCGTCAGCGTGATCCAGCTCCAGTACTGGTCGCCGGACCCCACGCGGCCACCGAGCCCGAGCTTGAAGGGCAGAAGCATCTTGGCCAGTGCGCCGCCTTTCTTGTCGAGCACCACTCCGACACGGTGATTGACCACGCGGATCCCGGCCTCACCTGCTGCCTGGGCCGCCGCTTCCCACTCGCGGCAGACCTCGCTCAGGAACATCTCCCCCGGACCATCCGACTCCTGCACCCATTCGGCTCCCCGGTCTCCGTACCAGCCGATCGCCGACGCACTGACCAGTACCCCGGGGTGTTCGGGCAACCCGGCCAGTGCTTCCGAGAGGGTCCGTGTCCCGTCGACGCGGCTGTTGAGGATGCGGGCCATTTGGGCCTTGGTCCAGCGACCTGCCGCAATGCCCTCGCCTGCCAGGTGCACCACCGCGTCGAGACGCCCGTGGCGGACCAGGGCGTCGGTGTCGATGGTGCCCTCCGACGGCGACCAGAGTACCGCGTCGGGCTCCGAAGCCTGGGACTCGTTGCGAACCAGCCGGATCACCTGGTGGTTGTCGGCTTCGAGTGACTTGGTCAGGGCCGAACCGACCAGGCCGGAGGCTCCACTGATGAGAATTTTCATGGGGAGCATGCTAAATGGCCCGAATGGTGCAAGTGGACAATCAGGGAGGTAACCGCAGGAGCGGATGAGATGCAACCGGCGGGCTGCGAATTGTCTTTTCGGAGAGCCAGGTGCCGGCGGCGGCCTGACCTGCACGGGGGCTGGGTCCGTGGTTCTTGGCAGGTGAGGTTGATAGCCTGATACGCCGCGGTGGCCCCGGTGTATCAACTCACGGAGCGATCTTCATGGCTCGATTCACGTTCTCCGGCCTGCCTGTCGGCCTGCTGGTCACCCTGCTGGTCTCTTCGGCCGAGTCGGCCGAATGGAAGAAGCACGTCGTACACACCGGCTCGCAGACGCTCAACGCCGTGGCGGCCGATTTTACCGGCGACAAAAAGGTCGACATCATCGCCAACAGCGATGGCAAGACGCGGCTGTTCGTCGGGCCCGACTGGTCCGAGACGATCATCGAGAGCGACCCGGCCCACGGTTGCATCCACTCGGAGTTCATGGACGTCGACCGCGACGGGGATCTCGACTGGATCGGCGCCCGCTACACACCCGGCCTGGTCTATTGGCTCGAACGCCCCAACCATCCGTTGAAGCAGAAGTGGGCGTTCCATCTGATTGACGACCAGGTCAACGGCATCCACGGGTTGCTCAAGGGCGACATCGACAAGGACGGTCATCCCGACCTGTTGGCCAACAGCGCTCAACCGGTCGGCCGCTTTCCCAACTCCCTGGCCTGGCTCAAGGTGCCCCGTCGTCCGAGGAAGGCCGACCGCTGGCATCGCCACATCTTCGCATCCGGCGACGCTCCGGGACTCTCGCACTACCTGGGCTTCGGCGACGTCAACGGAGACGGACGTCCCGACGCGGCCAGCGCGGCCAAGGGAGGCCCGTCGGACAAGACGATGATGGGCAACTGGTTTGCCTGGTGGGAGGCTCCCAGGGATCCGACCAAGGTCTGGACCAAGCACCTGCTGGCTGACAACCAGCCAGGCGCGACCAACATCCAGCCGGCCGACGTCAACGGCGACGGCAAGACAGATTTCATCGCCACCCGCGGCCACGGCGTGGGGGTGCTGTGGTTCGAGGCTCCCTCGTTCCGGATCCATGAGATCCACAAGACGCTCAAGGAACCTCACTGCCTGGTCGTCGTCGACATGGATGGCGACGGCGACATCGACGCGGCCACCTGCGGCTTCGGCAGCAAGGAGGTGTGGTGGTTCGAGAACGACGGAAAGGGCCGGTTCAAGAATCACCGGGTCGGCAGCAACCAGGAGTCCTATGACATCCGCGCGGTGGACATCGACACAGACGGGGACCTGGACATCCTGATCGCCGGCCGCGGCAGCAAGAACGTGGTGTGGTACGAGAGTCCGCTGAAACGATGACGGATCCTGCGAGTCGGTATGTCGGCATCACCGTGCTGGGGGACTTCATCCTCAGCGAGGGTGTCGAGGCGGTGCTGGAGAACGTGATCGCCGCCGGGGCGACGGCGGTGGCATTGAATCCGACGGTGACGGCCGAGGCGGCCGAGGGCGAGGGGAGTTTTCAGCCGCCCGACGATGCGGGCACCAGCCCGCGGCTGTTTGACCGGCCGCTGTTCGGCAAGAGGTCGCTGTGGGTGCAGAGCGAGGTGAGTTTTCAGCCCGATTCGAGCCTCTACACCGCTTCCTCTTATACACCTCGTGTCGCGGGCCAGTTGACCGAGGCCCACGGATCGCTGATCGGCGGGTTCATCGACGCGGCCCGGGGGCGTGGATTGGACGTTTTCCTACAGGTTCCCGCGGCACGGCCGTCGGGTTTGCGAGACGAGGACCGGCCGCGGTTGCCCGGTGGCGAGCTCGACCAGGACCGAATGGCAGACACGGCGAGCCTGGCCAGCCCGGCGGTTCGGGAGTGGAACCGCTGCTACACGGCGGACCTGCTGAGGCAGTACCCCGATGTGAGTGGTTTCCGGATCGATTGGCCCGAGTATCCCTGTTACACGTGGGGGGAGGTGTTCCAGGACTTCGGGATCCATGTCGAGAACTGGGCGACGGAGCACGGGTTTGGATTTCCGCAGATCGAGACGGATGTGCTGGCCCTGAAGGAGTGGCTCGAGACGTCGCTGGCCGATGCCGATCTGGCCGAGCTGGCCGACTGCGACCGGGGCCGCTTCCGGCTGGGCCGCGAGGCGTTGGCGCGGCCGGGGGTTCTCGAGTGGCTCAGACTCAAGGCGGCACTCTCGGTCGATCTGGTCCGAGACTGGCGGGAAGCGATCGACGCGGTCGATCCCGGCAAGCAATTGATGTCTCACGCCTTCATGCCCCCCTGGACGCTGGTCACCGGCCTGGACTTCGCCGGGGTGGCCGAGTACTCCGAGGCGATCTCGCCCAAGCTCTACACCATGCACTGGGCCCAGATGGTCACCTTCTGGGGCAACGAGCTGATGGCTCGCCGGCCGGGCCTGGATGAGGGTTTGCTGGTGCGTGCGCTGATCAGCCTGCTCGACATGTTCGACGGGACGCCCGAGGATCCCGGCGGTGAGTCTCTGGCCGATTACCGCTACCCCGAGCCCGATGAGCCTCACCCGGTGTCTGATTCGGCCCAGAGGCGGAAGATTGCCCAGGCGACCGCCGCGGTCGGTGACCGGGCGGCGGTCTATCCGCTGGTGCACGGCTACGGACCCGACGACGATTTCCACCGCCGGTTGAAGATCGTCGCCGACAGCCCGGCGGCCGGGGTGTGGATCAACCGTTACGGGTACCTGGGTGACCCGAAGCTGGCCAGTATTGGACAGTTGTTTGGCAATGGGAAGGATAAGGAGGTGGAACCGTGAACCCCGAACAGGTCCGCACGATGCTCGAGCAGACCCTCGACGATCGGCGGCTGACCCGCAGCGAGCGAAAGGCGATGGATCGGATCTTCGATCACATCGACCCCGACGCTCACGCCCTGGCGCTTTATCGCAGCGTGGCATTTGACCTGGCGCGGCAGTCGATTGTCGATCCGACAGCGATCGAGACGATCGGTTGGCTCGAGGAGGTGGTCAAGATGCTGCAGTCGGCCGATGCCAGCGGTGGGCCTCCGGCAACCGCTGACACGTACTTCACGCCAGGGGACGACTGCCCGGCCAAGATCCGTGGCCTGCTGGCCAGGGCTCGCAACAGTGTCGACATCTGCGTCTTCACGATCACCGACGACCGGGTCTCGAATGCCATTATCGACGCCCACGAGCGTCGCCTGAAGGTTCGCGTGATCAGTGACGACGACAAGTCGGGCGATCGGGGTTCGGATATCCAGAGACTGGAGTCGGCCGGAATCGAGGTGCGGATCGACCACACCGACGATCACATGCATCACAAGTTCGCCATCTTCGATCACCGGTTGCTGCTCACCGGCAGCTACAACTGGACCCGCTCGGCGGCCAACCGGAACAAGGAGAACTTCCTGGTGACCGGGGAGCCACGGTTTGTCCTGGATTTCGCACGGCAGTTCGAACGGTTGTGGGAGGAGTTTTCGTGAACGACCTGAATCGGCGGAGTTTTCTGAAGTGGACGACCGCTGCGGCCCTGCCGGTCGTTGCAGGGAATTCGATTGCCGATGCCGATTGCGGTGACAGTTTCGAGCGATCACGCCGCGGCGGACGATCGGCGATCCCAGTCGGCGTGGATCTCGAGAGCCTGCGACAGGAGATCGAGGACGGTCCCGCGACGCTGGTGGCTCGGGCCGTGAAGTCCGCGTGGCGGGTGGTTTGTGACGAGACGGTGCTGAAGCGTCCGGAGGCCTGGCAGCAGGAGTTGGCCGCCGCCTTGGCGCGTCATCGGGTCGAACTGGCGGCGATCGAAGCGGTGGTCGACCTGGGCCGGGTGACGTTTGCTTCGGATTCACCAATCGTCCGCCGCGGAGTGATCGGTCGACTGGATCGGACGATCCGCCAGGCACGTCGCCTGCGGTGTCGTCATCTGCTGGTGGTGCCGGGGCTGTGCCCGGCCGGTGAACTCGCCGGCGTAATCCAGGCCCGCGTGGCTGAACTGCTGCAACAGTGCCGGGAACGGGCGCGGGTGGCCGGGATGCGGATCGTGCTGGATCAGATCGATCGACGGAGTGACCAGGTGCAGCTGGTGCAGGAGAAGGTTTGAGCGTGTTGCCTGGAGCGAACCGATTGCTGGCGTGTGTCGTGGCGGTGTGCCTGGTTGTGGGGGTGATGGGCGAGGCTGGTGCCGAGGACCTGGCGGTGCGTCCCAATGTGCTGCTGATCCTGGTCGACGACCTGGGCTACGGTGACCTGGGTTACATGGGAGCCGACGACATGCGGACTCCTCATATCGACCGCCTGGCCGCCTCGGGGATGACCTTCACCAACTTCTATGCCAACTGCCCGGTCTGCTCACCGACTCGTGCGGCGCTGTTGACCGGTCGGTACCAGGACCTGGTCGGCGTGCCCGGAGTGATCCGGACTCATCCCCGCAACAACTGGGGGTACCTGCGTCCAGACGCGGTGCTGTTGCCGGTACCGATGGCCAAGGCGGGCTACCACACGGCGATGGTGGGCAAGTGGCACCTGGGCCTGGAGGCTCCGAACCTGCCTGGCCCGAGGGGCTTTGAGCATTTCCACGGTTTCCTGGGCGACATGATGGACGATTACTACAACCACCGTCGCCACGGCATCAACTACATGCGGAAGAACGAGGAGACGATCGACCCCAGGGGGCATGCGACCGAGTTGTTTTCCCAGTGGGCGGTGGACTACCTGCAATCGGCCAGCAAGCGGAAGGATGGTCGGCCCTTCTTCCTGTACCTGGCCTACAACGCTCCGCACACTCCGATCCAGCCACCCGAGGAGTGGGTGGCTCGGGTGTTGAAGCGTGAGCCGAAGATCGACAGGCGGCGTGCGAAGCTGGTGGCGTTGATCGAGCACATGGACGACGGGATCGGCAAGGTGCTGTCGGCATTGCGGTTGAACGGGCAGCAGAAGAACACGCTGGTCATCTTCTCGTCGGACAACGGCGGCCAGGTGAGTGTCGGGGCCAACAATGGTGGATTGCGGGACGGCAAGCAGAGTGTCTACGAGGGGGGATTGAAGGTGCCGACGTGTGCCAGTTGGCCGGGACGGATCGAGCCGGGCAGCCACAGTGACCTGATGGCGTTGTCGATGGACCTGTTCCCGACAGTGTGCGCTGTGGCGCGGGCTCCGGTGCCCGGCGGCGTCGAGGCAATCGAGGGCCGCAGCATTCTGCCGACTCTGATGGGGAAGCCTCAGAAGGAGTTGCGTATGGCTTGGTTTTTCAGTCGACGCGAAGGGGGGGCCCGCTATGCGGGGAAGACGATCGAAGCCATGAGGCAGGGTCCGTGGAAGCTGTTGCAGAACAGTCCCTTCGAGTCGCTGGAGTTGTACAACCTGGAGAGCGACCCGAAGGAGCAGACGAACCTGGCTAAGAAGAACCCGAAGATCTTCCGCGAGATGTCTGCGGCGCTGAGGCGGCAACTTCAGCGTTACGGTCAGGTGCCCTGGCAGAAGCCCGCGGGTGGCAACCAGGCGACTGGTCGGTGACCGATTACGGTGGGTTCGTTTGCCGTTGGGTCGGTGGCTTGTCTCCTTGACTTGAGGCCGTGAGTGGTGATGGCAGGAACCACACGAAGTTCTCGGATCGGTCGCGTCCGTGATCCCGGCGACGAGACGAGCTGGGAAGAATTCGTCGCCGTGTATCGGCCGTTGCTGGTTGACCTGCCCCCCCCCCTCCCGCCAGCCAGATCGATGAGGCCTTCTCGCTGTTTGTCCAGTGGGAAGACGCCGCCACGATCTCGTTGAACTCCCGTTCGATCTCCCGCAGCCGCTCAGCCGACTCATTCCGCTCACCCATCAACGGTTTCCGGTGCGTTCGGTTGACTGCCGGGCGGTTCGGTGTAGTTTGGGGTCACAATGTCGGCCGTTGGGGGCGGCATGGAGGCTGCGGTATTAGGCAGTGAGGGACTCATGGCGACCGAATTGAATGCCGGTGCCGACCGGGTTGATGAGCAGGACCTGAAGGCGGCCGAGCAGGCGGCCGAGATTTACGGGAAACTGACCAACGAACTGAGCCGTGTGATCATCGGCCAGGACGAGGTGCTCAAGCAGGTCCTGATCGCGCTGTTCGCACAGGGCCACTGTCTGCTCGAGGGTGTCCCCGGCTTGGCCAAGACCCTGATGATCAGCTCGATCGCCGAAATGCTTTCGCTGGACTTCAGCCGGATCCAGTTCACTCCCGACCTGATGCCCAGTGACATCGTCGGCACCGAGATCCTCGAGGAGGAAGAGGGGACCGGTCGTCGGCGGATGAAGTTCGTCAAGGGGCCGATCTTCGGCAATATCATCCTCGGGGATGAAATCAACCGGACCCCGCCCAAGACCCAGGCCGCACTGCTGCAGGCGATGCAGGAGTACCAGGTCACGATCGCCGGCCAGACGTTCGACCTGACCCGACCCTTCCTGGTGCTGGGGACTCAGAACCCGATCGAGCAGGAAGGCACCTATCCTCTGCCCGAGGCCCAGCTCGACCGGTTCATGTTCCGCGTCCTGGTCGATTACCCGACGTTCGAGGAGGAGTTGCAGATTGCCGAGACGACCACGTCGCAGGACAAGCCCGACCTGAACGCGCTGCTGGACGGACCCGAGATCATGCAACTGCAGCAGGTGGTTCGCAAGGTGATCGTCAGCAAGAGCATCGCGTCGTACGCCGTGAGGCTGGTCCGTGCCACTCGGCCCGACCAGGACGATTCGCCCGACTTCGTCAAGCAGTACCTGACCTGGGGTGCCGGCCCACGTGCCTGCCAGGCGCTCTTGATGGGAGCCAAGGCCAACGCCCTGCTCGAGGGGCGGTTCAACGCCTCGATCGAAGACATCCGCTATGTGGCCTTCCCGGTGCTGCGTCACCGCCTGGTCACCAGCTTCTCGGCCGAAAGCGACGGTGTGTCGACCGACACCATCGTCGAACGCCTCTGCAAGGAGACCAGCGAGGAGTTCTAGGCCCCCCCGCCCCCGCCCCCCGCATCCTCCCAACGGCTCCTGTTCAGTTCTCACCCGAGACCAGGCCAAGATGGCGGCAAAGCAGAAGTACCTCGACCCCGCCGGGCTGCACCGTGTCGGCAACATGGAGCTTGTGGCCAAGCAGGTGGTCGAGGGGTTCCTG
>Ga0310123_10000246_pt1 | contig 48545 bp, 41 predicted proteins | sample CB6_AW_1057_MG_FD_203505 | JGI IMG/M metagenome (GOLD analysis project Ga0310123, IMG submission 203505) | Marine microbial communities from Western Arctic Ocean, Canada - CB6_AW_1057 | ecosystem: Environmental > Aquatic > Marine > Oceanic | place: Canada: Western Arctic Ocean | collected... | reverse complement strand
CTCCGCGCAAGGTCGATGCGGCGCTGGCGGCGACGCTGGCCGGGGTCGCCGTGTCCGCGTCCAAGCTCGGCCACGACCTGCGGTTGCTCGCGCACCTCCAGGAGGTGGAGGAGCCCTTCGAGGAGGAGCAGATCGGCAGCTCCGCGATGCCGTACAAGCGCAATCCGATGCGCGCCGAGCGGATCTGCGCGCTGGCGCGCCACGTGATCGTGCTGGCGCAGGATCCCGCGCACACGGCGGCCACGCAGTGGCTCGAGCGCAGCTTGGACGACTCGGCCAACCGGCGGCTCTCGATCCCGGACCAGTACCTCACGCTCGACGGATGCCTGGTGCTCGTCGAGAACGTCGCGGCCGGGCTCCAGGTGAACCGCGCGGTGGTCCGCAGGAATCTGGAGGAGCACCTCCCCTTCATGGCGAGCGAGGCTGTGCTGATGCACGCCGTCCAGCGCGGGGGTGACCGGCAGCAGCTGCACGAGGCGATCCGCCGCCATGCGCTCGAGGCGGCGCGCCGGACGAAGGAGGACGGCACGGCTCCCGACCTGCTCGAGCGCATCGCCGCGGATCCAGGCTTCCGGCTCTCGGCGGCCGAGCTCCGCGGGCTCACCGACCCGGAGCGCTTCGTCGGCCGCGCCCCCCAGCAGGTGGACCGCTTCCTGGAGAGCTGGGTCGAGCCGGTGCTCGCGCGCCACCGGCAGAGCGCCGGGGAGCGCCTCGGCGCCCCAGAGGTGCGCGTATGAGGCCGGGCAGCGCCGCATCCGCGAACAAGCTCGCGGATGCGGGGGGGGTGGACAGATTCGGCGCGCTGTTCGAGAGCGCCCTCCCCCTCCTCCTGCTCCACCGCGGCAAGGTACACGACGTCTACGAGCTGAGCGGGAACCGGCTGTTGATGGTGGCCTCCGATCGGGTGAGCGCCTTCGACGTCGTGATGAGCCGGGCGATCCCCCGCAAGGGAGAGGTGCTCACGCTGCTCACGGCGTGGTGGCTGGCTCGCCTCACGGGAATGGAGCACCACCTGATCGCGGTGGATCCGGACCGGATCGTGGCACTCCACCCGGAGCTCGGGGAGAGTCGGAGCCGCTGGGAGCGGCGCGCCATGCTGGTGCGCCGGACGCGGCCGCTGCCGATCGAGTGCGTGGTGCGGGGCTATCTGGCTGGGTCGGCGTGGAAGGAATACCGCGCGTCCGGCACCCTCGCTGGTGAGCCGCTGCCGGCCGGGCTCCGCGAGAGCGACCGGCTCGCGGAGCCGCTCTTCTCGCCCGCGACCAAGGCCGAGCGGGGCGCGCACGACGAGAACATCCGCCTCACGGAGGTTGTGGAGCGCGTCGGAGAGCCGATGGCCCGCCGCCTGCGCGAGCTCTCGCTCGAGATCTACGAGGCGGGCCGGGCCACGGCGGAGGAGCGGGGCATCATCCTGGCGGACACCAAGTTCGAGTTCGGCATCGAGGACGGCGGCCGGCTCCTGCTCATCGACGAGGTGATGACCCCGGATTCCTCGCGTTACTGGCCGAGCGAGCGCTACGCGCCTGGACGGGGCCAGCCTTCCCTCGACAAGCAGCCGATCCGCGACTGGCTGGACGCGCTGCCCGGATGGGACAAGCGGCCGCCGCCGCCCGAGCTTCCGGCCGAGGTCGCCCGTGCCACCACCGCACGCTACCTGGAGATCTTTCGGCGGCTCACCGGCTCGGAGCTGGACGACTGGTCGCCCCGCGCGTTCGAGGGCACGGGCTTCAAGGACAATCCTTGAGGTCGCTCCAGCGTGCGCAGCGGACCGCCGAGTCCCGCCGCGGGCTGCTCGCCCAGGTGCCGCTCCAGCGCGGGATCATCATCCTGCCCTCCGCGTTCACACTCGGAAACCTCTTCTTCGGCGTGTTCGCGATCGTCGCCGCCACCCGCGGCGAGTTCGGGTGGGCCGCGTGGTACATCGTCTTCGCCGGCGTGCTCGACATGCTCGACGGCCGGGTCGCGCGCTTCACCCGCACGGGGTCGGCGTTCGGCTCCGAGCTGGACTCGCTCGTGGACGCCGTCTCCTTCGGCGTGGCGCCGGGCCTCATCATGTACCAGCTCTACTTCGCCGAAGGCGTCTGGAGCTGGACCGTGTGCTTTGTCTACATCGCCGCGGTCGTGGTGCGGCTGGCCCGCTTCAACGTGGAGCAGGAGGGGCGCGCGAAGAGCCACTTCATCGGCCTCCCCTCCCCCACCGCGGGGCTGATCCTGGCCACGTACTACCCGTTCAGCCGGACGCCCTTCTTCGAGCAGTACCTGGCCCACCTGCCCTGGCCCCAGGTCATGGGCATCGGGATGGTGTTCCTCGGCGTGCTGATGCTCAGCCACATCACGTATCCGGTGGTGCCGCGCATCGGGTTCCGGACGGCGCGCGGTCTGTTCACGACCGCCGTGATGGCCGCGTGTCTGTTCGCGGTGCTCACCGCGCCCAGCTCCTTCTTCTTTCCACTCCTCGTCATCTACATGACTGCCGGGCTCATCCGCTCGGTGTGGCTCGGGCTGCTGGAGCGGCTGCCCGAGCGCGACCCGCTGCTGGACGAGGAGGATAAGGACGAGGCCGACGTAGAGCTGCGCACGCTCGACTACGGAGAGGTCGCACCCACCCGGCCGCGCCGGGATTCCCCTCACGAGCGCTCGGAGGAGCCGCGGTGAAGCGATACCAGTTGGAGATCCGGGTCGTGCCCCGTGCCGGACTCCTCGATCCGCAGGGCAAGGCCATCCACCACGCGCTCCATGCGCTCGGCTACGCCGCGGTCGAGGGCGTGCGCGTCGGTAAGGCGATCGCGCTCGAGCTGGAGGCGTCCTCCGAGGACGCCGCGCGCGCCCAGGCCGAGGAGATGTGCCGCAAACTGCTCGCCAACCCGGTCACCGAGGACTTCCAGATCGCGGTGATGGGCGAGGCCGCGCCGACCGGGAGGCGGGCGTGAGCGGAAGGCTGGTGGTGGTGACCTTCCCCGGCTCCAACTGCGACCAGGACTGCTATCACGCGGTCGAGCTGGCGGGCGGGGAGCCGAGCTACCTCTGGCACCGAGAGCACGGGCTCGCGGGAGCGGACGCGGTCGTCCTGCCCGGGGGATTCTCCTACGGCGACTACCTGCGCGCCGGCGCGATCGCGCGCTTCAGCCCCACGATGGAGGACGTGATCACCTTCGCCCGCAGGGGTGGCCCGGTGCTCGCGATCTGCAACGGCTTCCAGATCGCCTGTGAGGCCGGTCTGCTCCCGGGCGCGCTCATCCGCAACCGGACCCTCCGCTTCCACGCCTTCGATCAGCACCTGCGGGTGGAGAACAACGAGACCCTGTGGACCTCGTCGTACGAGCGCGGTCAGATCCTGCGCATGCCGGTGGCGCACGGCGAAGGCAACTACGAGGCCGATCGGGAGACGCTCGACGGGCTGGATGGCGAGGGGCGCGTACTCTTCCGGTACGTGGACGCGGCAGGACGGGTGACGGAGGAGGGGAACCCGAACGGATCAGCGAACGCGATCGCCGGAATCGTCAACCAGGAAGGAAATGTCATGGGACTGATGCCGCACCCGGACCGCGCCATGGAGGCGGCGCTCGGCTCGGTCGACGGCCGCGGGATCTTCGAGAGCCTGGTCCGGCACCTGAGCGCGGTGGGCGCCCGTTGAGCCGGGGCACCCCGACCCCGGTCGCCTCCCCGCCCTCCGAGCGTGGGCCCGCCCCCCGGCCCGGCGACCCGGAGATCACCCCGGAGCTGGTCGCGGAGCACGGCCTCACCACGGAGGAGTACCAGCGCATCGTCGACGCCCTGCGGCGCGCGCCCACCTTCACGGAGCTGGGCGTGTTCAGCGCGATGTGGTCGGAGCACTGCGGCTACAAGAACTCGAGGCCCCTGCTCCGCCTCCTTCCTACCTGCGCGCCCTGGGTGATCCAGGGTCCCGGGGAAAACGCCGGGGTGATCGACGTGGGCGACGGCTGGGCGATCGCGTTCAAGATCGAGTCGCACAACCACCCCTCCGCGGTCGAGCCCTACCAGGGGGCGGCCACCGGCATGGGGGGCATCCTGCGCGACATCTTCACGATGGGCGCGCGCCCGATCGCCACGCTCAACTCCCTCCGCTTCGGCGATCTCGACGACGCGCGCGTGCGCTACCTGTTCGCCGGGGTGGTCAAGGGGATCGGCGACTACGGCAACTGCGTCGGCATCCCGTGCCTCGGGGGGGAGGTACACTTCGACCGCGCCTACCGGGACAACCCGCTTGTGAACGCGATGGCGATCGGGCTCCTGCGCGCGGAGGAGCTGATCAAGGGGGAGGCCAAGGGAGTCGGCAACGCGCTCATGGCGGTGGGCGCGCGCACCGGGCGGGACGGCATCCACGGCGCGACCTTCGCGAGCGAGGAGCTTTCGGAGGAGACCGAGGCGAGCCGCCCGCAGGTGCAGGTAGGCGATCCCTTCACTGAGAAGCTGCTGCTCGAGGCCAGCCTGGAGTTGATCGCGAGCGGCGCCATCACCGGGATCCAGGACATGGGCGCTGCCGGCCTCACCTCGAGCGCATCCGAGATGGCCGGACGCGCGGGCAACGGGGTCGAGATCGACGTCGCTCGGGTGCCCGTGCGCGAGCCGGGGATGACCCCGTACGAGATCCTGCTCTCCGAATCGCAGGAGCGCATGCTCGTCGTCGCCGAGCGGGGCCGGGAGGACGAGGTGCGACGGATCCTCGGGAAATGGGAGCTGGAAGCAGCCGTGATCGGCCGCGTGACGGACGACGGGATGTTCCGCGTCCGGGAGGAGGGGACCGTGGTCGCGGAGATCCCCGCGGTCCCGCTCACGGGCGGCTGCCCGACCTACGAGCGCGAGGGGACGGAGTCCGACGAGGTGAGGCGGCTCAGGGCGCGGGACCTGAGTGAGTTCGCTGCCGCGGCCGACGGCGATCTGAGCTCCCGGCTGCTCGCGCTACTCGACTCCCCGAACCTCGCCTCCAAGCGCTGGGTCTACCAGCAGTACGACACGACTGTCCGCGCGAACAGCATGGTCCGCCCCGGCGGCGACGCGGGCGTCGTGCGGATCCCCGGCACCCACCGCGGGGTGGCCGCCACCACCGACGGCAACGGGCGCTACTGCTATCTCCACCCGCGGCGCGGCGCCGCGATCGCGGTGGCCGAGGCGGCACGCAACCTGGTGTGCGTGGGAGCGGTCCCCACCGCGGTGACCAACAACCTCAACTTCGGCAGCCCCATCAAGCCGGCCGTCTACCATCAACTGAGCGAGGCCGTGCTGGGGATGGCGGAGGCGTGCCGCGCGTTCGAGATCCCGGTCACGGGCGGGAACGTCTCCCTCTACAACGAGACCGAGGGGGTCGCGATCTATCCGACCCCGGTGATTGGGATGGTAGGAGTGGTCGAAGACCTCGAGCGCGTGTGCCGCCATGCCTTCCAGCACACCGGCGACCGCATCCTCCTGCTCGGGACGAACGGCGCCGAGCTGGGCGGCTCCGAGTACCTGTACCGATTCCACGATCTGGTGGGCGGCGAGCCGCCGCAGCTGGACCTCCAGGCCGAGCGAAGGCTCCAGCAGGCCCTGCTCGCAATGAACCGGGCCGGGATCCTCCGCTCGGCGCACGACTGCGCCGAGGGGGGGCTCGCCTGCGCGCTGGTCGAGGCGGCGGTCGGCGACGGCGCGAGCCCGGTCGGCATGGACGTGACCCTCGCGGATGCCATCCCCCCCGTCCCGCTCCTCTTCGGCGAGAGCCAGGGGCGGGTGGTGGTGTCGTGCCCGGCCGAGCGCGTGGCGGAAGTGCTCGCGCTCGCGGAGCGCCACGGGATCCCCTGCACCGAGCTCGGAGCGGTGGGCGAGCGCGGGGGCCGGTTCCGGATCCGCGCCGGAACGTCGGGGGTAGACGTCCCGGTCCGCGACCTGGTGGTCGCATTCTTCGGGGCAATTCCGGGGCTAATGGACGCTCCGGCCCAAGTTACGTCGACATAATCGGCATCGTCGCTCGCCACCCCGGCAAGCACTCCTCAGCCCCCACTTCCATGACGCAATTCCCCGAGACCATCTCCTCCGCGGCCCTGGACGATCGTCCCCGGGAGGAGTGCGGCGTGGTGGGCATCAGCGGGGTCGACAACGCCGCCGAGCTTGTCTTCCTGGGACTCTACGCGCTACAGCACCGGGGGCAGGAATCGGCGGGAATCGTCTCGATCTCCCCCGAGGGCTCCCGCACGCACAAGGGGCTCGGCCTGGTCGCGGACGTCTTCGACGCCCACAAGCTCCGCCAGCTCCTGGGCTCCACCGCCATCGGACACGTCCGCTATTCGACCACCGGTGGGAGCCTGCTCCAGAATGCTCAACCCTTCGGCGTGCGCTACTCCGAGGGCGACCTGGTGATCGCGCACAACGGCAACCTGACCAATGCGATCGACCTGAGATCCCGGCTGGTCCAGGAGGGGGCGATCTTCCAGACCACGAGCGACTCCGAGGTGATCGTCCACCTGATCGCGCGCTCCCGCCACCATGGCGTGGACGCCCAGATCGACGACGCGCTCTCCCAGCTCGAGGGCGCCTTCTCGCTCGTGATGGCGGTGGGCGAGACACTGTACGCCGTGCGCGACCCACGCGGCTTCCGCCCGCTGCTGCTGGGCCGCAAGGGCCGCGGGCACGTGGTCGCGAGCGAGAGCTGCGCCTTCGACATCATGGGTGCACACTATGTGCGTGACATCGAGCCCGCAGAGGTGATCAAGATCCGGGGCAGAAGCGTCGAGTCCCTCCGGCCGCTGGCGCCGGCCGGGCGCCCCTCGCCGTGCATCTTCGAGCTCGTGTACTTCGCCCGCCCCGACTCCCGCCTCTGGGGGGTGAGCGTGGACCGCGCGCGGCGCGCGTTCGGGCGTCAGCTCGCCCGCGAGCACCCGGCGGACGCGGACGCGGTGATTTCGGTCCCGGACAGCGCCAACTCCGCCGCGCTCGGCTACGCTGAGGAGAGCGGGATCCCCTTCGAGCTGGGGCTCCTCCGCAACCACTACGTGGGGCGGACCTTCATCAAGCCCTCCCAGGCCGACCGCGACTTCAGCGCGCGCATAAAGTACAACCCGGTCCGGGAGGTGGTGGCAGACAAACGGGTCGTCGTGGTCGACGACTCCCTGGTCCGCGGCACCACGAGCAAGAGCCTGGTCAAATTCATCCGCGAGGCAGGGGCGCGGGAGGTGCACTTCCGGATCGCGAGCCCGCCCGTGCGCTTCCCGTGCTTCTACGGGATCGACATGCCCAGCCGGGAGGAGCTGATCGGTGCGCGGCTCTCGGTCGACGAAATCCGGGCGGCGCTCGGGGTGAACTCGCTCGGCTACCTGAGCCTGGAGGGGATGGAGCTGGCCGTCGCCGAGAGCGGCCCCTACTGCAACGCCTGCTTCTCCGGCGACTACACCGCTCCCCTGGTCGACGTCGAGCGTGGGCTGGCGCCCGGCAACGTCGCGCCGGGCTGCTGACCACGCCTCCGACTCGATACCCGTCACGCGCGAGCGCCTGCAGGCGCTCGCGAAGGCCGAGCTGCACGTTCATCTGGACGGCAGCCTCCGTCCGGCCACCCTCCTCGAGCTGGCACGCGAGCGGAACGTTCCGGTCCCGACCTCCGACCCCGCCGTGCTCGAGCGTCTCGTGGTCGCGGCCGACGCCGGCTCGCTGGAGCGCTACCTGGCCGCCTTCGACCTCACCCTCGCGGTCATGCAGGACGCCCCGGCGCTGGAGCGGATCGCGTACGAGCTGGCCGCGGAAGTGGTGCGAGTTCTCGAGGTCCGCTACTCCCCGGTCCTGAACACGCGGCGCGGCCTCTCGCTCGCCGACGCGGTGGAGGCCCCCATCCGCGGGCTCGCACGGGCCGAGGCCGAGCTCGGCATCCGGGGCAGCGTGATCGTGTGCGCGCTCCGCCACCTCCAGCCGCCCCTCTCCCTCCGGCTGGCCAAGCTGGCCGCGCATTACCGGGGGCGCGGGGTGGTGGGCTTCGACCTCGCCGGTCCCGAGCGCGGGCATCCCGCGCGCACCCACCGGGCCGCGTTCGCGGTCGCCGCCGAAGCCGGACTGGGGATCACGGTTCACGCTGGCGAGGCGGACGGCCCCGAGTCGATTCGCCAGGCGCTCGACAAGTGCCACGCACGGCGCATAGGGCACGGCACGCGGCTGCCCGAACTCTGCGAGCTTCTCGGCGTTGAGCAGCCGGCGATCGAGCGAGACCCGCTCCTCGGGCCTCCTGCGCCAGGCCCCGGCGGGCGCTCTCGAGCCGGTCCGCCATGCGATTGAGCTGCTCGGCCACTCCGCTCAGCTCCCCGACCGCCGCGTCCGTCGTCGCGCTGCCGCCGCTCGATAGGGTTACGGTGACCCCGAACTGCGCGGTCCCGTCGACGCTGACGACTCCGGTAACGGTGCCGGTCACGCCTGGACCGATGCCGTCCTCGCCCTCGTCGCAGGTGCCGAAGCTGTCCTGCGCCGGGTCGACCCCCGGCCCGGGTACCGGCTCCTCCTTCCTTCCCTACGGGGAATCTTCGGGCCTGACTTGGAACGGACCGGCGTGCGCCGGCTGCAGGCGGCGTGCCATCCCCAGGGGGCCGGAGTTCTGCGAATTTCCTTTCTCCAGCCCGGAAGCGGCTCCAAAATCCTGCGGAATTCTGGAGGGCGGCTCAGAATTCTGACTCACCCCCGACGCACGCACGCGCGTGCTCGACCAGGTCAAGGGATCCGATGTAGAGGGGTGTGCGCTGGTGGAGCTCGGTCGGGACCAGGTCGAGGATGTCCCGACGGCCGGCAATCGCGCCTCCGCCCGCCTGCCGGCAGATCAGGGCCAGCGGGGCCGCCTCGTAGAGGAGACGCAGCTTCCCCCGGGGGCTCCGGGCATCCGCCGGATACATGAAGAGGCCTCCCTGGAGGAGGGTCCGGTGCACGTCTGCCACCAGCGAGCCGATGTAGCGCGAGCTCAGCCGCCCCTCCCGCTTCAGCTCGTCCATGAAGCGCCGCTGCCCGGGCTGCCACCGCTCGGTGTAGGACTCGTTCACCGAGTACGTGCGACCGGCCCCAGCCGGAATGCAGATGTTCGGATGACTGAGCAGGAACTCCCCGATCCCGGGATCGAGGGTGAAGCCGTGCACCCCGGCCCCGCTCGTGTACACGAGCATGGTGGAGGACCCGTAGACGACGTAGCCGGCAGCGAGCTGGCGAGATCCGGGCTGGAGGCAGTCCTCGAGGCAGCCGTCCGATCCGGAGGTGATCTTCCGGTGGATCGAGAAGATCGTCCCGATGGAGACGTTGACGTCGATGTTACTCGACCCATCGAGCGGGTCGTACAGCAGCACGTAGTTGCCGCGGGGAAAGCGGTCGGGGATCGGGACCACGTCGGGGTGCTCCTCGGAGGCCATGCAGCACAGGTTCCCGGTATGATCCATCGCCTTGTAGATGACCGCATCCGCGAACATGTCGAGCTTCTGCACGGCCTCTCCGTGCACGTTCGTGGTGCCCGCCCGGCCGAGGATATCCACCAACCCGGCTTTGTTCACCTCCCGGCTGATGATCTTGGCCGCCAAGGCGATGTCGTAGAGAATGTTGCTGAACGCCCCGGTGGCATGGGGGTGCTTCCGCTCCTCCTCGACGATGTGCCGGGAGAGCGTCGTGACGCTGGTCTCGGGCATGGATCCTCTTAACAGGTCGCTGAAGCAGCCTCGGCGCCCGCACCAACCCGAGCCGGGCGCCCGCGCCGCGGTCAATGTGATCGCTGGGCGGGGGATAATCCCTTCGCGCAGGGCGCGGGTCAATCGGCGCGTTCGGCGGCCCGCTCGGCGGAGAGCGTCCAGCTCCCGTCCTCGCGGGCGCGCACGGTGAGGGCGCCCTCCTCGTCGGTCCGATGCACGCGCGCGCCCGCGACCTCCAGGCGCCGGAGCGCGCTGGCCAGCGGTCCGCGCGCTCCCAGGCTCCGGTGGAGCCGCTCGGTCCCGCGCGCGGTGAGCGCGGCCCGCGCCGCCGCCCAGTCGGCGTCCTGGGGCTCGGCGACTCTGCGCCAGCCCTCGACCCTGAGTGTCCCCGCCCACGCAGCGGAACGCGCGCCCGGGGAGGCGCGCCAGCGCCCCGACAGCTCGAGCGCTCGCCCCGCGGGCGGAGCGGAGTCCGCGCGGGCGAACGCGAGGGGGATCTCGCCGCGGCACTCCGGATCCGGCGGCCCCGCGGAGTCTGCCACCGACTCGAGCACCAGCACACCGCGCCCGTCCATGGGCGGCGCGGCCATCCGTTCGAGCACGCGGAGGGCGGCGCCGGCGTCGAAAGCGCGCCGACAGTCGTGCAGGTCGGCCTGGCAGTCGGCCCGCGCGCCGAGTGTACCGGCAAGCGCGGCAGCGAGCAGCCCCGCAGCGAGGGCGGGGCGGCGCCAGAGCGGGATGGGAAGGAGGAGGGCGGCGGGAAGGAGGAGCGCCAGAGGAGGTGAGGCGCCCAGATGCACCGGAAGGGCACCGGCCGCGTGGGCCAGCGCGAGCAGGGCGACGGGCGGTGCGCGGGCCATACATGGAGGGCCGCGCTCGGAGCGCCCCATGCTCATGGGTTCATCCGTGATCTCCCTCGAACAGGTCGCGCTGGCTGTGGTCGATGCGGGCCCGCTCCTGCCGATCTTCCTCGGCCAGCCGCTCGCGCAGGATGCGCCGGACCTTGAGGTCCGAGTGGATCCCGGCCACCAGCATCACCAGCATCCCCAGGATGAGCGCGCCGAACACGATGCCGGTGAGGGGGACGCGGTAGAAGGTGGCGATTCCCACGCGCAGGGTGACGCGCTGGCCGCCGTTCAGCGCTGCGAAGGCCATCGAGAGGACGAGGACCACCAGGACGCCTGCCGCCCCAGCGAAGCGCGTCACGCGCTCTCTGCCCGCGCCGGCTCCTCCAGCAGCCGCCCACCGAAGGTGGCTCCGCTGGTCCGCTCCAGCAGGACCGCGCGACAGCTCCCGATCAGAGCCGGATCGCCGTCGAACGCGACCACCTTGTTGCGCCGCGTCCGTCCCAGGAGCTGGCCCGGCGTTCTTCCCGCACGCTCGATCAGCACCTCCTCGGTGCGGCCGACCTCGGCGCGGTTGATCTCCGACTGGACCGCACGCGTGACCTCGATCATGCGCTCGAGCCGCGCCTGGGCGACGCCGTCCGGAATGAACGAGGCGGGGGGAAGGCGGGTGGCCGGCGTCCCCTCGCGCGGGGAATACCGGTACGTGAACGCGTCGTCGAAGCCGACGGTCCGCACCACCTCGAGGGTCGCCTCGAAGTCGGACTCGCTCTCGCCGGGGAAGGCCGCGATCAAATCCGTGGAGAGGGCCACGTCGGGAACGGCGTCCCGCACGAGCGCGACCTTCTCGAGGTAGGCCGCCACGGTGTAGCGCCGGAGCATCCGGCGGAGCACCGCGTCGCTGCCGGACTGGAGCGGCAGGTGGAGCTGCTCGCAGACGGCCGGCTCCCCCGCCATCACTCCGACCAGCTCGGGGGTGACGTCGATCGGGTGTGGGGAAGTGAAGCGGACGCGCCGGATGCCTGGCACCCGCGCCACCTCCCGCAGCAACCGCGCGAAGCTCCAGCCGGGATGCCGGTACGAGTTCACGGTCTGCCCGAGCAGGGTGACCTCCGTGAGGCCGCGCGCGGCGAGGCCGGTCACCTCGGCGAGCACCTCCCCCGGGCGGCGGTTCTTCTCCGGGCCACGCACGTAGGGGACGATGCAGAAGGTGCAGCGATGGTCGCAGCCGCGCTGTACGGTCACGAAGGCGGTCACGTCCGAGCCGCGGCGCGGGACCAGCCCCTCGTAGCTCTCCTCCCGGTCGAAGTCGACCACCGCGAGCTGTACGCGCGGCTTCGCCGCGCGCGCGGGGCGGCGGAGGGGCGCCGCCGGAGCGGCCTCGCGGATGCGGGCGAGCGCGACGGGGAGCGACCGGTAGCCGTCCGGCCCCATCATGAGATCGATGTAGGGCGCGCGCCGGAGCAGCTCGTCGCCCATGCGCTGCGCCATGCAGCCGGTGACTCCGATCACGAAGCCCGGACGATCCTTCTTGAGCGCGGAGAGCTGGGAGATGCGCCCCAGCACCCGCTGCTCGGCGTGCTCGCGGATCGCGCACGTGTTGACGAGCACCACGTCCGCCTCCTCCGGCGAGGAGACCAGCTCGTATCCTCCGGCCGCCAGGATCCCCTCCATCAGCTCGCCGTCGCTGATGTTCATCTGGCAGCCGTACGTCTCGACGTAGGCGCGCTTCCGGAGCGTGGAACCTAGAGCCATCGACGTGCGCGTGGGGGCGTCGTCGCGTGGGGTGGAGCGACGGAGATGGGGCCGTGCCGCTGGTAACCAACAAGCTGTAAGATCATATCGTTCATGGTGATGGGCGGTACCCTCTACTTCTTCAGCGACCTGTCAAATCCCGGCTGCCGGCCGGAGCAGATCAATATAGAGATCGGAACCTGAGGCCCGAAGCGTTCCCGCGTGCAGCCGCCGCACTCCCCCCGAGAGAGCGCTACGCAGGCGGACCCGCAGGTAGTCCTCGGTTAGGGCCGAGCCGCCCGCCTCGAGGGCGACCTCCGCCCGCCCCCCCGCGCGCCCGGCGCGGTAGGCGCCCCCCTTCGCGGCCGCGATCGCCCGCAGCTCGCCCGCCCGCTCGGCGGCCACCCGCTGCGGCACCGGCCCCTGCGCGTGCAGCGCGGTAGCCGCCGTCCCGTCGCGCGGAGAGAAGGGGAAGACGTGCAGGTACGTGTAGGGCAGCTCCTCGACGAGCGCGCGCGTATCCGCGTGGTTCGCCTCGCTCTCGCCGGGGAAGCCCGTGATCACGTCCGCCCCGAGCCCGAGCACCGGCATCCGCTCCGCGACCCAGAGCGTGCGCCGACGGTACGCGTCGCGGGTATGCCAGCGCCGCATGCGCCGGAGCACCGGATCCGCGCCGCTCTGCAGGGGCATGTGCAGGTGCGGCGCGAGCCGCCCGCCCGAGGTCGCAAGCAGATCGACCAGCAGGTCGTCTACCTCGGTGGCCTCGACGCTCCCAAGCCGCAGCCGCACGTCCGGCACCTCGTCGAGGAGACGGGCCACCAGCGCAGAGAGCGCGCCCGGCGGGTCCAGGTCGCGCCCGTAGTGCCCGATGTGGATCCCGGTCAGCACGAGCTCGGGGTGCACGCGCGCGAGCAGGCGCGCCTCCCGCACGACCTCGTCCAGGGAGCGCGATCGGCTGCGTCCGCGCGCGAGCCGTGTGGCGCAGAAGGAGCAGCGCCGGTCGCAGCCGTCCTGGATCTTGAGCCACCCGCGGGTGGCCCCGGCCCGCTCGCGCAGCAGCTCGGCACCCACGGGCTCGCTGTCGATGCGATCGAGCGCCGAGCGCAGCTCGAGCGGCACCAGGCGCTCGCCCCGCGCGCCGGGCACGGAGCGCACCGCGGAGGCCACGGCCGCCGCGTCCGTTCCGGGTACGACCGCCTCCACCCCATCCAGCACGGCGTAGTCGGAGGGACGCAGCGCGGCCGAGCACCCCGCCACCACTAGGCGAGCAGACGGATTCTCCCGGTGCACCCGGCGCACGAAGCGGCGGGCCTCGGCGTCGGCGTGGTTGGTCACCGTGCACGTGTTCACCACGCACACGTCGGCCTCGTGCCAGCCGGGGACCGTCACCGCACCCGACCCCTCGGCCTCCTGACGCATCCGCTCGGTGTCGTACTGGTTGGTCTTGCAGCCGAAGGTGTGGAAGTAGACCCGCATGCCGAACCCCCGGCCGATCAGAACCCCGCCACGCGGAGACTGAGCGTGCTCCGCCAGAAGTCCTCGCTAACCGTGCCGGCCGAGCGCGTGCCGCGCTCGATGGCGAGGTCGACGAGCGCGAGGGGGAAGCCGTCGTCCCGGGCCAGCAGGAGAAGCCCCAGGCCGCCGCTCGCGGCAGACTCGCTCCCCTCCGTCCCCGCTTCCAGCCGGAAGGGGAGATCGGCGCGCCGCCAGCCGAGCCGGACCGACAGGTTACGGCCGAAGAGGCTCGCGCCCCCCCACTCGACTCCCCCGCCCAGCATGAGCGCCCCCCCGACGGACGGCATCTCCAGCTCATCGTCGGTGCCGGACCAGTCGGCCCATCTGACGCTCACCAGCACCGACAGCTCGGGCGCGAGTGATCCGGAGAGCGCCGCCCGCAGCTCGAGCGGCAGGTCGTACGAGCGGCTCTCCCCCGCGGTCCCGTCGGACGGATCCGCCTCCAGGGTGCCGGACCAGGTGAGCGCGGCCGCGCCGCGCACCACGGTACCGATGTCGACGACGGCTCCGATCGTCGCGGTGGGCCCCGAGTAGCTCCACCGCCCCGAGCTCTGGAAGGGCCTGATGTCCCCGGCGGCGGCGATCGTGTCGAAGAAGCGCGTGAACTGGCGCGACGAGCTGCCCGTGTACATGCCCACCGCCCCGCCGACCGCGAGGCTGGGCGCGACGCGGTGTGCGAAGCCCAGCCGGACCGCCGAGACGCCGCCCTCGGATCTGAACCGGTCGAGGATCGGGACCGCCTCGCCCGCCTCCAGGTCCACCGTGTCCTGGTGCTCGTGGCGCCAGCGCTGGTCGAGCACCGCCCCATAGGTGAGCGTGAGCACGCCCCAATCGCGCACCGGATAGGAGACGCCGAGCGCGGGAAAGCGGTTTCCGGAGAAGCTCGCGGCCTGGGCACCCTCCTGCACGTCGAGCCAGGAGCTCTGGAGCGTCAGCGCGAGCGTAGGGATCGGGAGGTCGACCGCGCCCACCGGATCGGCGGGGGCCACCGTGGTGCCGAGCAGGCCGATGCCGACCGACCCGAGCGCGCGCCCGCGCCCGTCCACCGGCTCGATCGGCAAGCCGAGCCCGCCCGCGGCCAGCACCGACTGGGCCGCGGCCGGGACCGATGCCGGCGCCAGCAGCGCGAGCGCGGAGAACGCGCACCAGAGGAGGCGCTCGGCGCGCCTCATGGCAGCGCCACCTGATCGGATACCGTCAACACCAGCCGCAGGCGGGGCTCACCCGACCGACCGGGCCCCACGAACGACCCGAACGTGAAGGAGCTGGGCTCGAACATCTCCATGAGCGCGATCGTCGGGGTCGGCGGGAAGCCGCTCAGGGTCGAGCCCGAGAGGAGCGACCGGACGATCGGCGTGATGGGGATCTCGACGACGTGCGCGCCCCCTGGGTGGAAGGCGCTCTCCGGGACGGTCGTCCCGACGGCCAGCCCGAGCGTGTCCAGGAAGAGCGGAGCACCCAGCGGGCTCTTGGGAAGGAACTCGGGCGCGAGGACTCCGCGCACCTCGAACTGGATGGGATCGGTGGGGACGAACGCGGGCTCGGGGAGCTCAGTCGTGAGCAGCAGTCCAGCGTGGTTGAGCTGGCCTGCGGTGAGCGGAACCGGGCAGCTCAGCCTCGCGCACACGGCGGGATTGCCCGGCACGCTCGCGGGCAGCCCGAGGGTGAGCACCGACCGCCACGCGGGAACCCCACCAGCCCGCAGCTCATCGGGCTCGGGAGCGGGCGGCGTGGGCGTGTATACGTAGGTCAGCTCGCTCAGGCCGACGGACAGGAGGACGGTGTTGTCCTGGTTGATGCTCGGGCGGGTGTGGAGCTCGAGGCGCACGTCGGTGATGTCCAGCCGGTGGCCCGGAGTCGCGAGGCGGATCCGGAGGCCGCGATCGTTCCGGGTGGTGTCCCCGAGCAGCGCGAGGGTGGCCGCGTTGAGGAAGAACCGCCCGTCCAGTCCCGTCTGGGGGAACCACGTGGTCCCGGCGATCGGCTCGACCTGCCCCCCACCCGGCTCGCCCCACGGCGTGCGCTCGCCCACCGAGTCGACCGAGAGCTCCCAACCGGCGGTCCGCGCGTCCCACGGTTCCAGGATGCGCTCGAGCTGGAGGGTGACGGAGCCCGTGCTCGAATTCGAGGTGGTGTCGAAGGTGACGAAGAGCGCCGCGTCGAGGAAGGTGAGCAACGTGTCCTTGCGGGTCGTGCCGAGTGAGTCCACCACGTTGGCCGCGCGGGGAAACTCGGCCATGCGCACCAGCGTGTGCGCCTCCACCTCGCCGCCGAACTCGTGCGCGACCAGCCCCGAGCCCGTCTGGACGGGACGCCCGAAGCCGCCGAGCACCCTCGCATCCGACACGAACTCGGACCAGGGCAGGATGACCTCGAAGGTCAGCGGGCGGACCGGCGCGAGAGCGGGGCCCACGGCGGTGGGGAGCTGGTCCTGACAGGCCCCGAGCACCGCCGCCAGCAGCGGCAGGAGCCGCCTCGTCTTCCGAATCAACGGTCGCCTTCCCGTGGTCGCTGTGACACGAACGGCTCCGGCAGCAGGTCAGCGAGCGACCACTCCGCGCGGGAGCCTCCGGCTGCCTCCGACACCACCCGGAGGTCCGGCGCGAACTCAGCCAGCAACTGCCGGCAGCCGCCGCACGGCGGCACCGGCTCGGACCCGCTCGAGCTCAGGGCGAGCAGCCGGAAGCGGCAGTGACCGGCCGCGACCGCGGCGCCCACCGCGTTCCGCTCGGCACAAGCGGTGAGAGGATAGGACGCGCACTCGACGTTGCATCCCACGTGCGTCAAGCCGTCCTCCGCCTCGAGCGCCGCTCCCACCCAGAAGCCCGAGTACGGCGCGTATGCGCGCGCGCTCCGCGCGAGCACGAGTAGCCGATCACGATCCACCGTCGTCCATCCAGATCCTGGACAGCCGGTTCGTGAAGCCCGTCAGTACCTCGTAGGAGATCGTCCCGGCCAGCCCAGCGACCTCGTCAACCGTGATCCGTTCCTCGCCGCTCTCCCCGATCAGGGTCGCGACGTCGCCCACCTCTACCCCCTCCACGTCCGAAATGTTTACGACCGTCATATCCATCGAGACGCGGCCGATGATGGGCACCCGGTGGCCGCGGAGGAGCGCGGCGCCGCAATTGCCGAGCGCGCGCGGGAGCCCGTCCCCGTACCCGATCGCCAGCGTCGCCCAGCGCTCCCACCCCCGCGCCGCGTAGGTGGCACCGTATCCCAGGGTCGTCGCGGGCGACGCATCGCGGACCTGGACCACGCGCGCGCGCACGGATGCGACCGGATCCGGCTCGGGGAGCCCGGGCCCCGCCGCGCCCCCGTACAGGTAGATCCCCGGGCGCATCGCATCGATGCGATAGCCGCCCGACTCGAGCCGCCCGGAGCGCAGGGCTCCCGCGCTGTTCTGCGCGTGCACCACGAAATCCTCGCGCGGGTGCGCGAGCCCGCCGAGCACGTCCACCAGCCGCTCCCACTGCACCTGAATGGTGCTCGGATCCTCGTCGGCCGAGTGCAGGTGCGTGAAGCAGCCGGTCCAGCGCATGCCCACCCGCTGACGCGCGGCGACCACCGGGCCCCATTCGGCCGCGCGCCGCCAGTCGAAGCCGGCACGCCCTATCCCCGTGTCCACCTCGATGTGGAAGCTGGCCGCGCCCTCGCGGTGTCCCGCGGCGGCCTCGTCCAGCCGGCGCAGCCCGTCCAGGCTCGAGAGGCAGACCGTCAGCCGCGCGTCCACGGCGTCCGGATACGAGCCAGGCGGCAGCGGAGTGCACACCAGCACCGGACGCTGCACGCCGAGCGCGCGGAGCCGCCGCCCCTCTTCGACCGCCGCAACTCCCCACGCGAGGGGCGCCTCCGGTTCCAGCGCGGCCACCATGCCGTCGGTCCCGAGCCCGTAGGCGTCCGCCTTCACCATCGGGATCATGCCGACCCCGTCGACGGCCGCCTGCACGCGGTGATAGTTGCGCCGCACCGCAGCCGCTTGGACCTCGATCCAGGCCCGGGTGCGCCGATCCGAGAACGGGGTCCGGTCCGTTGACATGGCCGCGAAAGATGGGAGAACGTTGCCGGCCGGCAAAGCCCGAGCCGACGTGTCCGTCCTCTGCCCAACGCGTGTACCTATGGATAACGAACAGACCCCCGTGGAGGTGCCACGGACCGCCGGCGTCCTCGATCGCGCGCTCGCGCTCGTGCGCCTGCTCCGGGCGCACTGTCCCTGGGACGCGGAGCAGACCGCGAGCTCCCTGGTGCCCCACCTGCTCGAGGAGACGCACGAGGTGGTGGACGCGATTCACACCGGCGACGCGTCCGCCCTCGAGGGAGAGCTCGGGGACCTGCTCCTCAACCTCGCGTTCCAGATCGTCGTGGCTGAGGAGGCCGGTGAGCTCACTGCGGCATCGGTGACCGATCGCCTAATCGACAAGATGGTGCGGCGCCACCCCCATCTGTTCGCCGGAGGGGAGGCGCAGAGCTGGGAGGCGCTCAAGGCCCGGGAGCGGCACGGGCGGGCGGACGACGGTGGGGTGCTCGGCGGACTCGCGAAGGGGCTCGACCCCCTCACGCGCGCGCACCGGATCCAGGAGCGGGTCGCGGGGGTCGGCTTCGACTGGTCCGACTACCAGGGCGCGCTCGCCAAGGTCGCCGAGGAGCTGGAGGAGGTGCGCGAGGAGCTGGCGGGCAGAGGCGAGCGGAGCGCGGAGTGCGAGGAGGAGCTGGGGGACCTCCTGTTCGCGGTGGTGAACCTCGTGCGGCTGGCCGGGCACCACCCCACCACTGCCCTCGCCGCCGCGAACGGCAAGTTCGAGCGCAGGTTCCGGCAGCTGGAAGAGCTGGCGCAGGAGCGCGGGATCGTGTTGGCGGAAGCGGGGCTGGAAAAGCTGGACGAGCTGTGGGACGAGCTGAAGCGCGCGGAGCACCGAGGGCGCTGAGCCCCCTCTTGAGCCCCCTCAGGGCTTCAGCCGGTTCATCAGCCGTGGAAACGGGATCATCTCCCGGATGTGCGGTCTTCCCGTGATCCACGCCACGGTCCGCTCGATCCCGAGCCCGAAGCCCGAATGGACGAAGGTTCCATATCTGCGCAGATCCAGATACCAATCGTACGCCTCCTCCGGTAACTCCTGCTCGCGGATGCGTGCGACGAGCCGCTCCAGATCGTCCTCGCGCTGGCTGCCGCCGATGATCTCCCCGTATCCCTCCGGCGCCAGGCAGTCGTCGCACAGGACCGTGCGCGGGTCGGCCGGATTCTCCTTCATGTAGAAGGCCTTCACCTCCTTCGGGTAGTCGAAGACGAAGAGCGGCCGATCGAGCCCCTCGGTGAGCGCGGTCTCGTCCGGGGCGCCCAGGTCGCTCCCCCACTCCATCTCGCGCCCCATGCCCCTGAGCTTCGCGACGGCGTCCGTGTACGCCAGGCGGTGGAAGGGCGGGCGCACGTTCGCGAGCTTGGTCGTGTCACGCTCCAGGACCTTCAGCTCGTCGGGGCAGCGCTCCAGTGCGCGCTCGACCAGATAAGTGACGAACTCCTCCTGCAGCTTCATGTTGCCCTCGGAGTCGAGGAACGCGACCTCGGGCTCCACCATCCAGAACTCGGTGAGGTGACGGCGCGTCTTCGACCTTTCCGCACGGAAGGTCGGACCGAACGTGTAGATCTTCCGAAACGCGGCCGCTGCGGCCTCGCCGTAGAGCTGGCCCGTCTGCGCGAGGTACGCCTTCTCGTCGAAGTAGTCGGTCTGGAAGAGCGTGCCGGCGTGCTCACCGATCGAGCCCGTGAGGATCGGGCTGTCGATGCGCACGAACCCACGCTGATAGAAGAAGTCGTGGATCGCCTGCTCGACCTCGGCGCGCACGCGGAGCCCGGCCCACTGCAGGCTGGAGCGCAGCCAGAGGTGCCGGTGGTCGAGCAGGAAGTCCACCCCGTGCTCCTTGGGCTGGATCGGGTACTCCTCCGCCAGCCTGATCACCTCGAGCCCGGTCACGCCCAGCTCATGGCCGCCCGGCGCGCGCGGCTCGGAACGCACCGTACCGGTGACCACGACCGAGCTCTCCTGGGTGAGGGTGCCGTGCGCCTCCCACACCGACGCGGGGACCTGCTTCTTCACGACCACGCCCTGCACCACACCGGTCCCGTCGCGCACGTCGAGGAACGCGACCTTGCCGTGGACGCGGGTCGCCCCCACCCAGCCGCTCACAGTCACCTCCTCGCCCACGTGCGCGGAGAGCTCGCGCACCTCCACCGTCTGGTTTTCCATGGCCGGGGAAGATAGGTGCGGGTCGGGCGCCCACAACGGAGGTGGACCTCAGGCCACCCCGAAGAGCCGCAGCCGGTCGGCGTAGCGCCGCTCGAGCACCGCGCGCACGCGCGTGCTCTCCGGCCGCTCCAGCCGGGGGTCCACATCCACCAGCGCGCGGGCGCGCGCCTGCGCTTCGACCAGGAGGCCTTCGTCGGTGAGCAGATCGGCGAAGCACAGCACCGGACGGGTGCCGTGCTGCTGTTCCCCGAAGAGGTCGCCCTGGCCGCGGATGCGCAGGTCGGCCCGCGCGATCGCGAAGCCGTCGCTCGTGTCGCGGAAGACCCGGAGCCGCTCCCTGGCGTCGTCCCCGCCCTCGGCGATCAGCAGGCAGCAGCTCTCCTCCGCGCCGCGCCCGACCCGGCCGCGGAGCTGGTGCAGTTGGGAGAGCCCGAAGCGCTCGGCGTGCTCGATCACCATCACGGTGGCGTTCGCCACGTCGATCCCGACCTCGATCACCGACGTCGCGACCAGGACATCGATGTCGCCCGCCACGAAGGCCCCCATCACCGCTTCCTTCTCCTCGGCTGGGAGCTGTCCGTGCACGAGCCCGACGCGTCGATGCGGGAAGACGTCGCGCGCGAGCCGCTCGTGCTCACGCGTGGCGGAGCGCAGGTCGACCTTCTCGGATTCGTCGACGAGCGGGAAGACCACGTAAGCCTGCCGCCCCAACGCCACCTGCGCATCCACCAGCCGGTACACGTCCTCGCGCCGCGCCGGCGGGAACAGACGGGTGCGCACCGGCTGCCGGCCGGGGGGCAGCTCGTCCAGGAAGCTCAGATCGAGATCGCCGTACAGCGCGAGCGCGAGCGAACGCGGGATGGGCGTCGCGGACATGACCAGCACGTCCGGGTTGGTCGCGTGCTCGCCGAGCGCCATGCGCTGGCGTACCCCGAACCGGTGCTGCTCGTCCACCACCACCAGTCCGAGCCGGTGGAACGCGACGCCCTCCTGGATGAGCGCGTGCGTGCCGATCGCAATCGGGATGTCGCCGGCGGCGAGTCCTGCCAGGTTCTTGCGGCGCTCGGCCGCGGTCAGGCTGCCCGTGATCAGCGCGGTCCTCAGGCCGAGCGGGGCGAGCCACGCCCGGATCCGCCGTGCGTGCTGCTCGGCCAGCAGCTCGGTGGGCACCATCAGCGCCGCTTGCCACCCGCCCTCCACCGCCAGCAGCATCGCGAACAGCGCGATGATAGTCTTGCCCGAGCCGACGTCGCCCTGGAGCAGACGGCTCATCCGGCGCGGCGCGGTCATGTCCGCCACGATCTCCCTGAGCACGCGCGACTGCGCGTCCGTGAGCGCGAAGGGCAGCGCATCGAGGAGGGGGCGGATGAGCGCGTTGGTGCGCGCGTGGGCGATGCCCGGTCGTGCGAGCCCTTGCTCCCAGCGCACGCGCGCCTGCACGACCTGGAGGAAGAACAGCTCGTCGAAGGCGAGCCGTTTCCGGCCCCCCTCGGCCTGCTCCAGCGTCTCCGGGCGGTGCAGCCAGCGGAGCGCCTCGGACAGCGTCGGGAGCGAGAGCTCGGCGCGCTCCGCCGCGCCCAGGTACTCGTCCTCCTCGGCCAAGGGGAGGAGCGCGCCCAGGTTCCGGGCGAAGAGCTGCCGCAGCGTCCACTGCGGTACCTCCTCGGAGGCCGGGTAGCTGACGAAGATGGTGCCCTGCCCGCCCCCATCCTCGTCCGCCCCGCTCGCCTCGGCCGCACGCGCCAGGATGGTGAACTCGCGCGGCTGGAGTTGGCGCCCGTGGAAGAAGCGGACGGGCCCGGTGGCGAGCAGGAGGTCCCCCTCGCGGATCCGTCGGTCGAGCCAGGGCTGCCCGGGCCAGGCGCAGGTGATCATCCCGCTCTCGTCCTGCACCACCGCCTGGAAGATCCTGAGTCCCGAGCGAGTGGGGATCGTGCCCTGCGAGCGCACGCGCCCGACCACGGTGGCGTCCATGCCCACGTCGAGCCGGCCGATCGCCGACACGGTGGACGCGTCGTCGTAGCGCCGGGGAAGGTGGTGCAGTAGGTCGTGCGCGGTGAGGATGCCCATGCGGGCGAGCTCCGCCGCGCGCCGCGGCCCCACCCCCTTCAGGAACTGGACCGGGCGGTCCAGGGAAAAGAACGCCGTCACCCGTCCTCGAAGACCCCGGCGATGAACGCGTCCGGATCGAACGGCTCCAGGTCGTCCATCGCCTCACCGGTTCCCACCCACTTCACGGGCAGGCCCATCTCCTCTTGGAGGGCCACCACGATCCCGCCCCGCGCGGTGGAGTCGAACTTGGCGAGCAGGATCCCGCTCAGCACGACCGCTTCCCCGAACAGGCGCACCTGATTGAGCGCGTTCTGCCCCACGGTCGCATCAAGCACGATGAGCGTCTCGTGCGGCGCGCCCTCGAGCCGTCTGGCGACCACGCGCTCCACCTTTTTCAGTTCCTCCATCAGATTGCGGTTCGTGTGCAGCCGTCCCGCGGTGTCGACCAGCACCACGTCGATCCCGCGCGCGACCGCCGCTTCGATCGCGTCGTACGCGACCGCGGCCGGGTCGCCCCCCTCCTTCCCGGCCACGAACTCGGCGCCGACCCGCTCGGCCCAAACCGAGAGCTGCTGGACCGCGCCGGCGCGGTACGTGTCGGCGGCGGCGATCAGAACCGACTTCCCTTCTCTCCGCAGGCGGTGCGCGAGCTTCGCCACCGTGGTGGTCTTGCCCGCGCCGTTCACCCCGACCACGAGCCAGATCGTGGGGCCCGACTCGGCCATGCGCAGCCCCGCGCCACGCGCCGGGGCGAGGATCCGGGTCACCTCGTCGCGGAGCGCTCCCCTGAGGTCTCCAGATCCGAGCACGTCGCCCCGGCGCGCCCGGCTCTCGATCGCGTCGACCAGACGTAGCGTAGCCTTCACCCCGAAATCCGCTCCCAGCAGCCGCTCCTCGAGCGTCTCCAGCGTCTCGTGGTCTATTCCGCCCGCCAGCACGCGCACGTCGGTCAGCGCGAGATCGACGGCGCGGCGCCAGAGGGATCGCTTCTGCTCCGCGCGGGTGCGGAAAAGTCGGGTCATGTCTACCTCAGCCCCTTGCGGCGCCGGGTCACCCACTCGCCGCAGAGGAGCCCGATCAAGATGAGCCAGGGGACCGGATGCACCCGCAGGGGCCGCCCCACCGGATCGGCACGCGTCCCGGGAGGTGACACAATCGAGTCGGGCAGCGCCATGCGCGGATGGCGCAGCTCGTCCGTGGAGGGCTGCACGTCGAACCGGCCGGACGTGCTGTCCGCGCCGGCGCGCGTCAGGTAGCGGTAACTCCCCGGAGGAAGGGGCGGTGTGCGGAGCGCGGCGACCGGGCGCGCCAGCGAGGTGTCGGTGACGACATGCTCTCCCTGGAGCACGGTCACCCGGATCGGTGCCACGCTGCCCCCGGTCCACGCGATCGGGGCTCCCCCCTCCGCCACGCGCTCGGTCGGGCGGATCCGCCCGGAAGGCGTCACCTCGCCCGCGAGCAACCAGCCCGCGACGGCGGACCAGACCCGGCTGTACGCCTCTTCGGCCGCGCCGGGGCGGAGCGCCCAGCGCCACCAGCCAGAGGCGAGCGCGACCGCGACCCGGCCCTCCGAGCGCTCCCGGAGAACCAGCGCGGCCTGGGTCGGACCGGCCCCACGGAGCCTCGCTTCGAGGGGGGCGGAGGCGGCCCCCGCCCCGCTCCACGGGAGCAGCTCGCCGAGCGGCGGGAGCGCGGGGTACGGCAGGCCGATCAGCGCCGCAGCCAGCGGGGACGCGGGGGGCTCCGCGTCCAGGTACCATTCCCCTGCGCGGGGAGTGTCCACGAACAACCCCGCGGCCAGCGCTCCCGCTGGGTCGCGTGCGAACACGAGCGCGCGGGGGGCGCCCGCCGCAGCGTCGCGGGCCCATCCGGGCGCGCCAGCGCCCAGGCCGTGGACGACCACCAGGCGCGCGTCGCGGACGCGGCCGGCCACCTCCTCGGCGCTCACAGGCGGAGCCCCCGGACCGGTCGGCAGGAAGCGGTCGCCGGCCCGCAGGTACCCGCGGGTGGGCAGCCCCGTGACCCGCGCAAGCACGGGGAGCAGATGGCGGAGCTCCCAATCCGGCGCGAACGAGACCGCGACCAGAGCCCCCTCGCGCTCGTCCACGACGGCGTAGGCCACCCTGCTGTCGTCGGCTCCGTAGGCATCCCCGTCCAGGCGCACGGCCGCCTCGTAGCGGATCTCGCCCCCCAAGGGACGCGGCTGCGGGGCCGGAAGGAGCACCGGGATCCGCGCAGTGCGTCCCGGAGCCGGAGCCGCGGCGCGGCCACTCCACACCAGCCGGTCCTCCTCACGCACCTCCACGATGACCGTGTCCGATGCGACACCGCCGCTTGCGAACACGACGACCTCGCCCCGGATCGGGGCGCCGGCCTCGACGTCTCCGGGAACAGTGAACTCAGCCAGCCCCGCGTTCCGGATCTCGCCGCCCACCGCGATGAAGCGCGCGTCCACGCCGAGCCGCTGGAACACGGCGCGCGCGGCCACCGGATCCTCCAGCCGGAAGTCTGAGACGACCACTATCTCGCGCGCACCCGACTCGGCAGCGCGTTCGAGCGCGGGCACAAGCTGCGAGCGGGGATCGGTGGGTGGAGAGGCCAGAGCGCTGTCCTCGGCCGCCGCTGTCCCCCCGAAGCGCAGAACGCGCGCACCTTCCGCGCGCAGCCGCTCCGCGGCCCCGCGCGCGCTGTCCCACGCCGCCGTCCCCGCGGCCTCCGATGGGACCGCCATGCTCGTGGAGCCATCGATCAACACCCAGCGCTCCGGCCGCCCCTGGGCGGCCGGCAGGCGGGGGTCGAGGAGGAGGAGCAGAGCGAGTGCGAGCGCGGCGGCGCGCAGGGTGGCGGGCACCCATCGCCCCGGCACGGGGAGCTCGCGCCGCCAGTAGGTCCATGCCGCGAAGGCGCCCCCGGCGGCGCCGAGGATCAGGAAGAGGAGTAACTCCACGAGCGGAAGATAACTACTCCTACCCGTCGGTCTCCCCGGGCGCGAGCGGCGCTGCGGCCAGATTCGAGATCCCCGCCAGCCGCTGGGCGGGCATCCGCTCGAGCAGCGCGACGCGCGTCCCGCGCTCCTCATCCCAGCGTGCGCGGTGCTCCTCCGGAACCGGATCGCCCGGGGGCAGGTCGATGCCGAGCGGATCCACCGGCCGCCCTCTCCACCACAGCTCGTAGTGGAGATGGGGAGCGGTCGCCAGCCCGGTGGCCCCCACGTAGCCGATCACGTCGCCCTGGCGCACGCGGGTGCCGACCGTCACATCCGGCTTGAAGCGGCTCAAGTGGCCGTAGCGCGTCACGTACCCGTTCGGGTGGCGGATTTCCACCGCGTTCCCGAGCGCGCCGTGCGGGCCACGCTGCGTCACCACGCCGTCCGCGGTCGCCATGATCTCGGTCCCCGCGGAGGCGGCGTAATCCACCCCCCGATGTGCACGCCAGGTCTTCAGGATCGGGTGGAAGCGCGAGTTCATGTACCGCGACGAGACGCGACGGAACTCGAGCGGCTTGAGCAGGAAGGCGCGCCGGACGGACTTGCCCTCCAGGTCGAAGTAAACTCCCGTGCCGTCCCCCTCGGGGTCGAACCAGACGGCGTGGAAGGACGTGCCCGCGTTCACCAACTCGGCCGCGATCAGGTGCCCCGTCCGCATGCTGCCGTCCGGCCGCACCTCACGCTGGAAGACGAACCGATAGCGATCGCCGCGCTGGATCTGGCGCGAGAAGTCGATCTGCCACTGGAACACCTTGTCGAGGTGGTGGATCAGCAGCGCGCGGTCCCTGACCGGCACCTTCTCGAGCGCGCGGCTTGCGACCACGGCGTTCCAGAGCACGTCCTCGATCTGTCCGACCGCGAACAGCGTGTCGGTCCAGGTCGGGGTCTGGACCATGCGCGAGCTCCACCCCATCTCGTCCCGCGTGAGCCGCACGGTCGAATCGGGATTGAGCAGCACGTCCACCCCGCGCAGCCAGGCGTCCGAGGCCCGATAGCGCAGGCTGATCTCGGTCCCCACCCGCATCCGGCGCGGGCTGGCCTGCTCGCGGAAGGCGAGCAGGAGCGCATGCTGCTCCACCGGCTCCGTGAACTCCTCCAGCATCTCGCCCAGCGTCTCCCCCGCCCAGAGCTGGCGCACCTCGACGCGCTCCGCGGGAGGCGCGTACACGACCGGCATCCGCCCCACGTCGCGTTGGGTCGGCGGCTGGAGGAACGCGAATCCCAGACCGACCACGACCACGCCGCCCAGGCTGAGCAGCGCACGCAGAGGTTGGCGAGGCAGGAAGCTCGTCATTCCACAGATGTCGTGGTGGTAGTCGTGGAGCCGGCGCTGCGGCCGGTGGGGGGCGGCAGAACCGGACCCAAGCGACCGATCCGATTCCACCCCCCAACTTCGTAATCTTACAGTCCCCGCTCCCGGTCAGTCCATCTGACGGCGGATGAAGGTCGGAATGTCCAGCTCTTCGATCCGCTCGCGCGTCACTACCCGAACGGGGCGCCCATCGGGGTGCCGATCGGGACGCTCCGGGAGGCGCCCGACCGGCATCATCCCCCCGTTCGCCACCGCCACCTGCCTGGCCGGCTGGGCCTGCGGCATCCCGCGCACGCGCGGGCTCTGGGGCCGCTGGTGCCGAGCCGAGGACGCACGGCGGAAGTCGGGCCGGATGACGTCCTCCTCATCCGCGGCCTCGAAGCCGGTGGCGATCACCGTCACCCGGACCTTACCGGACATGGCTGGATCGTGGACGGCGCCGAAGATGATCTCGGCGTTCTCACCGGCCTCCTCTTGAATGAGTGTCGATATTTGGGTGACTTCGTCAATAGCCAGATCCATCCCCCCGGTGATGTTGAGGAGAACCCCCTTGGCACCCCGGATCGAGACGCTGTCCAGGAGCGGCGAGCTGATCGCCTCCTGGGCCGCTTCCTGGGATCGGTTCTCCCCCTCCCCGAAACCCGATCCCATCAGGGCCGCGCCCCGGCAGGCCATGATGGTGCGCACGTCGGCAAAGTCCACGTTCACCTCGCCGCTCACGTGGATGAGATCGCTGATCCCCTGGGTCGCGTGCAGCAGCACCTCGTCCGCCTTCTTGAGGGCGTCCTTGAACGTGGTGCCCTTGGGCACGACCGCGAGAATGCGATCGTTCGGCACTACGATCAGCGTGTCCACGCAGCGGCGTAGCTCGGCCAGCCCCTGCGCGGCCTGGTGGTCGCGCTTCTTCCCCTCGAAGGAGAAGGGCCGGGTCACGATCCCGATGGTGAGCGCCCCCAGCTCGCGCGCGATCTCCGCGACCATGGGTGCGGCGCCGGTCCCGGTGCCGCCTCCCATGCCGGCCGCGACGAAGACGAGATCGGCGCCATCCAGCGTGCGCCGCACGTCGTCCGAGCTCTCCGCGATCGCCTGGCGCCCGATCTCCGGGCGCGCCCCCGCGCCCAGCCCGCGCGTCAGCTTCTTCCCGATCTGAAGGGTTACCTGGGCGCGCGAGCCCTTGAGCGCCTGCGCGTCGGTGTTGACGGAGATGAACTCCGCCCCCTCCAGGTCCTCGTCGATCATGCGGTTCACCGCGTTGCCGCCGGCCCCGCCCACCCCGACCACCTTCATCCGAGCGCTCTGTGCCGGCGCTTCCTCGAACTCGAAGATCGTCATTGTCCTCTCCAGGTGATCAGAAGAACTCCCTCAGCCACGATCCCACCTTGGTGAGCACGCCCGACCCGACGGTCGAGGCGCCTTCTCCCGTCTCCGCGAAGCGCTCGAGTCCGTGGAGCGCGAGTCCGACCGCGGTCGCTAACCGCGGACGGCCCACCGAATCGGCCAGCCCGGCCAGCCCCTCCCCCGGAACGCCCATCCGGACGGGTGCCGGAAAGACCTGCTGCGCTAGCTCGACCAGACCCGGCATGGCGGCGCCACCTCCCGTGAGCACGATCCCGGCGCCGAGCTGGTCGAGCAGCCCCTCGCGCTGCAGCTCCGCGCGCACGAGCCCGAGGATCTCGTCCAGCCGCTGCTCCGCGATGTGCGCGACCAGCTCGCGCGCGACGTGGCGGAGCTGGTTAGGGGCCGGACCGGGCATCTCGACCGTCTCCTGCGGATCGACCATCCCCGCGATCGCGGTCGCGTAGAGCTCCTTCGCCTTCTGCGCTTCAGCCCAGGGGATGCCGAGTCCCTTCACAAGGTCCGCGGTGACCGCGTTGCTCCCCACTGCGAGCACGGCCACGTGCCGGATACGGCCATGGTGGTAGACGGCCACGCCGGTGGTCGCGCCGCCCACGTCCACCATCGCCGCACCGATCTCCTTCTCGTCCTCGGTGAGGACGGCCCGGGCGGAGGCGAGCGGCTCGAGCACCAGATCCTGCACGCCGTAGCCCGCGCGTGCGACCGCCTTGCGGATGTTGGTCGCGGCCGCGCCCGAGCAGGTGATCAGGTAGGCCTCGGTCTCGAGGCGGGTTGCGGCCATGCCGAGCGGCTGCTTGATCCCGCTCTGGTGGTCCACCCGGTAATCGGTCGGGATCGCGTGCAGTAGCTCGCGATCGGGGGGGAGCGCCACGGCCTGCGCGACCACGTGGACGCGCTCCACGTCGCCCGGCGCGATCTCGTCGCCGGCGACCGCGACCACCCCCATCGAGTGGCGCGCGTGGATGTGCTCGCCCGCGATGCCAGCGACCACGCGGTCCACGGTCGCCCCCCCCATTAGCTCGGCTTCGCGCAGCGCCTGGCGGATGGTGTCGGTCGTGGCCTCGATGTTCGTCACCAGATCGCCGCGCACGCCGGTGGTGCGGGCCTGCCCCACGCCGCGGATCTTGAGCCGTGGCTGCCGGGGCGGCTCGCCCATCACCTCGCCAATCACGGCACAGGTCTTGGTCGTGCCGATGTCCAGGCCGGCGATCAGGTTGGCGGGCATCTCAGTCGGTCTCTCTACGCCGGACCACCACCTGGTCGGCGAAACGCAGGTCCAGGGTGGCCGGAGGCTCGCCCATCCGGCCGGTCGCGTCTGCCAGCACCGCCAGCGCCTCGCGCAGGCGCTGCGGGGTCAATGGAATGTGGGTGCGCACACGCACCGGCGGCTCGCTCAGGGCGAGCGTCACCTCGCGGGCACCCTCCGCGGTCACCGCCGACAGATTCGCCCAGAGGGACGGATCGGCCTTGGCGAGCCGCGCGATCTCGCGGGCCGCGGGGGCGATCGCCGGCGCCGCCGCCGCGAGCGCGGACGCCGCGCCCGGCCGAATCACCGGCAGGTCGAGCGGGACCCGGCTCGGATCGAGGGGGAGCCGCCGCCCTTCCCGGTCGACTGCCTCGAGCGTCGGAGTCGCCAGCAGCGCGACCGGCTCGCGCTCCTCGACCCGCACGACGAGCGTCCCCGGCATGCGCCGCGAGACCGCCGCCTCGCGCACGAGCGGGTGCGCGCGCACGCGCAGCGCGACCGGCGCCGGGTCGTCCCAGAGGTTCGCATCGGCTGGAACCGCGGCCAGCCGCTCGACCTCCGCCGCGCTCAGCAGCCGCACGCCCTCTACGTGGACGGTGCGCACGCGGAACAAATCCACCTCGGCGAGCGTGCGCGGCAAACGCGGAAGCGCCCAGGAGAGCGCCCACCCGACCAGCACCGCCGCCGTGAGCCAGCCGAAGAACCGCCCTGGTCTACGCATGCTGCCTCCGCGACGCGGAGAGGTCCTCCAGGAGAGCGAGCACGGCGGGCCCGATCTCCTCCACCGACCCGGCGCCCAACGTCACCAGCACGTCACCGGGACGGAGCGTGGCGGCCACGTCCCCCGGCAGCTCGCCGAAGTCGGGCTGGTAGTGGACCAGCGCGGCGCCGTCCGCGCGCGCCGCGGTGGCGACCAGCTCGCCGCTCACGCCGGGAATCGGCCGCTCCCGGGCCGGGAAGACGTCGGTCACCCAGAGCAGGTCCGCCACCGCCAGCGCCGCGCCGAACTCGCGCTGGAAGTCGCGCGTGCGCGTGTAGAGGTGCGGCTGGAAGAGCGCCACCAGACGGTCAGTGGGGTGGATGGTCCGCACCGCGGAGAGGGTGGCGCGGATCTCGGTGGGGTGGTGCGCGTAGTCGTCGATCACCACCACCCCGCCCGCCTCCCCCAGCCGCTGGAGGCGGCGTCCCACCCCACAGAACCCCCCGATCCCGCGGGCGATGGCCTTCCACGGCGCGCCCAGCCAACGCGCCGCGGCCGCGGCCCCGAGCGCATTGCGCAGGTTGTGCAGCCCCGGCACTCCGAGCGCGAGCTGCCCCGCGTCCTCCCCGTCCTCGTAGACGCGGCAGCGGGTCCCCGCCGGACTCGGATCCACCTCTACGGCGCGCAGCTGCGATCCGGACGAGAGCCCGTAGCTGTAGCCGCACGCTCCCACCCCCGCGAGCAGCCTCGACGCTCCGTGATCGTCGGCGCAGACCGCGATCCGACCGCCCGCGCGCACCCGGTCCAGAAAGATCCGGAAGCCCTCCTCCACGCCGGCCAGATCGCCGTACACGTCCAGGTGGTCGGCCTCGACGTTGGTCACGACCGCCATGTCCGGCTCGAGCGTGTGAAAGGAGCGGTCGTACTCGTCGGCCTCGACGACGTAGAGGTCGCCCGCCCCGCTGCGCAGGTTGCCCTCCCATCCCGCCACCGTCCCGCCGACCAGGGCGGTCGGATCCATCCCCGCAGCCGCGAGCGCCTCCGCCACCATCGCGGTCGTGGTGGTCTTTCCGTGCGTCCCCGCCACCGCGACGACCCGGCCGCGGTTCACCACGGCCCCGAGCGCGGCGGCGCGCTTGAGTACCGGAATGCCGAGCGTGCGCGCGCGCACCACCTCGGGATGGTCCGCAGGGACCGCGGCCGTGATCACGAGCGCGCTCGCGCCGTCCACGTGGTGCGCCCCGTGGCCGGTCTCGATCCGGGCACCCAGCCCCTCGAGCCGGCGCACCGGCGCGCCGTACTTCATGTCACAGCCGCTGACGCGGCCCCCGCGCCGCATCACCAGCTCGGCCAGCGCGCACATTCCGGCGCCACCGACCCCGACGAAGTGCACGGGCGCGGAGCGCGCGAGCGCGAGCAGGTCGGGGGGGCTCACCGGGAACCTCCGGCCCCGCCTGCGAGCCCCGTGGAAGCCTCGCCAGGCTTCGCCTGTGGGCCCGGCGGCAATAGGTCGACGAGAGCGGCGGCGATCCGGCGCGCGGACTCTGGGCGCCCGCGCTCGCGCGCGGCCTTCCGTAGTGCTTCGAGCCGGGCCGGATCGACCGCCAACCCCTCGATCGTCGACCACAGCCGCTCCGCTGTGAGCTCCCGCTCGGGGAGGTGCAGCGCGGCCCCCGCGGCGGCGAGCGCAAGGGCGTTGTGCTCCTGGTGATTGGCGGCAGCGGTGGGCAGCGGTACCAGCACGGCCGGCAGCCCCCAGGCGAGGAACTCCGAGGTCGCCATCGCGCCCGAGCGGCTCACCGCCAGGTCGGCGGCCGCGAGGGCGCGCGGCATGTCGTGGATGTAGTCGGTCGCGTGCACCCACGCCGGCGCGCCCAGCTCCGCCAGGGCGGCGCGCATCCGCGCGACGCGCGCGGTACCGGTCGACCAGAGCAGCTGGAGCCCAGGGGGCAGCCGGGCCTCGCCCCGCGCGACCCGCCGCACCGCCTCGAGCACGGCCGCGTTGAGCGCGGCGGATCCCTGACTCCCCCCGACGATCAGCACGACCATCCCGTCGCCTCCGAGCCCGAACGCGGTGCGCGCCTCCGACCGGCCGATCGCGGACGGGGGCTGGATCGGATTCCCGCTCGCCTGGACGCGCCCCCGCACCTGGGTGGGCAGCCGCGCGGCAGCCTCGGGGAAGGCGAGGTGGATCTGGCGTGCGCGCCGCGCGAGCAGCCGGGTCGTGACGCCCGGAACGCTGTTCTGCTCCTGCATCACGAGCGGCACGCGGGCGAGCACGGCGACCAGCCCCGACGGGCCGCTCGCGTAGCCGCCGGTCAGCACCGCGACGGACGGGCGGAGCCTGCGGAAGATCCCGCTCACCTGGACCACCGAGCGGACCAGGGCCGGAACCACGCGCCAGTTCGAGAGCAGCGCCGCGGGACCCCGCGCGAACCCGCGCACGGGAAGCAGCACGTGCTCGATACCACGCTCGGGAAGGACGCGCGCCTCGATCCCGCGCTCCGCCCCCACGAAGAAGGGGCGCACGTCCGGGCGGAGCTCCACCAGCGCCTGCGCGAGCGCGAGCGCGGGATACAGATGGCCGCCCGTGCCGCCACCGGAGAAGAGCGCGACCACCTGCCGGGAAGCGCGCTCATGCACGGATGCCTGCCGCCCCGGCCGCCACGCGCCCATGCGACGCGCGCCCATGTGCCGCGCGCCCAGAGTCGGGGTCGGTCGCGCGTGCGACCTGGATCAGCATCCCGATCGCGGCGAGCGTAACCAGCTGGTTCGACCGACCGTACGAGACGAGCGGAAGGCCGAGCCCGGTGGCGGGGACGAGCCCGAGCCCGACCGCCATGTGCAGCAGCGCCTGCACCCCGACGATCGCGGTGAGCCCGGTCGCGAGCAGCTGCCCGAACTCGTCCGGCGCGCGCCGCGCCACCCTGATGCCGACCACGACGAGCGTGCTGTAGAGCGCGACCACGAACGCCACTCCGAGCAGGCCCCACTCCTCGCCCACCAGCGCGAAGATGAAGTCGTTATGGGGCTCGGGGAGGAAGCCGAACTTCTGTCGCCCTTCGCCGAAGCCCGCGCCCGTGAGCCCCCCCGACCCGATCGCGATCAGCGACTGGTGCACCTGGAACCCGGCTCCCGTCGGGTCGGCGGAAGGATCGAGGAACGCGGCCAGCCGCTCGGCCCGGAAGGAGACGCCGAGCTGCTGCCGCACGAAGGGAAGCGCGAGCAGCGGGAGGAAGACGAAGTGCCCGATCCGTCCGCCCCCGGCGAACAGGACGACGCCTCCGAGCAGCGCGACCAGACACGCGGTCGAGAGGTTCGGCTCGAGCAGGATCGGCACGATCAGCGCCGCCCAGACGAGCAGGAAGGGCCCGAGCCCGCGCGACAGACTGTGCAGCTGGTCGGCCTTGCGGACCGCGGCCGCCGCAGTCCACACGACGATCGCGAGCTTGGCCAGCTCCGAGGGTTGGACCGTGATCCCGCCCAGGATGAGCCAGCGGCGCGCGCCGTTGATCTCGGGAGCAAGCCACGTGGTGCCGGGCAGTACGACCGCGACTAGGAGCGCGGACACTGCGACCAGCAGCGGCCACGCGGCCCAGCCCCAGAAGCGGTACGGTACGCGCGCGCATCCCCACAGGATCGCGAGCCCGACCAGCGCGCCGGACGCCTGACGGACGGCGTAGTGCCAGTCCGGAAGCCCCTGCCTCTGGGCGAGGAACGCGCTCGCGGAGTAGAGGGTGACCAGCCCGAAGGACGTGAGCAGCAAGGTGGCAGTGAGGAGCAGCGCGCCCTCCCAGCCGCGTCCGATACCGGCGTCGGGGAGGGTCAGGGGACCGGCCGGAGCGAGGTCCAGACGTCGCATCAGCCCCCCTCCCGGGTCGGGCCCCCCACGCGGGCCAGCGCGAGCGCGGCGAAGCGACGCCCGCGCTCCTCGTAGTCGGTGAACATGTCGAAGCTGGAGCAGGCCGGCGTGAGCAGCACCACGTCGCCCGCGTGCGCGTGGCGCGCGGCGGCCTCGACCACGGCCTCGAAGGGCGCGCCGGCCCGGGTCCGCTCGACCGGGATCCCGCGCCCCGCGAGCGCGACCGCAATCCGCTCCCTGGCGGCTCCGAACGTCACCGCGATCCGCGCCCGACCCGCCAGGGCATCGGCGAGCGGCGTCAGATCCTCGTCCTTGTCTTTGCCCCCGAGCAGCACGACCAGCGGCCGGCCCGCGAGGCTCCGCACTGCGCTCACCGCAGCCGCGACGTTGGTCGCCTTCGAGTCGTTGACCCAGAGCACGCCGTCCCCCTCGGCAACGGGCTCGAGCCGGTGCGGCAGGGGGCGGGCGGTGCCGAGCCCGCGCGCGAGCGCGTTCCGGGAGGCGCCGGCCAGCCGGGCGGCGAGCGCGGCCGCGAGCGCATTGCTCGCGTTGTGCGCGCCGAGGAGCGGCAGCGCGGCCAAGGGAATCAGCGGCTCGCTCCCCTCCCCCACGTCGAGCGTGAGCACGCCATCTCGGATGTGCGCGGCGGCGTTCGCGCGCGCGAGGCTGAAGAGGAAGCGCTCGCCCTGGGCGTCGCCCGGGAGCGTGAGCGCGTCCGGATCGTCTCCGTTCAGCACCCACCGGCAGCGGGCGTCCGCGTTCTCGAAGAGGCGCGCCTTGTCCGCATAGTACGCGGCCACGCTCGGATACCGGTCGAGGTGGTCGGGCGCGAGGTTGGTGACCACGCCGATGTCGGGGCGGAAGCGCTCGATGTCGGCGAGCTGGAAGGAGCTCATCTCCAGGACGGTCCACGCCGGAGTGGGCCGGCGCCGCGCCAGCTCGGAGGCGGCGGGTCCGAGGCCGCCGCCCACGTTGCCTCCCAGAGCGGCGTTCACGCCCGCCTCCACGAGCAGGTGGGCGGTGAGCGCCGCGGTCGTGGTCTTCCCGTTCGTACCGGTCACCGCGATCAGTGAACCCGTGAGGAACCGAAAGGCGAGCTCGGGCTCCGAGATCCAGCGCACTCCGCGCTCCCGGAGCTGCCGGAGCACAGGAGCGTCCGGAGGGATTCCCGGACTGACCACCACGGTGTCGACGCTGGCGATTCGCTCCACGTCGTGTCTTCCCAGATCGACGTCCGCTCCCAGGGCGCGGATTCGATCTGCACCGGCTGCAGCTGTGCCGTCAGTGCGCAGATCCGAGGCATAGACTCTCGCTCCTTTGGCGTGGGCCAGCCGCGCCGCGGCTACGCCGCTGGCCCCCACGCCGATTATGGCAACTGCGTTCACCCGCTCCGCTCCGCTTGCGTATAGCCCTAGGGCCGCACTTCGCCGCGTTTCCACCTCCCTCGACCCCGCCCGCTCCACTCACCAACGACCACCACACCTGGATTCACCGGATCTTGAGCGTGCTCATCGCGAGCATCGCGAACAGGATTCCGACGATCCAGAATCGGGTCACCACCTTGGTCTCGGGCCAGCCGAGCTTCTCGAAGTGGTGGTGCAGCGGCGACATCTTGAAGATCCGACGGCCCGTGCCGGTGGTGCGCACGGTGTACCGGAAGTAGCTGGTCTGCAGGATCACCGAGATCGCCTCCAGCACGAACACGCCACCCACGATCACCAGGAGGAACTCGGCCTTGAGCAGGATCGCCATCACGCCGATCGCGGCCCCCATGGAGAGCGATCCGGTGTCGCCCATGAAGACCTCGGCGGGGTGCGAGTTGAACCAGAGGAAGCCGATCGCCGCGCCCGAGAGCGCGACCGCGAAGATCGCCATCTCCCCCGCGCCGGGCAGGTAGAAGAGCCCGAGGTAGGCAGACGTGTCGATTCGCCCGGTCACGTACGCGAGGATCGCGAAGGTGGCGGCGGCGATCGCGATCAGCCCGCACGCGAGCCCGTCCAGCCCGTCGCTCAGGTTGACCGAGTTGGAGGTGCCGGCCAGCACGATCGCGACGAACGCGACGTAGGCCGGCCCCCAGAAGGCGAGCATGTAGTCGGAGAAGAACGGGACGCCCGTCCAGGTCGACTCGTACGGCGAGATCGGGTGGAGCAGCAGGAAGAGCCCGATCGCCACGCCGAAGCCGATCTGGCCGAGCAGCTTGTAGCGCGCGACCAGCCCCTCGGTCTTGCCGCGGATCACCTTCAGGTAGTCGTCCAGGAAGCCGAGCAGGCCGAGCCAGAGGAGCGCGAGCAGGCAGAGCACCGTGTACCAGTTGGACAACTCGGCCCAGAGTAGGGTGGAGAGCGTGCACGAGAGGATGATCAGGACGCCGCCCATGGTGGGCGTGCCCGCCTTCTCGAAGTGCGTCTCCGGCCCCTCGGTCCTGACCACCTGCCCGAAGCGCAGCCGGCGCAGCCAGCGGATGGTCGCCGGACCGAGCAGGAAGGACACGAGCAGCGCGGTCACGACCGCCCCGGCCGCCCGGAAGGTCTGATAGCGGAACAGGTTGAAGACGATGTGGACGTCCGCGAGGCCGGGAAGCAGGTGGTAGAGCATCAGTGCCGCCCTCCCCCGCTCGTTTGCTCGCCCGTGTCTCCCGCGGGGCCGAAGTCAGCGCGCAGGAGCGCGAGCAGCGCCTCGAGCGCCACGCCGCGCGACGCCTTGAGCAGCAGCACCTCGTCACCCTCGAGGATTCCCCGCAGCCGCGGGTATTCGCCGATCGGGTCTTCGAGGATCACGAGCGTAGGCCTGCCCGAGTGCGAGTGCGCGCCGACCACGCGCGCCGCGTGCGCGAACTCGCCCGTCGCCACGACCACGTCGAGGTCGCGCGCGAGCGCGTGGCGCAACACCTCCTCGTGAAGGCTGTCCGAGAGCCCGCCCAGCTCGAGCATCGAGCCGAGCACCGCCACCCGTCCTGCACCCCGCTGCAGCTCGAGCATGTCGAGAGAGGCGCGCGTGCTCTGCGGGTTGGCGTTGTAGCAGTCGAGCAGCAGGGTGAGTCCGCCGACGTGCTCGACCTGTCCGCGCATCCAGCCGGGCTGGACGCCCGACACGCCGGCCGCGGCCACGGCCGGATCCACGCTGAGCTCCTCGGACACCGCGAGCGCCAGCAGCGCGTTCTGCACCATGTGGCGCCCCGGGACGGTCAGCGAGACCGGCGCCCCACGCCACGCGAAGCGGTGGACGCCGCGCGCATCCACCTCGGCCGCCACCGGGCGCAGATCCGGGTCGGCGCGCTCGGTCCAGCCCGCGACGCGGGTGCGGGGATGCGCGGCGCGCGCGCGCGCGGGGAGCGCGGGCGGCGTGTCCCCCACCACTGCGGTGCCGTCCGTGTGCAGCCCGCGGATCAGGTCGAGCTTCTCCTCGAGCACGCCCTCGACCGAACTGAGCTTCTCGAGGTGGCTCTCCCCGACCGTGGTGAGCATGCCGATGGTGGGACGCGCAATCTGGGAGAGCGTCCGGATCTCGCCCGGCTCGTTGGTGCCCATCTCGACCACCAGCACGTCGACGGCCGCGGGGGTCGCGAGCAGCGTGAGGGGGACGCCGATACGGTTGTTGAGGTTCCCCGTGGTCGCGTGCACGGTGAGCGCCGAGCCGAGCGCGCCCTTCGTGAAGTCCTTGCTGGAGGTCTTGCCGGAGGAGCCCGTGATCCCGATCACGGGGACGCTCAGCGCGGCGCGGCGATGGCTCGCGAGGCGCCCGAGCGCGACCAATGTGTCGTCGACCTGATAAAACGGGACGTCGGCGGACCAACCGCCGGGACCGGGGGCGGCCATCGAATGCGACACCACCGCGCCGCGTGCGCCCGACGCGATCGCCGCCTCGACGAAGTCGTGGCCATCGAAGTGCGTCCCCACGAGCGCGACGTACAGATCGCCCGCGCGCACCTTGCGGCTGTCCATGGTCACGCCCGTGAACGTGCGTGATCCCCCGCCGAGGCCGAGGCCGAGGGCGCGCCGCACCTGAGCGTCGCTCCAGGTGAAGCCCGCCGTGCTCACGCCGCCCCCTCGAGCAGCTCGCGCACCACCAGCCGCTCGTCGAAGGGGCGCTTCTCGGTGCCGACGACCTGGTAGCGCTCGTGGCCCTTGCCTGCGAGCAGCACGAGGTCGCCCGGGCGGGCCCTCTCAAGCGCGCGCGCGATCGCCGCGCGCCGGTCCGTGATGCGCTCGTACGTGGTCCCGCGCAGCCCCGGCTCCAAGTCGTCCAAGATCCGCTCCGGATCTTCGGTGCGCGGATTGTCGGAGGTGAGGATCGCGAGGTCCGCGACCCGCGCGACCGCCTCCGCCATCGGCCGTCGCTTGGTGCGGTCGCGGTCGCCCCCCGCGCCGAACACGACGATCAACCGTCCGTCAACCAGCGGGCGGAGCGTGGCGAGCACGCCGGAGAGCGCGTCGGGGGTGTGCGCGAAGTCGATCAGCACCGGGGCCGGCTCCGCGCTCACGCGTTCGAGCCGGCCCGGCACCTGGGGCGCACCGGCGAGCCGCGTCGCGACGTCGGGGAGCGACAGCCCCCCGACCAGTGCGGCGGCCGCGGCCGCGAGCGCGTTCTCCACGTTGAAGCGGCCGAGCAGCGGTAGCTCGACCTCCACGGCGCCGCCCGCGCTCTCGAGCCGGAAGCGCGAGCCGCCGGCCTCCAGCCGCACGTCGCGCGCACGCACATCCGCGTCGCGCCCGAGCGCGAAGGTCAGGGTGCGGCCGCCCCACGCGATCCGGTCCCACGCACGGTCGTCGCGGTTTACGACCAGCGTCCCGCCCGCCTCCACCAGCTCGACCAGGTGCGCCTTGGCCTGGAAGTACGACTCTAGGTCGCCGTGGAAGTCGAGGTGGTCCTGAGTGACGTTCGTGAAGACCGCGACGTCGAAGCGGAGCGCGTCGAGCCGGCGCTGCGCGAGTGCGTGCGAGGACACCTCCAGGGCGACCGAGCGGATCCCCTCGTCGGCGAGCTCCCGGAGCCAGCCCACGAGCTGCACCGGGCCCGGGGTGGTGAGCCCCTCGGTCCCGGGGCGCACCGCGCCGTCGGGGCCTACCAGCCCGAGGGTGCCCAGCGCGCTCGCCGGACCGATTCCGGCGAGCAGATGTCGGATGAGGAGCGCGGTGGTGGTCTTCCCGTTCGTGCCGGTGATCGCCACCAGGAACAGCTCGGCGGAGGGATCGCCGAGCACGCGGTTGGCGGCGAGCGCGGCGGCCAGCCGTCCGTCGCGCGCGACGAGTTGCGGGAGGGGCGCCTCGGGCACCGGCCGCTCGACCACGGCCGCGACCGCACCCCGCCCGGCCGCTTCCGTGACGAACTCGTGTGCGTCCGCCTGCACGCCGCGCCAGGCGAGGAAGAGATCGCCGGAGCGGACGAGGCGCGAGTCCTGCGAGACCCCGCACACGACCGGGTCCTCGGCCGCGGTACCATGCCGCTCGACCAGCAGCCCGGCGTCGCGCAGAAGGGCCGCCACCTCGGAGAGCCGGAGGGTCGTGCTCATGGGAGAGACGAGGCCCCGTGCAGGGAGACCGTGTCGCCCGGCTCGATGCGGGCGCCCGCCCCGGGCACCGTCCTGCGGACACGTCCGATTCCCTGCCAGCGCACGCGCACCCCCAGCGCGTGCAGCCGCCGGGCCGCGGCGCGGGGCGTCACTCCGGTCAGGTCGGGCATGGTGACGCCCGGCGGGGGCAGGACCGCAGGCGGCGGGCGCATCGGCGCGGCGGCGGCCAGCGGGGGGGCACCCCCGCCGGCCAGGTTGGCGAAGCTGGCCGGGAGGATATCGGCGGTGCGTGAGCCGGCCGGAAGCTCCGCGCTCAGAAGCGGCACCGGCGGGCGGGCGGGGAGCGGAGCCCCCCGTGGCAGCGCGGTCGTTGCCTGCGCCGGCCGCCGCAGGGAGCGGAGCAACGCGGCGCGATCGAGCGGGGTCTGCCGGGCCGCCAGCGCCCCCTCCATCATCGCGCGCGTGACCGGCGCCGCGGTCTCGCCTCCGTAGTACGCTCCACGGGGCGAGTCCAGCTTGACGAACACGACCAACTGGGGGGCGTCGGCGGGGAAGAACCCGACGAACGAGGAGTAGTAGCGCCCCGCGCGGTAGCGTCCGTCCACGTGCGCCCGGGTGGTGCCCGTCTTCCCGGCCACGCGGAAGGTCTCGAGCCGCGCCGCAGTGGCGGTGCCGTCCTCGACCACGTCCTCGAGCACGGCCGCGAGCGTGCCCGCGATGCTGCGCGGGATCACCCGGCGCACCTCGCGCGGTCCGCGGCGCTCGGTGACCTGCCCCGCGGCGTCCCGCCACTCCGCCACCAGGCGGGGCTCCATCAACACGCCGCCGTTCGCGAGCGCGCCGTAGGCCAGCGCCATCTGGAGCGGGGTGACGCCGATCTCGTAGCCGATGGCGAGCGAGGCGGCGGACTGGCGCGACCAGCGGTCGGGGCGGCGCAGCGTCCCGGCGCCCTCGCCGGGCAGCTCGATCCCGGTGGGGAGACCGAAGCCGAAGTCGCGGAGCACCTCGTACTGCGCACCCGGCGTGTAGGCCTGGGCCGCGCGTGCGACGCCCACGTTCGAGGACACGGAGAGCGCGTCGCCCAGGGTCATGTCCGGGTGCGGATGGACGTCCGTGATCGTGCGCCCCTCCACGGTCCACGCCCCGTTCGACGTGTGCACGCTGTCCTCGAGCGTCGCGAGGCCCCGCTCCAGCAGCCCGGCGACCGTGAACGGCTTGAGCGTGGAGCCCGGCTCGTACGGAGCGTTGATCGCGGACAGCGCGTCGCTCCGCCCGTCCTTCATCGAGACGAGCGCAAGCACCTCGCCGCTGTACGGGTCGGTGACCAGCAGGTCTCCGCCGCGCGCACCCGTCTTCGCGAGCGCGTCGGAGAGCGCCTCGTGCGCGATCTCCTGCAAATCCAGGTCGAGCGTCAGCCGCACCTCGCCGCCGACCACCGGCTCCTCGACCCGAACGACCTCGCCGGGGACCTCGCGCCCCGCATGGTCGCGCGCGGCGACCTCGCGGCCGGGCGTGCCCCTGAGCACCTCCTCGTAGCGCTGCTCGATCCCTCCCTGGCCCGCGCCATCGAGGACCGCGCCGAGCACGCCGCGCGCGAGTTCGCCGTGGGGGTAGAAGCGCTCCTGCTCTCGCTCGAGATAGATGCCCCGCACCCCGGCGAGGGCCTCGCGCACGCTTGGAGCGTACCTTCCGGGGACCACCGACCAGCGCCGCTCCGGATCAGTGAGCCGACGCGCCTCACGCGCCGACAGGTCGAGGTCCTCCACCAGCAACCGCACCGCCGCGTCCCGGTCGGCCAGCTCCCGGGGTGCGAGCGAGACCTTGACGCGCTCCCGCGTGAGCGCGAGCGGCACCCCGTTCCGGTCGAGGATGGTCCCGCGCGGGGCGGGGATCTCGGTGCTCGTGCGGTGCTGCTGGAGGGCAGCCTCGCGCCACTCGGCGCCCTCGAGCAGCTGGAGCTCGGCCGCGCGCGCGAGCACGATCGCGGCTCCCGCCAGCCAGATCGTGAGCAGTACGCGGCGGCGGAGCGTGAGCAGCGAAGCCCTCCGTTCCGTCTTCCTCACGAGCCCTCCCCAGGCAGGATCACGATCTCCTCCGCCCGCGGGGTGCGAAGCCCGAGCCGGCGTTCCGCTTCCGGGACGACCCATCCCCGGCTCTCGAGCCGCTGGACGCGCCGCTCCAGATCGGTGCGCTCGGCGGCGAGCACCGCGCGGCGGCTCCGCACCCGCTCCAGCTCGGCGAGGGCGTCGAGCGCGCGCGGCTGCCGCCACGCGACGAAGCCCAGCGAGAGCAGCAGCACGGCCAGCGCGGCCACGGCCTCCAGCCCGCCCATCCAGCCCCGCACGGGGGTTCCGCGGCGCCTCGCGGAAACGCTCACGCGGCCCTCCTCCACGCGCGCAGGCGCGCGCTCCGGGCGCGCGGATTGCGCTGCACCTCGTCGGGGGTCGGTCCGATCGGGCGGCGCGTGAGCGTCTCGCCGAGGGCGCGCCCGCGGCACCGGCACACCGGGAAATCCGGCGGGCACACGCAGACCTTGCTCCACTCGCGGAAGGCATGCTTGACGATCCGGTCCTCCAGCGAGTGATACGCGATCACGGCGAGCACACCCTCCGGGCACAGCGCCTCGCGCAGCCCCTCGAGCGCGGAGGTGAGTGCCTCCAGCTCCCGGTTCACGCGGATGCGGAGCGCCTGGAAAGCGCGTGCCTTCTCCTGGTGGGTGGGTGCGCGGTTCAGGGCCGCGGCAAGCGCGGCCACCAGGTCGTCGCTGGTGCGCAGAGGCGCGGTGGCGCGGCGCCGCACCACCTCGCGCGCCAGCTTCCGCCCCCTGGGCTCCTCCCCCAGCTCGAGGAAGACCCGGGCGAGCTCGGCCTGGTCGGCCTCGGCCAGGACATCGGCCGCGGTCGCCCCCCCCTCCCCCGGCTCCATGCGCATGTCGAGCGGCGCGCCGCGCCGGTAGGTGAACCCCCGGTCCTCGGCGTCGAGCTGATGCGAGCTCACCCCCAGGTCCAGGAGCGCACCCTCCAGTCCACGGTCCCTCACCTCGATATCCTCAACCGCGCGGTCGAAGCCGGCTTGCAGGAAGCGAACCCGGTCCTGGTAGGGCTCCAGGACGTGGCAGGCGTGGGCGAGCGCCTGCGCGTCACGGTCCACCGCCAGGAGGCGGCAGCCGGGGCAGCGCTCGAGGAGGAGGTGAGCGTGCCCGCCCCCACCCACCGTCCCGTCCAGGTAGAAGCCGCCGGGGCGCAGCTCGAGGAGGTCCAAGACCTCCCGGCCCAGGACCGGCTCGTGGTAGCGGGGCTCGGCGCGATCGTCCATGGCGCGTCCATTAGGAGACAGCTCATCCCGTCCTCACAGCATCAGGCGGTTCTTGAAGCGGGCCAGCGTTTCCTGGTCCGCCTCCGGAACCACCTCGACGGTCGTCCGGAACCGCTCCGGACTCCACAGCTCGATCCGGTCGATGTTGCCGTGCAGCACGACCGCACCGGAGAGGCCGGCCGCCTCCTGGAGCACGGCCGGCACCAGAATCCGTCCCTGCTTGTCGGGGGCCACCTCGGTCGCGCGCGCGAGCAGGCGCCGCACCGCGTTGGCCGCAGCCCCATCGGTCCGGCGCACCTCCCTCAGGCGGTCGAGGAGCTGCCGCCATACGGTCTGCGGGAGCAGGGTCAGATGCGGTTCGTCCCACCCGTGCATGAGCACGAGCGGTTCCCCCTCCGCCTCGCGGCGGAAGGCGGCGGGAAGGGCCACCCGCCCCTTCTCGTCCAGCTGGTGCTCGAAGGCACCGAGATATCCCGACACGTGGCGCCGAGTGGGCTAGGGTGGGGAGAAGTGGTGAATGTTGGGGCAAGATACGCATGTCGTGGGGCGAACGTCAAGAAGCATTTTTGTGGATTTCTGCCGGATGGGCCGGAGCTCGTAGGGCGGTTAACTGACTGGCAGAGCAGACCATCGACCCGGATCGTGCCGGATCGAATTCGGCGCTTTACCGAAGGAAAACCAAAGATGGGCGAGGTACGGGGCACCCGAAAAAGCGAACGGGCGCCGCGGTTACCCGCGGCGCCCGTCGTCTCCGGTCGGGAGGGAGCTGCTGGATCTCAGCCGTAGCGGCGGATGATCACCTCCTGGATTTCGATGTACTGGTTCACCGCGTCCAGCAGCTGCTGGATGTTCACGCCGGAGCGGGTCGCCGCCGCCCGGCCGGCGTTGAAGAGATCGCGCGCCTGCTCGAAGACCGGCAGCGCCGCGCGCGCGCTCTCGAGCGTCTGCGGCTGCTGGATGACCATGCCCTGGTGGTACAGCGACCAGCCGTGCCAGAACTGGAACTCCGAGCGCGTCGCGGCGTCCACCTGGAAGCTCTTGGCAGCCGTGAGCCCGCGGATCGCGTAGGGCCAGTTCTCCTGGCGGACGCCCCTGTTCACCGCATCCCCAAAGACGATACGCGCGACCTGGTTCGCATCCATCCCGCGCTCCACGGCCTGGCGGAAGTACCCGAGCCCCTCGTCCACGCGCCCCACCTCCATCAGCCAGTTCCCCTGGCGGATCTGGATCGCCTCGGGGCGCTGGTCCGGGTTCACCTCCCCGATCCGGCTCACCGTCGTGATCGCATCGTCGAGCCGGCCCTGCCGGTGCTGGGCATCGGCCAGGAACGAGAGCGCGATTTCGTCGTTCGGCTCGGTCGCGAGCATCTCCTGGGCGACCCGCTCCGCATCGGCCACCTCACCGATCTGGAGATGCGAGGCGATCACGGTGCGGCGGTTCTGCGCCGGGGTCTCCGCCCCGCGGATCGCCGCCACCTTGTTCAGGTTGTTGATCACCTCGCGATAGAAGTTGGCCGCCTCCGGCGGGACCGCCGCGCCGGCGTCGCTCGCCCGCACCTCCTTTACGCGCTTGTCGGCAGCCGCGTACGCATAGGTCGCATACGAGGTGAGTAGCTCGGTATTCTCGGGCGCGGTCTCGAGACCCTGCCGGACCAATCCCATCGCGCCCTCGGGATCACCGGCATCGGCCATGTCGTAGGCAATGTTGAGCCGGACCTGATCCGCCCCCGGATTCACCGCCAGATAGCGCGAGTAGTAGCCGCGGCCGCGGTCCTCGTCGCCGAGCTGGATGGCGACGAACCCGGCGAGCTGGAGGGCCTCCTCGTGGAAGGGGTCGCCCTCGAGGACCGTGTCGATCTCCTCGAGTGCCTGCTGGAAGTACTGCGACTTCTCCGCCTCCGGGATCCCCTCCTCGCGCGCCTGCTCGAAGTGGATGCGGGACTTGCGCATGCGGGTCGCGATCGCCCCCGGGTTCAGATCCAGCGCCTGGACGCAGTTCGTGAGCGCGTTGTCCCACTGCTGGCTGGTCGCATACTCGGCGCAGAACTGCTGCGCGCGGGCGAGCTGCACCATGCGGTCGAAGGCGGCGAAGATCTGCTGGGCGGCTTCCTTGTCCGCGTCCCGTCCGCTGACCGTGATCGCCGGCACGTCGAGCTCCTCACTGATCGCAATGTCCCAGAACTGGATGCCGGTGATCTCGCGCGTCTCATCGGCCTCGGTGTAGGTCGCGCACAGGGCGACGTTGGCCTTGATCTGGATGGCGAGCTGGCGGGTCTTGATGCAGTCGAGGTCCTCCATGTCGAGGTCGACCTCGTCCGCCGCGTCCCGGATCGCGCGGCGCTCGATCGGCGCGTGGGTACGCAGCGTGTTGAGCAGGTCGCGCAGCTCCTCGGCCGCGTCCCTTCCGAAGTTCCGCCGGGTCCCCTCCGGGGCGTAGAAGTCGGGCACCAGGACGCGGAAGCGCTCCTGTGCCTCGGCTGGCACGGCGGTGAAGATAGCCGCTGCAGCCAGGATGGAGACTCGAGTCAGCCGTCCAATCATGAGAGTTGTTCTCCCTGGGGTTTCACCCTGTTCTTTGAAAAAAAACAGCCCGACCGGGACTGTGTCTGAAGCATATGAAGCGCTTTGCGCTACACCGACGGACGTGAAGGGGTCCGATCCGCCGGCAGGAACCGAACAATCTAGCGCGCTCCAGCCACCCCGGTCAAACCGGTCCTCTTCCCCCTCAGGCACCCCACGGGCGGGCTGCGGGCCGCGCGCCGGGGCGATTCGGGAGCTCCGGCGACCCACTCCCCCGCGGAGGCGGGTGTCCCCGCCCCCATCCACCGTCTGCCCGGTCCGAAGGGCCGTCGCGCGCCGCGATCGCGGCGCGCTCGTCCTCGGGCACACCCTTGCTCGCGCCGGCCCGGTAGTCGTACATGATTTGGATCGTGCGGTCGCTGACCAGGAGGGTTCCGTCGGGCGCACTGATGCCGGTAGTCCATGACGAAGTGCTTGCGTGCCAACAGGGGAACCCGCAGCGACACGTCGAGGCGGACCGGCCAGTGCACCCGCTGATGCCATCGGACCCTAGCCTCGGCGACGATGTAGTCGATGTCGTCCACGCCGGATCTTCCCACCACCTCGCGCCGATAGGCGGCGCGCGCCTCCTCGAAGTAGACGAGCCCGTGCGAGTGGTGCGCGTGCCCGCCGACGTCGATGTCCTTGAAGCGCACGTCGACGGCGTGGCGGAATCGATAGGGCTGTTCGCCGGCCATGGTGGGCGGGAATCTTCCGTGGGGTGGAGGAGAGCGCAAAGGGATGGAGCGAGCGCCGGACGCGGACGTGATCGTGGTGGGCGGAGGTGGCATCGGGCTCGCGTGCGCGCGCGCACTCGCGGCCTCGGGACGCTCCGTGCTGCTGCTCGAGCGCGGCCGCACGGGGCGGGAGGCCACGCTGGCCGCTGGTGGAATGCTCTCGCCGCTGGCGGAAGCGGACGGCCCCGGCCCCTTCTTGAGCCTCGAGCTCGACAGCCTCCGCCGCTGGCCGGCCTTCGCGGAGGAGCTGCGCGCCGAATCCACATTGGATGTCGAGCTACGCCTCGAGGGAAAGCTGCTGCTCGCGCTGGACGATGAATCGGCCGCGCGGCTCCGCGCGCGCCATTGCTGGCTGGCCGCGGCGGGGTTCCGCGCCGAGTGGCTGGAGGGCACGCAGCTCGGCGAGCGCGAGCCGGCGGCCGGGCCCGCCGTGGGGGGACTGCTCCTCCCCGAAGAGGGTCAGGTGGACAACCGCATGCTCGCCCGGGCACTACGGGTGGCCGCCGAGCGGGCGGGATGCCGGATCCGGGAGGGGGTCGCGGTCACCGGGGTGCTCGGAGAGAGGGGGCGCACGCACGGCGTGCGGTTGGAGGACGGGACCGAGCTCTCCGCCGATCAGGTGGTGCTGGCCGCCGGGGCGTGGAGCGGCAGCGTTGCCGGGCTCCCGCGGCCCCTTCCGGTGCGCCCGGTGAAGGGGCAGATGATCGCGTTGCGCGCGGAAGCGCCGGCTCCCCTCCTGCGCGGAATCGTCGAGAGCGACGCCTGCTACGTGATCCCGCGCAAGGGCGAGCGCGAGGCGCGCGTTTGGGTGGGAGCGACCTCCGAGGAGGTAGGGTTCGTCCGCGGCACGACCGCCGAGGCGAGCGGCCGGCTGCACGCGGCTGCCGCGCGCGCGGTGCCCGCGCTCGCCCGCGCGCGGGTCGTGGAAGCGTGGGACGGATTCCGCCCCGGGACCCCGGACGGCCTCCCCGTGCTCGGGGAGGATCCCGCGCTCGCTGGGCTCATCCACGCGACCGGCCACTACCGGAACGGCATCCTGCTCACCCCCGTCACGGCCGAGCTGGTCGCGAAGGCCGCCCTCGGCGCCCCCGAGCCGCGCGCGACCGCCTTTCGGCCCGACCGTTTCGAGGCACTCTGAGTGGCTGGTCGTGCGCGCGCGACTGTAGCTTGGGCTCGATACCTCGCGCGCAGCTTCCACTCCTCCCGCTTCTCGTCCTGATTCCGGCGACCGCGGCTTGCGCCTGGGCGTGGGAAGCCTGTCGCTGGGAGAGGGACGCGCTGGGGGATGACCGGTACGCTGCCACCCGCGCTCGTCATCCAGGAGCTCGTGAGCGCAGGGCTGCTGCGGCGCCCCGACGTGCACTTCGTGGAGCGCCGGAGATTCGCGGACGCCTTCGCGCGGTTCGTACCCGCGGGACGCCGCCCGCTGGTACGCATCCGGGCCGAGGAGCGGGAGCGCTTCGTGCGGGTCTGGGTCGAGGACAACGGGGTGGGCGTCCCACCCGGACAGGAGGAGCGAATCTTCGGAGTCTTCGAGCGGCTGAACGAGAGCGCTACGCAGCCCGGAACCGGCATCGGACTCGCGATCGTCCGACGCGGGATGGAGCGCATGGGCGGCCGGGCCAGCGTAACGCGCGCGGCGGAGAGCGAGGGAAGCCACTTCTGGGTGGACGTTCCCCGCGTCGACGGCTCGCCCCAGGACGCCGGCGGTGACGCGCAGGCTGAATGCGGGCGCGGGCATTGCATCCTCCTCGGAGCAGCATCAGGATTCACACCCTTCTCCACCCGGGCGCACCGGACGACCCATGGATCCCAACATCATCCCTCTGGTGGCGATCGTCATGGGCATCTCGGTCGTACTCGTCCCCGGGATCGGACTGACCGCGCGCTACGTGCTCAGGCCCTTCGCGGAGGCGCTGGCGCTGGCCTTCCATGCACGCGGCACCGAGGAGGCCGTTCAGCTGCTGGAGCGGAGGATGGCGCTCCTCGAGCAGCAGCTCGAAGCCATGGAGACGAGCCTCGCGCGGCTCTCCGAGGCCGCCGACTTCCACCACGAGCTGCGCGCCCTTCCGCACGCCTCCCATGCCCACGCGCCCCACACGCCTCTCCACCACGTCGCTCCGGGCGCACCCCCGAACGACGCGCGGCCGTGAGACGAGCCCAGTGACCGCGGGTGACATCGAGGTCATCGGGCACCGAGGCTACAGCGCCCGCGCCCCGGAGAACACGCTGCTCGCGATGGAGCGCGCGATCGCGGTGGGTGCCGACGCGGTCGAGTGGGACGTGCACGTGGCCGCGTGCGGGACTCCCGTGCTGATCCACGACCAGGACCTGCCGCGTACGAGCGGCGGGACCGGCTTGGTGCGCGACCACACGCTCGAGGAGCTGCGCGCACTCGATGCCGGCCGCTGGTTCGGCGCCGAGTTCGCAGGCGAGCGCATCCCCTCGCTCGCGGACGCACTGGCCCGGGTGCGCGGGCGCATCGGCCGCGTCTACACCGAGGTGAAGGGATACCGGGGGCCGGCAGAGCTCGACCGGATCCTCGCGGTGGTCACGGACGCCCGGGTTCCGGACCACGTCTTCATCTCGCTCGACTGGGACTGTCTGGACTATCTGGGACGCAGGGATCCCGCCGCCGCCATCGGCTACATCGTGGACGACCACGAGCGCTTCGACGAAGCGCTCGCACGCGCTACGGGTGACGGCCGCGCGCTGCTCGATCTGGACCGGAGGCTCGTACTGGAGCGTCCATCGCTCGGGCGCCGCGCGCGCGACCGCGGCATCCCCCTGGCGGTGTGGACGGTCAACGATCCGGCCGAGGCGGACCGGCTGCGCGCCGCGGGGGTGACGCGCTTTACCACCGACGAAGTGGAGGCACTGATCGCCTGGAGGGCGGCGGCGACGTGACGGTGCCGCACCCGTTCTCTCCCGAGGGCCGCGCGCACGC
>Ga0310123_10000245_pt1 | contig 48591 bp, 53 predicted proteins | sample CB6_AW_1057_MG_FD_203505 | JGI IMG/M metagenome (GOLD analysis project Ga0310123, IMG submission 203505) | Marine microbial communities from Western Arctic Ocean, Canada - CB6_AW_1057 | ecosystem: Environmental > Aquatic > Marine > Oceanic | place: Canada: Western Arctic Ocean | collected... | reverse complement strand
GTCGTCAGCATTCAGTCGTCAGCATTCAGTCGTCAGCATTCAGTCGTCAGCATTCAGTCGTCAGCATTCAGTCGTCAGCATTCAGTCGTCAGCATTCAGTCGTCAGCATTCAGTCGTCAGCATTCAGGTCCGTAATCCGTTCCACCTCTCTACATTTCGAGCGGAGCGTTTCCGCAAGGCGTGATCTCCTGAATGCTGCAGCACTTGACATGGGTCGGGCGCGTTCGTTACTATCCAACTACTAACGACTTATTCGGGTTTGTCGACCCCTGACTGTTGTCTCAGCTTTCTTAATTTCTTTTGTAGCCTGCCGGTATCCTTCGACCGTTTAACTCATAAATAAGGAGACGTACCGTGGACCCGGATCCGAAACAGTCTCTGTCGGTTTCTGACCCAACCGGCTCGTGGGGCTCGCACCAAGAGCTCAAAGCCGCTAGTGCTGTTGCGACATTTGCCGAAACGCCTCCCGCGCCAGCCGTGCGCCCAGCCCTTGCGACGCCAATGCGCAAGAAGGCGCAGCCCACCAAAAGTCGCATCATTGCGGTTGGCGGCGGCAAAGGCGGCGTTGGAAAGAGCCTCGTTACGAGCAGCCTTGGGATCTCCATTGCGCGGCACGGCAAGAAAGTGGTTGTCATCGATGCCGACCTCGGCGGGGCGAATCTCCATACTTGCTTGGGCTTGTCCACGCCATCGCTCACGCTGAGCGATTTCATCAGTCGGCGCGTCGAGTCGATTGAGGACGTGATTCTCGAGACTGGCGTCAAGAACCTCGGACTCATCTGTGGCGCACACGACCATCTCGCCGCGTCGAATCTGAAATATGCTCAGAAACTCCGACTCTTGTCCCGTATCGCTACGGTGGACGCTGATTTCATCTTGCTCGACATCGGCCCCGGAATCGCGTTCAACATCGTTGATTTCTTTCTTATTGCGGAGCAAGGCCTCCTTGTCGTGATCCCCGAACCGAGCTCGATCGAGAACGCTTACCGCTTCCTCAAAATGAGTTTCTACCGCCATTTGTGGCTCGCTCTGCAGTCGAACCCTGCGCGCAAAGTCGTCGAGCAAGCGATGGACCAGAAGAATCGTGACGGCATCCGCACGCCCATTGATCTTCTCGATGCCGTGGAGCGTCGCGACAGTGCCGCGGGACGCTATCTCAAGGAGCAAGCCCTCTCGTTTCGGCCGAGGCTTTTGATTAATCAAGTCCGCTACGCCGAGGACGAGCGCCTCGGCGATTCGATGGCCAGCGTCTGCCGCCGCCATCTCGGTATCGATATCGAGGCCATCGGCACAGTGCGTTTCGACGAGAACGTTCGGAAGGCGAACCGTAAGCGTAGACCTTTCATGCTCGACTCTCCCGAATCCGCGGCGGGAAACTCGCTCGAGCTCGTGGCGAAGGCTTTGATGTTCGGCTCACCCACTTCGGCGCGCCTGGAGTGACAAAATTGATGCTACGACGGCTCAGCGAGCAGGACCATTATCAAGTTCTCGAGGTTTCGTACGACGCGAGCTCCGACGAAATCCAGTCGGCCTTCGAGACGGCCCGCGATATCTACTCTCACGAGGCGCTCGTTTCCAGCTCGATATTATCGGACAGAGAGCGCCGTCGCACGTTCCTTCGGATCTCGGAGGCCTATCAGACACTCATTGCTGAAAAAAGCCGCCGTCTCTACAATAGGCGGGTGGGGATTCCGGGTTTGCGCCCGAACGGAACTTCGTTGTCCCCGACCGTTCTGAACGTCGAGCCCCCGGCTACGCTCGCCGATGTCGCCGCGCGCGAGGCTGTCGTTGAGTCGGAGCACGACGCGGCCGACGATGTCGAGGCGTCCGAGCAAGCGCCAGTCTCGGAGAGCCCCCCGCGCGAGTGCCCGCTACAACTCGAGCCGGCCGAAGAGGCGACGGGCGCGTTTCTCCGCGCGGCGCGTGAGGCAATGGGACTCGAGTTAGCAACCATCTCCAAAGAAACCAAAATCGGCCGTGCCATGCTCGAATATATCGAGACCGAGAGACTCGACCGCCTTCCGGCCGAGGTCTATTTGCGCAATTTCACCAGGCAATTCGCTGGTTGCCTCGGGCTCGATGAAGATCAGGTCTCGACGACCTATTTGGCGCGCATCCACCGCCTTCAAGAGTAGCCCTCGTTCGTCCTTCGGGCAGTAACGTGGCGATGGCCTCTGCAGAGAAATCGGTCAGTCTCATGATGGCACCGTTGCGCTTATATATGCGTAATGGTGCCATAACTTGCGCACCTTGACAACCACTCGAGATCGATGGATATGGCGCTACTTACGGGGTAAGGCGCTCATCTGCACTGGCAACCTCGCAGCCTGACCGAGGCACGGTTACGCCTATTCGACTGGAGTTATTGTTTCGCGGGCCCTTAGCTATGATGGGATTTCTTGTTAGCTGTTATAGTTGTTGGCTTTGGATGGGAGGGTCCTGTTTTGCCGACGCTTTCGGTGGTCATTCCTTGTTACAACGAGGCGCTTACGATTGAGACGATCGTGGAGGCGGTCGCGAGGAGCGAGATCGAGGATGTCGAGATTCTCGTGGTGGATGATTACTCGACGGACGGGACGCGCGACAAGTTGCGTGAGTTGCAGGAGAAACTTTCGATCGAAGTCGTGCTGCACGAGCGCAACATGGGCAAAGGTGCTGCGCTGCGCACCGGATTCGCGCGCGCTACGGGGGATATCGTCATCATTCAGGATGCTGACCTCGAATATGATCCCCGCGATTACCCGAAGCTGGTTGCGCCTATCCTGGAAGGGAAGGCCGATGTTGTTTTCGGCTCGCGCTTCGCCGGCGGCGAAATACATCGGGTGCTCTACTTCTGGCACTACGCGGCAAACAAGTTTCTGACCCTCACCTCCAACATGTTCACGAACTTGAACCTCACGGATATGGAGACTTGCTACAAGGCTTTTCGGCGTGAGGTCATCCAATCCATCGAGATCTGCGAGAACCGCTTCGGCTTCGAGCCCGAGATCACCGCCAAGGTAGCGCGCAAGGGTTGCCGCATCTACGAGGTCGGCATCTCCTATTCGGGACGCACCTATGCTGAGGGCAAAAAGATCGGTTGGCGCGACGGCGTCCGTGCTTTGTGGTGCATCTTTCGCTACAACGTTTTTAGTTGAAGCGTTTTTGTGATGGCGCGGATGGTCTCGGGCGTCGTCCGGCAACAGCCGCCAATGAGACGCGCGCCGAGCTCCTGCCACTCTCGCACTGAAAAACCCGCGACGATGGACGTTGCCCCCTGCGCTTTTACCCACACATGGCGCTCGCCATCCCAGGTTTCACCCTTATTGGGATAAGCCAAAAGCGGTGTGTCGCTCACGCCTCGAGCCGAGCGCAAGAGGCCTGACACAAATTGGGGCGGGGTGCAGTTGACGCCGACCGCAACCACCATGGGCGACGCGCTCACGAGTCGAACGCACTCTGCGAAAGACTCCCCATGACAAAGCGCGGTGTCGTCGCGGCAACTGAAACTGACCCAAGCCGGCACGTCACCGTCCTCCTCGAGTAGAGCGAGGATGGCTTCCGCTTCCACCGCCACCGGGATGGTCTCGAAGGCGAGCAGATCGGGCCCGGCGCTCACGAGCACTTCGAGACGCCGGCGGTGAAACGCGACGAGCTCGTCCTTGGTCAACCGGTAATCGCCGCGATATTCCGAGCCGTCATGAAGGATAGCGCCGTAGCAGCCGACCGACGCGGCCACGATCCCCGAGCCGTGCTCGTCCCGGGCCCGGCGAGCGAGCTCCACGGAGAGCCGCAATAACCGCTCCGATTCTGCGTCATCGATCCCACGGGCACGAAACCCCTCGAAGCTCGCTTGATAGCTCGAGCTCGTGGCTACGTCCGCACCCGCCCGGAAATAGTCGCGGTGGACGGCCTGGATCAACTCGGGCGCCTCGATGAGAAGCTTCGCTGACCACAGAGGGTCGTCGAGATTCGCCCCGCGCCGCTCGAGCTCCGTCGCGAGTGCTCCATCTAGAACCACGTGTCCCTTGTCGGCGAGGATCGAAGCCAGCGGATTATCCACGATGCCTTATCTTACTGGTTTCGTTCGAGGCTACCGTTCCCGCTACGGGCTTTCCGAAACTGGTAACGGACATCGGACAACTGATAATGTGACGCGCCATGTATTGTCTCGGCTATGACCTTGGGAGCTCTTCGGTCAAGGTCTGTCTTCTCGACGGCGCTTCCGGACGCGGCGTTGCATATGCGAGCTATCCCGATCGCGAAATGACGATACACGCGCCAAAACCAGTTCCTCGGACGCATCCGAGATGGCACGTCTCGCCGTGCTAACTGACACCGTCGTCGACAGGTGGCGGGCGGAAAACGCCAAGGCGCCGTGGCTCGACCGGACGACGAACGCACCCGCTTCGCCGGACATTGGACGTTACTTACGGCTCGAAGGTCAGCCCGTTCGGGGCGCCGTCGCCAACTTGTTTCGCCGATCGCGCGATTCTCGATTGCTTGACCCCATCGGCCCCGCTATTCTTCGAGCGTTTCATCGCGGCCTACGAACGTAATTGCACATAACGTTAGTTTCGATATTTTCCGAGGACCGGCCGCCCCGGAAACGCGTCCTTTACCGTCTTCCCGTCCCGAACGACGAACGTGCCGTTCACGAGCACGTGCGGGATACCGTTGGCAAAGCTGAGCTCCTTGCCGAAATCCGCCGTGTCGATGACGGTCGCGGGATCGAATATCGTAAGGTCCGCGTCACAGCCGATTTGAACGCGGCCCTTGAGCCGCATTCCAGGCGCGACCGGATCGAGCCGCTCCGCTGGCATGAGCGTCATTTTGCGAAGTGCGTCCATGAGCGAGAGCACTTTGCGCTCGCGCACATAGCGGCCGAGAACCCGCGAGAACGTTCCCGCGGAGCGAGGATGGGCGAGCGGCGCGTAGGGCATGCCGTCGGACGCGATCAACGTAAACGGCGCGCGCATGCCTGCGTCGATCCAGTCGTCTTTCATCATGTGGATGATCAGCGTCCCGCCCTCGGCCCGGTATTTTTCGAACGTCTCTTTGGTAAGCCGCTCTCCCGTGGCCTCCCACTGCAGGTCGCCATAGTCCATGTCCCAGACTTCCTGCCATCCCTCGTCGAAGAGCGTCGATTGGATGCCCGTCGAGCCGGCGGTATAAGGATAAAGCTCGGTCGTGATGTCGAGGCCTTGCTTTTGTGCCGCGGCGATCATCTCGAGCGCGATATCGACCTTGCCGAGCGCCATGGAGTTGAGATGAACGATGTGGAGCGATGCGCCGGTTGCCGCGGCGTTCGCGATGGCTTCCTGGATGGCTGGAATGTCAGGGTCACGCACGTGGGTATAGACAGGGACTCCGATTTTGGCAGCAAACGCGTAGGCGCGGAAGATCTCCTGACGTGTCGCTCCTGGATAGTAGCCGACGGTTACGCCGACGCCGAGAGCACCTTCTCGAATACCCGAGGAGAGTGTCTCGGCCATTCCGTCGAGCTCGTCGGGCTCGAGCGATTCGTAGCGAGAGGCGAAAGCCGGCCGCATGGCCTCGTCGAGCTCGGGGCTATCGAGGCCATGCTCGGCGATGATGGAGCGGATATGAGCCACGGTCGCTACGTATTTCTTCATGTCCATGAAGCGCGTCCTAGCATGCGAGACCGTCGCCCCAAAATTGAGGACCGCGTTGCCACGCCGCGAATCGATCCATTCCTTCAAAAACGGAACGCCGCTTTCGAGCTCGAGCGCCGTCGTTACGCCGTCATGCGCCTGGAACTCGTTCGCCGCGTTCGTCTGGCCGTGAGCGTGGAGGTCGATGAACCCGGGTGCTATGACCAGCCCGGCCACGTTCAAGACTTCTGCGCCGGACAGTGTCTCGGAGCTTATCTCGACGATGCGATCGCCGCGGATGCCGACATTGCGCACCGCGTCGAGACCGGTCTCCGGGTCCATGACGCGGCCGCCCCCTAGCACGAGGTCGTAGCGCTCTTGAGCAACGACGAGTGTCGTCGAAAAAAGGCAAAGAGAGACAAGGAGATGTTTGAACATTGTTTACTCCACAATGGTTAGCCAGCTAAACCAGGCCGGATGTTCCGTTTTGTACCAGTTGAGCGCTTCTCGCAATATCTTCTGCTGGTCCTCCGAGATCACCTCGGGAGGGATGCGGTTGAAGCGGACGCGTATGTTGCCGCCGTCTTCGTGGTCGAGCGCCTCCGAGCACAAAGTTTGGAGCTCGTTCCGAATGCGCCCGGAATCCGAGATCCGCACAGCCCGCTCACGAAAATCCTCGCCGCCGAGAAAGCGCGTCAGCAAGGGGTTGAAGACGAGACGCGCCCGCTCGTCGTTTTCCAGGTTGCGTAGAGTGAACTGGATCGTTTTGCGGCCTTTGCGCGTCGCGAGCGCGACCGTGACCCGGTAGCGGCCGCCCCCGAGATCCACAACCTCTTCTGAGCCAGTATAGGGGTCGTGGCACATATAGCCGCACGCCGCGAGCACGCGCCAGCGCCGCTCGGGAAAGAAATCATCGGCGCGAACCACCGAAGTGTCGAGTGGCAGCCCAGCGTCGCGCGCGGCCCGCACGGCGTCGCGGTACTCGTCGATCATCTTGTCCTCGATGGGCTCGCCCGCGATCTTGCGGAGCTGCGCTCCGAAATCCTCCGCTTCGGGGTCGAGGCGCATGACCGCGCGCTCCTTATCCCAAGACATCAGGAACCTCGAGGTCAGCACCGACATCGAGACGTCGAGGCCGAGCACCGGGGCGAGGCTCGCCGCTTGCAGCGCTTCCGCCGAGCCCGCATAGCCGTCGACGAGAAAGACGTGCGGCTCACCGGCGTCGTCTTTCCAGGCGCCGATTTGATAGGTAGGGGCATAGCTTCCCGTATCCACAAAGGCTTCATGGCTGTTTCGAAGCCGATAGCCTGTCTCGACGAGATGGGCACCCGCTTTTTCCCATTGCTTCCAGAGCGTCCCGAGGCGCTTCGTGCGGGTTTCTCCCGCGAGCGTCCACACGTGAATGTTCTTACACTTGATGCCCGGATAGGTTTCTTCGATGGCCTCGACGACTTTGCCTCGCTCCGTCCGGTAGTCGATGAGCGTCGCGCCCTCAGCGGCGGTCTCGACCACTTCTCGGGGTAAGAGCAACGTCCCGACATAGCCTTCGTAGGGACGGCCGATACGAAGCGGCTGATCGAAAAGGTGCAACACGGTCATGGGTCCGGTCTTTTCGCCTTTCGCGAAACGCGACGTGTTCTCGAGGGTGTCGATGGCGGCGCTCCAAATCACGATGCCCGAGCGCTGGCTCTCGTCATAGAAAGTTTCGAAGTCGTATTCGGGGTCATTGATGAGCTTCTTGACGCGCTCGTCGACCCACTTGGCGACCTGGGGCCGAGCGTAGACCCGGCCGAAGCCGAGCTGCGGGTTGGAGCCCATCTCCGGCGTCTCGCCGAGCTTGGGCATGAGCCCTTCGCCGAGCGAGACCATGATCGCGTGGTTCTCGGGGAGCTGGCGCGTTGCGTACCAGAGCGATTCGCTCATGGCATAGGCCGAGATCGCATCCGCGTCTTTCTTGACTTGATTGAGCGCGGCTTTGTCGAGCCCTTTTCCTTCGCCGTAACGGCCGTAGAGCTTGGTTCCGAGAGCGGTGACAGCTGCCGTCATCGCGATGAGCGATTCCATGCGCGGCGGGAGAAACGAGCACCGTGACTCGGGCTCCTGTCGGAGCTCCTCGTGTAGTTCCACGTCCTCGAGCCAGAGATGAAAACGCCCCAAGATCGAGCTCGTGTCGAAGGCCCATTGGGCGATGAGATTTCTCTTCAATCTTTGCTGTTCCGTCAATGTCATCTGTCCCTTGAGAGAGAGTTATATCAGCTTTGCGACTTGACGGAAAAGACGAGAGCGCCTAACCTCCTAGCTTTGAAATACAAGACGCTCGGAAGCTGCCGGTGAGCGACCAAGAGCTCTTCGTCCAAGAGCCTCCGTCTTTCTGGGACCGCTTGTGGAAACCCGAGATCGGTCCGAGCTATTTGATCGCGCGCTTTCTGATTCTGCGCCTTCTCGGCGTTGTCTACTTCATCGGATTTCTGACGGTCATCGATCAAGGCGTCCCGCTTTTAGGAAGCGATGGACTCACGCCCGCCGCGGACTACCTCGGTCGGATCGAGACCACGCTGGGCTCGAGAAGCACAGGCTTCGTCCAGCTCCCTAGCATTTTTTGGTTCCGCGACTCCGACCGCTTTCTCGTACGCGTGGCCTGGCTCGGCGCGGGCGCGTCGCTCCTCGTCGTCTTCGGCTACGCCAACGCTTTGACGCTCACGTTTCTGTGGTTTCTCTACATGTCCTACGTCCATATCGGCCAAGTCTGGTATGGCTTCGGCTGGGAGATCCAGCTACTCGAGACGGGCTTTCTCGCGATTTTTCTCTGCCCGCTTCTCGACGGCCGTCCTTTCCCTGCGCGACCGCCCCCTATCGTCGTGATATGGCTCTACCGTTGGCTCATCTTCCGCATCATGCTCGGCGCGGGCCTCATCAAGCTACGCGGCGATGCGTGTTGGGCGGACCTGACCTGTCTCGCCTACCACTACGAGACGCAGCCGGTCCCGAACCCACTGAGCCGCTGGCTTCACTTCATGCCGCTTTGGTTCCACAAACTTGGCGTGCTCGCAAACCACCTCTCTGAGATCGTCATGCCGTTTTTCGCCTTGGGCCCACGCCGTGCGCGCCACGTCGCCGGCGTGCTCTTCGTTGGTTTTCAAGGGGTGCTCATCGTGAGCGGCAATTTGTCCTTTCTGAACTGGCTCACGATCATTCCCGCTCTCGCGTGTTTCGACGATAGCTTCTTCGCGCGGGTGATCCCCGACGACTTGAGGCGCCGCCTCACGAGGCTACAACGCGTTCCCTTTCACCGCGCACAGCAAGTGACCGCTACCACGCTTTTTGTCGTGGTTGCCTTAGGCAGCATCGGGCCCATCGCCAATCTGTTGTCCCCCCGCCAAGTCATGAACACTTCCTTCAGCCGACTCCACGTCGTCAATACCTACGGCGCTTTCGGGAGTGTCGGGAAGGAGCGCTACGAGCTCGTCTTCGAGGGACGGGAAGAGGGAAGCGATGTGTGGCACGTCTACGAATTTCCTTGCAAACCCACGAGCGTCGACCGGCGGCCTTGCATCATCACGCCCTATCACTATCGACTTGATTGGCTTCTCTGGTTCGCGGCGATGGGCCGCGTGCAGCAATACCCGTGGACCGCGCACCTGGTCTGGAAGTTGTTGCAAAACGACCCGAACGCGCTGAGCCTCTTGGCATCGAACCCATTTCCCGAGGCCCCGCCTCACGAGATCCGGATAGAGCTCTATCGCTACGTTTTCGCGCCTGCTGGGGGGGACGCTTGGTGGATGCGCGAGCGCCTGAGCAGCTGGTTGCCCGCGACGAAGCTTACCGACAGGCGGATGCGGGAATTTATCGAGAGCCAAGGCTGGTAGCATGAAGGCGATGCGAAGTTTTTTCTTGTTCGTTGCTCTGGCATCTTTCGCGGGCTGTGGAGACGACGCCGCCCCGGCCGCAACGACGTTCCGGCCCGCCATCGGCTATCCCGTTGTGAGCGGCTACCGGCCCATCCAACCCGGAGCGCATCGCCTCCGCTTTGCTGCACTTGCCGAGTCATGCGCTCCTGAAGTGCCTCTTTATTTGGGAAGAGACTCCAAACGTCAGCTTCGTCCATAGCCGACGCGGAGCGACGGTCACACTCGGCGCGAGGCGCGAAACCCACGCGATGCGTTGCTGGGGCGACGGGTGCGAATCGTAAGGCGAAGTCTCAGTCGTCATGGTCTCCACGATTTCCTTTTCGATCTCGTCGCGCGTTTGCTCTACGTCCGCCTCGCGCTCGACGCTCGAAGGCTTTGAAAGCGTTAGGGTGTACAGATTGCTCAAGGCTCGCTCATCAGTTGCCGCATCGTTTATTTCGCGCTGAGTCAGAAAGCTGAACTCGACCGCGCGTCTCGTGACATGGCGGAGTATCCATCGGCAAGTACGCGATCAACGAACTGGGCGACTCGCTTGCGTCCGGCAGCTCAGCGTACGAAGCGACGACGACGCCGGCGCTCAACCCAACGTCGATCAAGGAGGAGCAGAATGAAACAGCGAGTAGCACTGAAATTATTTGCGACGAGCGCCCGGTAGGCGGTGCCCATACCGCCGCGGCCGATGAGACCTTCGATGACGTACTTGGAGTCGAGCACGTCGCCGACGGCAAGCTCCCTGTCATCAGGAATCGCGGCAATGAAGGGGTCATCCATACGGGCACCGGCCCCTTCGACATCCAGGCAGGCACATTTCTTGGCCACGGGAACCTCAACTACCAGCGTGGCAACTTCAAGCTCAACGTCTTTACGAACATCCTGGACGGGGAGGCGCGGGCCCTGCTGGTGGCGGACGCGAACGGTGAGCCGATCCTCTTTCGGTTCGCGAATCGTACATTCGACGTCGAGCTGTCTGACTTCCGCGCCCTGGGCGACAAGCACTTGCTGTCCTATGGTGGGAACTTCCGTCACAACAGTTTCGAATTGTCACTGGCGCCCCGCGGTGATAACCGTGACGAGTTCGGTGTCTATATCCAGGACGAGTTCTTGTTTTTTGGCGCGGCTGAGTTGGATTATCGGTGGCCGCGTGGACAAGTTCGACGTGCTTCAGAGAGTGGTGTTCTCGCCTAGGACCGCCTTCTTGTTGCTGAAGCCGGCGCCGAATCACACGCTACGCTTGTCTTTCAATCGCGCTTTCCGGGCACCGTTTTTTTTCAACAATTTTATGGACACGTTGTTTCTGAGCGGCATCGATCGCGGCGCGATCGATGCCGCGTCTCGAAGGAGAGCTCTTCAAATTCCCGGCGGCGGCCCTCGGAAGTGAGACGTTGAACGAAGAATCTCTCACTGCCTATGAGATCGGCTATACGGGTGTACTCGGTGGGAGGACCATCGTGAGCGCGTCTTATTACGTGAACCACACGCGCGATTTGATTCTGTTCACGCAGAGCGGAAACTATACGAGCGCCAATCCGCCGCCCGGCTGGCCGCTCGACCCGGCCGTTTTGGACGTGCTCGTCGAGCTGTGAATCGGCCTCCCGTCCGAGCTCGCGTTTCGAAACTTCGAGCGCGTCCGCGACGAAGGCGTCGAGCTATCGTTCGAGACGCGGGTGAACGACTTCGTGAACGCCTTCGCGAACTACACGTGGCAACGTGAGCCGAAGCCCTTCGGTTTCGAGTCCACCGAGCTCAACCTGCCTCCGAGCTACCACTTCAATGCGGGCTTCGACTTCACCTATGACCGCTACTTCGGCTACGTCACCGCGAGCTTGGTCGTTGGCGGTTTTTGGCAGGATGTGCTCGACGTCCGGTTTCACGGTCCCACCGAGCCTTACGCGACCGTGAGCGCGGGGTTAGGGGTGCATTGGGAAGAGGGCAAGCTCACGACTGCGGTCAAGGTGACCAACCTGACCAACGCCGAAGTCCAGCACCACGTCTTCGGCGACATCATCAAGCGGCAGATCGTCGGCGAGCTGCGCTTACGCTTCTGACACGCGCTCTCCGAGAGGTAGAATCCGCCCAACTGGAGGCATATCTGATGAGAATCGTTTGGCTCGTTTCGCTTCTAATCACATCGACCGCGACCGCTCAGCAAATCGAGCGGAAGAATCCGGAGGGGATGACGCAGCCGACTGCCTATAGCCATCTCGTCAAGGTGGGGAGCTTGATGTTCCTCGCCGGCCAAGTGGCGTTCGACGGGGAGGGCAACGTCGTTGGGGAAGGTGATATGAGCGCGCAGGTTCGCCAGGTGCTCGAGAACATGAAGTCGGTGCTCGCTTCCGAGGGCGCCGATTTTTCGAACGTCGTGAAGATCAATATCTTTACGACCGACATCCAGGCTTTTAGTGGCACGGCGTCTGTGCGACGGGAATATTTCGGGGACCATCCTCCGGCGAGCACACTCGTCCAAATCGAACGGCTGGCGCGGCCCGTCTTTCTCGTAGAGATCGAAGCGATCGCGGTGGCCAAAGAGTAGCCGCTACTCGTCTTCGAAGCCCGCGACGTGGTCTCGGGCCCCGATGATGGCTTTGATTTCTTCCTTTTTGTAGAGCCGGCCTTTACCGATCCCGGGACAGAACTTCTTCTCGTATCTCCAGGTATTCGGCGACTCTATGGGCGTGAAGCCGTCCAGGGGCAGAAATGGATAGGTACGGCACTGCAGAGGCCGCGCTTGGTAAACGGTGCAGCGTCCTTGGTCCAGGAAGCGGCAGTCGCCCCCGTCGCCGATAGCGACTTCGAGCTCGCCAAAGTCGGTCGTCGTGTACTCGGTGGCAAAAAGCGCGGCTCGTCATGCCGAGATATTTAGCGAGGCGCTCGATGTCCTCGGGCTCGAGCAAAACGCTCCCTTCACGGTCCTGGTGCGTACAGCATTTACCGCAATCGGGCTGACACTCGAAGCGGAGCCCGCGCCGAATCCAGGGGAGCTCGTCTTTGGGGCGATGAGCTCGATCGGACACTTCTTCCTTCATTCACGTCAGGTCGGGTCGTTCGCAGCGGTGGTGACGTTCTTCCGGGCGCGTCTTGCGTGGTATTGCAACAAGAAGCGTGTCGGAATCCAATAAACCATCATGGCAAAAGCGGCCGAGAGGATAAAGTTTCCGACGAAAAACGGCACGAGCAGATTCCACGCGTCGCGGTGAGCTCGCTCCAAAACTGACCTGAAGTTAGCGCGTCGTAGCTAATTTCGGGTAAGGCCGCATCGCTCCCGAGAATGTAGACGCCGAGGCCCGTACCGAGCGCAGCTGCGGCCGCCACGGTCCATGGCGTATTCGAAAAGACGCCGGCAAGGAAGGCGAGGCGATTGACGCGGAACAGAAAGACGACCGCGATCGCGATGAGCGTGTGAAAACTATGAACGGTGAGAAGCCGATGAGCACCCCGCAACCAAAGGTCCGGGCTGTGCGCTCCGGCGGCTCATCCATGAGCAACAACTCACGCAGGTAGCTCCTAAACCCTCGCTTTTCGTCCAGGTCGTGCTCTTCCTTACGGGTACATTGATGATTCCTTACATTTTCGCACTTTTTGTCTCGCAGGCGGAAAGAAAACCGGACGGGCTGTCCCGACCTGATCGTTGAATATTTCGCGCTTTCGATTTAGAATGCTTCCTCAAACCGAGTTTTTTTCTCGCGCTCTGAAGGAGAGCAACCATGAAGAAATTACTCTTTGCCATTCTGACGATGCTGGCGCTCGCCGCCGCGGTCACCACGGTCTTGGCCGTCGATGATGTATCGTGCGAGTACAAATCGTGGTTGTCCACCGAGAACGAAGTCGAGGCCCTGTTGACCGGTGCCAAAATCGTCTCGGTGGAGAAAATCGGCATGGGCGTCACCAACCCGTTTCGCGTCGAGCTACAGCAGGGGGAGCAGAAGCTCGCCGCCGCATTCAAGCCCATAAAGCGCGGCCGGCAACGAGGCTTCTGGGAAAGCTACCAGGCGGAGATTGCGGCCTACGAGATCGACAAGCTCATCGGCCTCGGCATGACACCGCCCACCGTCGAGCGGCGTATCAAGGGCAACAAAGGCTCTTTCCAGTTTTGGGCGGAGGATTGCGAGCTTTACCGAGATGTTGTCGACAAAACGCCCAACACGCCGAGCTGGAGCCACCAGCTATCACGTATGAAGATGTTGGATGTCCTGATCAACAACGAAGACCGGAACGCGCAGAACTTTCTCGTCGATCCCGACTTTCACGTCATTCTCATCGATCACTCCCGGGCGTTCATTTCCGGCAAGAAGATGATCCAGAACCCCAAGAAGCTTCCAAACCAGTTCGATCGCAAGCTCGTGGAAGCAATGAAGGGACTCGACCGCGACACGCTCGACACCCATCTCAAGCCGTACTTGAACGGAGGCCAGATCAAAGGTATTCTCAAGCGGCGTGACTTCCTGCTGGAGCATCTTGACAAGCTGATTCAGGAGCGTGGCGAGGCGAGGGTGCTCTTCTAGGCGGTTACAGGCTCGCCCAGCGGCGCACCGTTTCGTGGTACCGCTCCCACGCGCTCCAAACGGCGGCAGCCCATTCCCGGACGCGCGCGTGGTGCGCCGTCGCGTCTTGGGCGGCATGCACGTGCTCGATCGTCACCGCGCCTAGGGATTCGGGCCGATCTAGCCACTCGAAAACGCCCTCGAGCGACGTCGCTTGCTGGATCGCTTTGGTTGCCTTCCGAGAGGCATAGCTGCGCTCGAGCATGAGGTGAAGGCTAATCAGATGAACGGCCACCGATCGGATGGATTGGCGCGACGGTACTCCCGGGTGCTGCGCGGCATAGGCGATGCAGTCTGTCTTCGACACCATCGAACAGGTGGCACCTTACGATACCCCGGTCATCATTTCTGGAGATACCGGCGTCGGCAAAGAGTTGGTAGCCTCGGCGATTCACTACCATTCTCAGCGTGCTGAAGGCCCCTATCTCCAAATCAACTGTGCCACGCTCACGCCCGAGCTCACGGCGAGTGAGCTTTTTGGTCATCGGCGCGGCGCCTTTACCGGAGCGAGCGCAGACCGCCGTGGCTACTTCGAGCAAGCCAATGGCGGCACGCTGTTGCTCGACGAGGTCGGCGAGCTCTCACCCGAAGTTCAAGGAAAGCTCCTGCGGGTTCTGCAGGACGGAGAGATTCAGCGTCTCGGCGAAGCTCGGCCTCGAAGAGTGGATGTGCGCGTGTTAGCCGCGACCAATCGCACGCTTCAAACGGAGCTCCGCGAGAAGCGCCTCCGGGACGACCTCTACTACCGTCTCGCGGGCGCGACCATCCACATCCCGTCTCTTCAGGAGCGCACGGAAGATATCCCGCTCCTCGCGGAGCACTTCCTGCGGCGCTTCGAAAAAGAGCTCGACCGCCCTGACTTGTCTCTGTCACGCGAGACGCTCGCGGTTCTGGTCCAGCGGCCATGGCCCGGCAACGCCCGCGAGATTCAGAACGTGCTGCGTCTCGCGGTGATTCGTGCCCCCGGAAACGTCATCCACCCCGAGCATCTCGATCCGAGCCCGTCAAGTAAACGCGGCGCACGCTCCGGGGAGGGGCCACGCACGCTCGCCGAGATCGAGCATCAGGCCATGGACGATGCGCTGCATGAAGCCGACGGCAACGTGACAGCGGCAGCGAAGCGTCTCGGGGTCGATCGCAGTACCTTGTGGCGCAAGATGAAACGTCGGCGTGATATCGTCACGAACGCTAAAACCGGTTCTTAACGCGCCGAGATCATTGATGATCGCCGACGCGGAAAAGTAAGTACTGGCCTATTTGCGGCAGCGGTAAACGACTGCGGGAGGGAAGTTCTTCCACACGATTTCGCTCGTCTCGACGCTCGTGAAGACGTCGTCGAGACGTCGCCGGAATCGCCTACCGCTCGTGAGCGGAAGACCGACGAGATAAGCGAACGAGACGAACTGCGCTCCGCGAGGCATCTTCTTCAACATCTCGTGGAGATAAAGCTCTTGCTGTTCGTCCGAGAACGTGGCCCAAGGAAGGCCGCTTATGACGCAGTCGATCTTCGTTACCCCGTGCTCCGCGCAGATGGCCGCGATGTTCCCGACGGAGTCTTCGTGAAGAGAGACGTCAGGGAACGCTTTGCGAAACGAAGTCGCAAAGGACGCGTTGAGCTCGATGGCGAAAAACGTCGTTCTGCGCCGCCGCACGCGCTGCACGATCTCTTTCGTGATGGCTCCTTTTCCTGGGCCATATTCGACCGCCACTTCGACTCGGTTCCAATCGATCCAGTCCACCATGGCTGCCACGAGGCTTTTGGAGCTGGGTGAGATGGTCCCGATCTCGCGCGGCGTGCGCAGAAACTCAGCGAAGTGATCCATGGCGGCGCGTAGTGTAACATGACGATGTGCTGTTCAAAACTCGCTTCCACGACGGCATTCGCCAGGGCGCCATCACGGCGACGATACGCGCGTGGAAGAGCGAGCGCGTCAAGGTCGGCAAGCGATACCGTGTCGGGGCCCAGGGTCGCATCCAGGTTGAGGTAGTCGATCGCATCTAGGTCGGGGCTCTCCGCGCGAAGGATGCCACAGAATCGGGCTTCGACTCCGTCGCGTCACTTACCGAGATGCTACGAGAACAAAGCGACCGAAGGCTCACGGCCAAGAGCTACGTCTACCGTGTCCGCTTCCACTTTGCGGGTGAGGGGAAGGACCCGCGGCCATCGTACTCCGTCGAGGAGCGTTTCTTTCAAGAACGCTTCGTCGTCATCATAGGCGTTGCCGCGCGCCTCGTCGACGATCTCCCAGAACGTTTCTTCGTCCATGCGATTAAACGTCCAGCTTGAACACCTTCTTCGCGTTCTCGGCGTAGATCTTCTTTCGATCGTCATCGCTCAGAAAGTCTATACCGTCGATGAGCGGTTTGATGTTATCGAGCCAACCACCGGTCTCTGGATCTTTCGAGCTCCCGATACCCGGCTTCTCCGTCCCAAAGAGGCACCGATCCGGGCCCACGACTGTGAAGAGAAGCTCGAGCGATTCCTTGCTGTAGAGGCAGGTATCGAAGTAGAGTTTTCTCAAACACTCGTCGAAGGCGGGCTTCTTTCGCCGGATCCACATCGAACGGTAGCGGCCGATCTGATAAGGGATGGCGCCGCCTCCGTGCGAGATGATGATCTTCAAGTTGGGAAAGTCTTCGAAGACATTCGAGCTTAAAAGCGACACGATCGCGATGGACTCCTCGTTGATAAAATGGAGCGAGTAGGGCTCGCGCATCGACCGGCACCCGGCCGAGTGTACGAGCGCTGGGACGTCGAGATCGACGAGTTTTTCGTATATCGGATACCAGTACTCGTCTCCGAGCCCAGGTGGGGGAGGGCCTTCGCCCTCGGTTGGGTCAGGGTTGAGCAAGCAGCCGACGAAACCGTGCTCTTTGACGCAGCGCTCGAGCTCGTCGAGCGAGCGTTCCGGAGCGACCCCGATATTTTGCGGCAAGCCGCACACGCCGCGGAACGTTTCGGGATAGAGCTCGCATTCGCGGGCGATGATGTTGTTCGTTTCTTCGATGAACCAGCGAACGAGCTTTTCGGGCTTCTCGCTATGCATCATCGTATAGGGGCGCGGCGAGATGAGCTGCATGTCGGTGCCCACTTCTTGGAGCTGCTCGAGGTGCGAGCCTCCGCCGAATACCGGTGACTCGAGTGTCTGTTTCAAAAGCGCGTCCGAGACCTTGACCGCGCCTCGGCCATGAGCGCCGCGATGGGCGAGGATACCGGCCTTGTAGGCGTAGAGCTCTTGCGGCGCGGTGACGTGCGCGTGGATATCGATGATCATTCGAAGCTTCTCCTTCCCGGGCGCGAAGCATAACCCATTGCAAAAGCGGACGGCCAGTCATTATGATGGCGCCGCGACATACGGAGGGGAGTCCCTAGAAATGCAGAAGCTCGATATCTTCAACCACATTTTCCCGAAGCCGTTCTACGACTTGATGATGAAGATTGCGCCGGGTCTCGAGGATATGGGCAAAAGGGTCCGCGGCGTTCCGATGCTCCACGACCTCGATGAGCGGTTTCGCGTCATGGACCGCTTTGAGGATTATCAACAGATCCTCTGTCTCGCGTCACCGCCGATCGAAGCGCTCGGCGATCGGGATATCGCCGTCCAGCTTACCAGGGCCGCGAATGACGGGATGGCGGAGCTCATCGAAAAATATCCAGAGCGTTTTCCTGGATTCGTCGCCTCCTCCCGATGAACGCACCCGCAGCCCTCCTCGAAGAAGCGCGCCGCGCGGTGGACGAGCTCGGAGCGTACGGGGTTCAAATCTTCACCAACGTGAATGGAAAGCCGCTCGATGCACCTGAGACCCTGCCTCTCTTCGACTTGTGGCGGGCTACGATCGGCCGATTTGGATCCACCCTGCCAGACGGGCGAGCCACGCCGACTATCCCACCGAGACGAAGTCCAAATACGAAATCTGGTGGACGTTCGGCTGGCCTTACGAGATGAGCAGGGCAATGGCGCATATCGTTTTCGCGGCCTCTTTGACAAACACCCGAACCTCAAGATCATCACCCATCACATGGGCGGGATGGTGCCTTACTTCGAAGGGCGGGTGGGCCCGGGCTGGGATCAGCTCGGAAGCCGCACTTCGGATGAAGACTTGGACGGTGCTTCTCGAGAAGCTCGAGAAGCGGCCGCTCGACTACTTCAAAATGTTCTACGCCGACACCGCTACCTTCGGCGCCCGCGCGGCGACGGAATGCGGTTTGAGCTTCTTCAGCCCGGAGCGCGTGCTCTTCGCTTCGGACTCACCGTTCGACCCGGAGCAAGGCCCGATGTACATCCGGGAAACGATCAAGATCCTGGATGACCTCGAGATGCCCGACCACGTTCGCGCCGATATCTACCAGAACAACGCAGTCAAATTACTGCGCCTCGACTCTAATGGCGACTGACGGGGCCCTGATGCTCGAGGCAGCTGCCTCGACAGCCGGTTTCGAAACCCGGGGCGGGCAAATTGGACGAGGCCCGTGGGTGTCGTTGTCTCGGGCGTTCTCGGCTGCTCGGGGGCGATGCGCCCCTCTTTCATCGCGAGAAACATTTCGGAATAGAGGTCGACGACAAAATCAGGAAGGCCGGCTTGCGCCATGGCTTCACGCGATTGCTGGATCGAGATTTCGACGTATTCCACGGGCTTGTCGATGCCTTTGGCGATGAGACTCGCGGACTCCACTCCGGTGAGGTCTCTCGGCCCGCGGAGCTCATGTACCTTCTGCCCCGTCCAATCGGCGCCGAGGAGATAAGTCGCTGCGACATCGGCGATGTCGCATGTCGCGATCGTTGCCATCGCTTCGTTACGCGGCAGCAGCGAGTAAATGGTACCCGGGCTCGCAATCGTGGGAACATCGGCGAGGTGATTCTCCATGAAGGATCCGGGCCTCAAGTGCACCACGTTGGGCGGCGGCTTCGCTCAAAATAGTCTCGACGTCTCCCAGCAAAGAAATCGGGCCCGTCGCCGGCCCGGCGTGAGCGCCGATGCTGGACACGTTGACAACGTGCTCGACGCGTGCGCCATGAAGCGCTGAGGCGGCTTTCGACCCGGTGGCGCGTACCCAAGCTTGGTAGTCCGGACGATAGTCCGGCGGCGTCAGCCAGAAGACGGCTTCTGCTCCTTCGAAAGCCCGTGTCAGCAGCTCTTGATCGTCGCACGAGCCGACGAGAACACTCGCACTTTGGGCCGAGAGGTCGCGTACTTTGTCTGGATTGCGCGTGATGATATCGACAGCGATCTCGGAATCGAGCAAGCGCTGGGTGACCCGGCGCCCGATATGGCTGTTGGGCGTATTGATTACGATCGTCATGGCCGCTCTCGTTCTTCGTAGATCTCGGTCGATGGGTAAAAGGCGTACCACCCGAACCAGAACGCGTCATGGCCAGCCACGCGCTCGAGCACGGACCCATCTTCGGACTCGAGACGATCCTCGTGGACCGTCCACTGGATTCCCGGTGGCTCTTCCCGCAGCTCGGTATCGCTCACTAGGACGAAATGCCGTGCCTTGGTTCTGTAGGCGCGCACCGCGCCGGATTGCGCGTTGGTCAGAAGCACGATGTCCACGCTCCCTAAGGTATCGTGTGTGATGCGCTCTTCCTTCAATATATCCACCGGGTAGGCTTTCGGTCGTCCGCTCAGCACGAGTGTGAAGACCCGTTGCTTCGTCGCGAGCGCCTCGCTCCGAAGCCACACCGGGAACATCGTTTTGTCGGAAGTAAAATAATCCGCGTAAGGGCTCACTTCGTAGTCGCGCGCAAAACCCGTGTTCTCGCGATCGAGGACGAGCGTCTCCGGGTGGCGTTTCTTCCACTCGCCCCACGTGCTGACCACGAGAGGTGCGAGCTCGAGCTTGATCCCCGATTCCGCCAGACGGCCGGCGATAGGCTCTCCCGTCAAGTTGTTCCACAAGCTGTTCGTCGGCCGGTCATACATGAGCTTGTTGGAGCGATAGAGAAGCCCAGACGAGCCGAACGTGAATGGCTTCCCGCGCTCACGTGAAGAATGTGCGCCGTGGTACAGCACGCCTGAGCCGCAAAGCGTGCAATAGGAGAGCGACACAGGCTCGCCGCCTACCAGGTCGTTACACATCTCGTGCGGATCCATGATGATGTGTGGATAAGCTTTCGCGACCCCGTTCAAATAGACGCCGAAGACGCGGTCGTCGTCGTCGAGATAATCTTGTTTCGCTGCGGCGATGAAGCCCGGCTGATCGAGCGTGGGGATGCCGTCTTTAGGTACGCCGCCCCACTCGATCTCTTCGGGCCGGATCCGAAACGTGAAGCGCGGGTTGAAATATCCACGAAACGCGGGGTCGTACCGTTCGAATACCCAGCGCTTGAAGGCGAGGTAGCCCTTCTTTGGCGCGATCTCCTCGTGACGTCCGATCCACTCGACCCAGCCGTCGCGTGGATTGTCGCCGACTTCTTCGCCCGTGAGCGACTCCATCAGCGTCGAGAGCTTGCTCGCGCCCAGAGTATTTCGGGTGACGAAGTTGTAGTACATGAGGTCGTTGATGCCAGCGACGAGCGATGGGTCGCCGCTCGCTTCCAAGACGGCCATCGCTTCTTCGCGCGTCTCTTTGTCGTCGGAAAGAAGCGCCTTGACGTCGTCCCAGCCCACCTCGGTTTGACCGAGGGTGACGACGGCAACCATGAACCCGACACCCGCAAACCCCATGTTTCACATCCCGGAGAGTCTTGCACCATACCACGAAAGTAGAGCGCTTCTGCTAGGATCGGCGCTCGAAACGGGAGGTTATGAATGAATAAACGAGTGTGGGTTGGCTTACTCTTTCTTCTCACGAATCTTTCGCTGGCTTGCGCGCCGCCGGGCGAAGATGCGGGAACCGTCACGGTCGCATTCAGCGCTGATCGTCTGATGGAGCACATCGAAACGCTCTCCTCTGATGCGTTCGGCGGCCGAGCACCGGGCTCTCCCGGGGAAGAAAAGACGGTGGCCTATCTGCGCGACCGTTTTCGCGCCCACGGCCTCGCACCAGGGAACCCTGACGGGACATTCGTTCAAAACGTCCCGCTCGTGGGGATCACCTCCGAAAGCTACGTATCGCTCGGGCGCGACGGCGAAGAGGAAGAGCTCGAGGGGGGCGTCGGCTATGTGGCGTGGACGAAGCGCGTCGTCGAAGAAGTCTCTCTCGATGAGGATCTCGTCTTCGTCGGCTATGGTGTCGTCGCTCCTGAATATGACTGGGATGACTACAAAGATGTGGATGTCCGCGGCAAGGTGCTCGTCATGCTCGTCAACGATCCACCCGTCGAAGGTATTTTCGGCGACGAAGCGATGACCTATTACGGACGCTGGACCTACAAATACGAGATCGCAGCCGAGAAGGGCGCCGAGGGTGCTTTCGTCGTGCACGAGACCGTGCCCGCCGGCTATCCGTGGGAAGTGGTCTCGGGAAGCTGGACCGGCGAGCAGTTCGATCTCGAGACCGAAGACAAGAACATGGGCCGCGTCGCCGTCGAAGGCTGGTTCTCGCTGGAAGTGGCGCAATCGCTTTTCGAGAAAGCCGGGTTGGACTTCGACGCCCAGAAGCAAGCCGCTCGAGACCGCGCGTTTCGTCCCGTGGCGCTCGGCACTCGGATGACGGCGACGATCGAGAACACGATGCGCAACGTCGACTCAGCCAACGTGGTCGCGCGGATCGAAGGCACTGAGGCCCCCGACGAGGTTGTCCTATACGTCGCCCACTGGGACCATCTCGGGACGATCGAGTCCATGGAGGGCGACAACATCTTCAATGGCGCCTACGACAATGCGACCGGCGTCGCAGGCCTCTTGGAGCTCGCGCGCGTTCTCGGTGCGCTCGACCCCGCGCCTCGGCGAAGTGTCGTCTTCGTCGCGGTGACCGCGGAAGAGCAAGGCCTTCTCGGTTCACGCTATTACGCGGAGCACCCGCTCTATCCCGTCAATAAGACGGTGGCGGCCATCAACATGGACGGGCTCAACATTTGGGGCCGGACGAGTGACATCACCGTCGTGGGTCTCGGACAGTCCGAGCTCGACGATCTCGCCCGCGAGGTCGCGACCCGGCAGGGCCGCATCGTGCGTCCTGACCCTGAGCCCGAGAAAGGGTTCTACTATCGCTCGGATCATTTCGAGCTGGCGAAAGTCGGCATCCCGTCTTTCTATGCTGATGTCGGCATCAGCTTTGAAGGTAAGCCCGAGGGGTGGGGGGAAGAACAACGCGCGATCTACACAGCTGAGGACTATCACAAGCCATCCGATGAGATTAAGGACTGGTACGAGTTTTCCGGCATGATTCAAGACCTCGAGCTCTTTCTCGAGATGGGCAAAAGGCTTGCGGGGGGCGACGGCTGGCCGGAGTGGAGCGAGACGAGCGAGTTCCGTGCGCGCCGCGAGGCGTCAAGAGAGTAGGTGTTATGTGCTATGACGCCTGACGAGTATCTCTACGCGGAGGAACGAGGCCAAATCCGTCACGAGTGCGTGCGCGGACAGCTGTTCGACTTGGCGGGCGGCACGGATGCCCACAACCTCATCTCCTTGAACATAGCGTCGGGACTACGCGATCACCTCCGCGGACAGAGTTGTCGTGTCTTCATATCGGACATGAAGGTCCGTGTCGCCACGGCCGACGTCTTCTACTACCCGGATGTATTCGTTACTTGCGACTCTGGTGATCGGGAGGCGTATTTCAAGGAGAAACCTTGCAGGATTGTCGAGGTTCTTTCGGAATTAGCCGCCGGCACGGATCCGCGGGAGAAATTCCGCGCGTACGAGCTTTTGAAGAGCCTAGAGGACTACCTCCTTGTTCAACAGAAGAGCCGGGAGGTCGAACTGTTTCGGCGAAATTCGCAGGACGATGCTTGGACCAACTCCGTCTATACGGGGTCGGAAGAAGTCGTGTTCGAGTCATTGAACGTTTCGCTGACTTTGTCACAGATCTACGACGGTCTGGACCTCGCTTAGAGCTCCCTCGTTGCAGTGGACGGTTGCTCCGCTGCAGTCGTGTGCCTTACGATGTCCTCGGCTGAAGAGCCGGCAAAGAACGAAAGCATGGCGGCCGATTGGCAGGTCGTGACCGCGGGCTATCTCGAAGTGATGGGGATCCCGCTCGTCGATGGTCGCACGTTCACGCAGGCGGATCGCGCCGACAGCGAGCCCGTCGTGGTGGCCAACGAGTCCTTCGCGAATCGGTACTGGCCAGGCGAAAGTGCTCTTGGACACCGCATCATGATGCGCGGCGCGGACGAGCCGCCTTGGGTTCGCATCGTCGTCGTCGTTTCTGATATCCGGCACAACGGTCTGACCGCCGAGGTCAAAGGAAAGTGGTATCGACCGCACAGCCAGTTTCATCAATCGTCCGGGTTGGCCCCGTCGGCGATGACGCTGACTATCGGCACTTCAATGTCAGTACCCGCGCAAACGCTTGCCGGTCCGGTCCGAGCCGTCATTCACGGAATCGATCCAAAGCTTCCCATCGCCGAAGTGCGTAGCCTCGAGGAGGTCCTGTCGAGCTCGGTAGCCCAGGCCCGATTCACCATGGCGCTTCTCGTGCTGCTCTCTAGTCTCGCTCTCGTTCTCGCGGCGGTTGGTGTTTACGGTGTTATCTCCTACGTCGTCAGTCAACAGACGAAAGAGATCGGGATCCGCCTCGCGCTCGGCTCGAGCCATCGGGCGTTCTCACTATGGTCCTCCGGCGAGGCCTTTTCATTAGCGTGATCGGTGTCGCCGTGGGAGCCGTTGTTGCGTTGCTCGTGACCGACTATATGGACTCGGTGCTCTACGGCGTGGATCCGCGCGACCCTGGAACCTTCGCTCTCGTCCCGATGGTCCTCTTGGCCGCGGCGCTTCTCGGCTGCATCCATCCTGCGCTCCGCACCTCACGGGTCGATCCGGTTATCGCCTTGCGTTCGGACTGACCCCCGACCGCACTTGAGTTCTCTTCTCCCTTCTTTCAGAATGCGTGCGGAAGGAGGGTTACCATGCGGCTGTCACTGGCCATCGGGTTTTGCACTTTCGGTATCGCCGCCTACGCTCAGGCGCAGGAGGTGCATGGGGAATGGCGCTACTTCGGTAGCGACAAAGCTTTCACCCGCTACTCGCTCCTCGAGAAGATCGATCGCGACAACGTCTCCGAGCTGCGCATCTTGTGGCGTCGCCCAGCGGTCGACCCCGCCTTGAAAGAGGCTTACTCCCAGCTGAGGGTCGCGCCCAACTTTCGCTCGACGCCGCTCATGATCGGCGGTGTGCTCTATGCGCCGAACGGGGTGGGACTGATGCGGGCGCTCAACCCGGGCACCGGAGAGACGATGTGGGAGCAAAGCCCTTTTGCGCCGACGATCGACGAAGCGGCTGGGCAAAGCCCGCGCGGCGTCGATTATTGGCGCGATGGCGACGAGGAACGTTTGTTCCTGACGCGCGGTGAGTTTCTCTACTCCATTGATGCGAAGAGCGGTGAGCTCGACGCTGATTTCGGCGACCAAGGTCGCGTGAGCTTGCACCGCTACGAGGAGAAGGCCGGGCGCTACAACTGGACGGCCGGGGCGATCGTCGTCGGCGATGTCGTCATCACCGCGGGCATTACCGGCGGCGCCGGCGACGGCGGCGTCATCCGCGAAGCCGTGCCCGAGGACGTGCGCGCCTATGACGCTCGAACCGGCCGGCGGCGCTGGACGTTCCATGTCGTTCCCAAACCGGGAGAAGAAGGTCATGAGAGCTGGGGCGAGGATTCGTGGCGCTATTCAGGGGATCTCGGCTCGTGGTGCTGCCTGACGGCGGACGAGGAGCTCGGCTATGTCTACATCCCGCTAACCGCTCCGACGGCGGCGTATTACGGCGGCCATCGTCCGGGCGACAACCTCTACTCGAACACGCTCGTCGCCATCGACGTTGCGACCGGCGAGAAAGTCTGGCACTTCCAGATGGTCCACCACGATGTCTGGGAGTACGACACGGTCGGGCCCGCGACCCTCGGGGACATCACGGTTGACGGAAAGCGGATCAAGGCGGTGATGCAACCGAGCAAGACGGGTTTCCTCTATGTCTTCGACCGCGAGACAGGCGAGCCGGTGTGGCCGATCGAGGAGCGCCCTGTCTCCGCGTCGACCGTCGGGAGCGAGAGCTTGTCACCGACGCAGCCTTTCCCGACCAAACCGGCGCCCTTCGACCGACAGGGATTTACGGAAGACGATTTGATCGACTTCACGCCGGCGCTCCGCGCGAAAGCGCTCGAGCTCGTGAAGCCGTTCGTGCTCGGGCCGATGTTCACGCCGCCATCGCTTCGGAGCGAGACGCCGGACGGCAAGAAAGGCACGCTCACCAATCCGGGTTGGTGGGGCTCGGGAAATTGGCATACGGGCGCTTTCGACCCGGAGACCGCTATCTACTACGCCGTGTCGCATACCTGGCCCTCGGTCTATCACATCGAGAGACCGACCGAGGAAGGGGCGACGCTCGACTACGTTGTCGACGATGAAGGACCCAACGTGCCGACGATCGACGGGCTTCCGATCGTGAAGCCGCCCTACGGTCGTATCACCGCCATCGACATGAATCGCGGCGAGCATGTTTGGATGGAGGCAAACGGCGACGGGCCGCGCGACCATCCACTACTCGAAGGCCTCGACTTACCTCCACTGGGGATTGCCGGCCGCGCCGCGCCGCTCGTCACGAAAACGCTTCTCTTCATTGGCGAGGGAAGCGACTCGATCCCGGGCATTCGCGGCCGGGAGGGACGATGGGGCAAGAACTTCCGTGCCTATGACAAGCTGACGGGCGAGGTCCTTTGGAAGATGGAGCTCGACGCAGGAACCACCGGCGCGCCCATCACCTACCTGTTCGAAGGCAAGCAATACATCGTGGTCGCGATTGGAGGGAAGGACCACCCTGCCGAGTGGGTGGCGCTCGGCCTACCCTGAGAGGCTCAAGCCTCGACGAACTTTCGCACGTGCTCGCCGTCCATGGGCGCCGTCAGCTTCGAGACCACGACGAGAACGACGATATGGACGCCGATGCCGAAAATCCCGGGATGCATCTGCTGCCACTGAAGCGAGGGAACGAGATTCCACACGATCACGACGGCGCAGCCCGCGAGGAGCCCGGCGATGACGCCCGCCGGCGTCGACCGCTTCCAGTAGAAGAGGGCGATGAGGGTCGGAAAGATCTGGGCGATGAACCCGTAGGATAAAAGGAGCAGGTGCACGAGCGAATATTCCGACACCGCGGCGAAGAAATAAGCGATGGCGCCGATCACGATGACGGAGAAGCGGATGAGGCGTATCTCCAGAGGGCCGTCTAGCTTTTCTGTGCGCGTCACGCCGTAAAAGTCTTTGATCATGATGGAGGCTGCGGCGTGCACGATGGCGTCTCCCGAGGACATCGATGCAGCGAGGGCGCCCGCGCAGAACAGCCCAACCGCGAGCGGAGGGATGTTCATCGAAGTCACGATGTGCGGGAGGATCGTGTCGACGGGCGTAACGCCCGGAAAGGCGGTGATGGCGGCGAAGCCGATGAACATGATCGGCACGAGAAAGATCTGAAACGTCGGGTAGAAGACGATCATGCGCTTCAACGTCGCGATGTTGCGCGCCGTGTAGATCTTCATGAAATAGTGCGGCCACACGCTAAAGCCGAGGACGGAGATGACGATGGAGCTCGAATAGCCGGCCCATGTCCACGGATTGCCGGCCGCATCGAGTCCGGGCGCTTGCAACAGCTCGGGTGCGACGCGGGCGATCTCCTCGAACATGGCACCGACGCCGCCGTGAAGCTTGTAGGGGAGATAGAGGCCGAGCACCCACGCGAGCCCCATCATCAAGACCCCTTGGAACGTGTTCGTCCACGCGACCCCCATCACGCCGCTCTTGAAAACGTAGATGAGCACCACGCCATAGGCGATGGCGGCGCCGCCCCATTCCGGGATGCGTCCTTCGGTCACGATCGAGAAGACGTAGCCCGCGCCTTTCATCTGGATCACGAGATAAGGTACGAAAGCGACGAGGCTGATGGTCGCGAGGATGCAGGAGATGAAGCGGCTCTCGTAGCGGTGCGCGAAGAGCTCTGCTTGGGTGACGTAGCCGAACTTGCGCCCGAGGCGCGCGATGCGGGGGCCGAGGAAATACCAGGGGAGAAGGCCCACGGTCCCGTAAGAGATGATGTAAAAGGCTGCCGCGCCACGCGAATAGGCCCAGCCCGGACCACCGAGAAACGCGAAAGCGCTGTAGATCGACGCGCCGAGAATGAAGTAGAGCACGACAAAACCGAGATTGCGGTCTCCCGCGACATAGCCTTCGGTGCTCGCAGAAGCTTTCCGGCCGGAGTAGAGACCGACCGCGAGCGACAGGATCAAGTAGCCGATCGTGACGAGAAAGACGATGAGCCAGCTCTCCATCATCCGAGCCGGTTGTTTTTCCCTTCCCAGAGGAAGAGCGTGAGCATCACGAGGAACACCGTGACGATAACCGCGACGATGTAGAACAAGGACAGCGGCATGCCCAGAATCATCGGGCGGATGCCGCCGAACAGGGGATAGATGGGCCAGATCAGGGCGAGGAGTGCGAAGACACTGAACGCCATCGCATAGCGCCCCGGACGCGAGACCTCCGGTCTTTCAGAGCTCATGGCACTGTGGATTATACTTCATAGCTGCTTAGTAGGTAATCGCTTCATGCCTGTCATTCTCGCCGGGGCCGGCTAAGCAGAGCTTTCTGACGTCTTCCTCGTGAAGGCGCTTTTATCGATGACTTCGGCGATTTCGATGTCGTAGGAAGCGTACCAGTGCTCGCGCCTGCTCTTTTTGGCCTCGCGATGTCGAGCATTTCGTCTCCACGCCTCGAGCGTTTCCCGATCGCTCCATTTCACGATGGAGAGTCGCTCGCCGTCTTCGGCCTGGTACTGTTTGAAATCGACGTAGCGTGGCTGCGTGTTCGCATAGGCGAACATCTCCGCCGCCATGTCTTGATAGTCCTCACCCACCTCGGCTTCCTCAGTCAGCCGCGAACGAAACAGAATCACGAGCATCGAGACCTCCTTCTATAGCAAGGCTAGCGCAGCGCGTCCAGAGAACCGCAATGTCTGCGTACAAACGTGAGCGCTTCGCCGAGGATCAGTAAGGGATCGTCTCTCCGGGGAGCAGTGGTGTGTGGACCGGCAGACGACGCGCTCTTGTCGCCTGCTCGAAAGCATAGCCGAGCGCGAGCAGGCGTGGCTCCGTGAAAGCGGCGCCGAGAAAAGAAAGCGTGACCGGAAGACCGTTTCCGGTGAAGCCCGCGGGCACGATGAGATCGGGAAAGCCCGTGAGGTTCGCGAATCGCGTCGCGGACCCACCACCTCCTCCCCCTCCACCCGGGCGACGATCGATATCCGTTCGTCGCGTGCGGCGCGGTGACGTCGGGTAGAGGATCGCGTCCAGATTCTCTTTGCGGAAGATACCCTCCACATAGGCGCGCACGAGCGGCAGGCCGTGCTCCTGCATGGCGATATATTCGAAATCCTCGAGTGAGCCACTTTCTTCTTCGCGCTTTAGAAGGCTCCAGCGAGACGGGTTCGGCTGGCCACTGCCGTCCGGCGCCGTCAATTTCTTCGAGCGCTCCAAAAGCTCAGCGAGCGTCTTCGGGTAGCTCGGGCCGAGGGTCGCGAGATATTCTGCGATCTGGGCGCGAAACTCGCGGCGGCGGATCGTGTTGTAGAACTCGCCGCGCACCTCGAGGAGCCATTCCGGGAGCTCGACATCTACGATTGTGGCGCCGGCATTCCGAAGGGTGTCTAGCGAGGCCTCGATGATCCAGTCGACATCGCCGTCTTGGCCCATGAAGTCGCGGGCGATTCCGAGGCGGGCGCCGTCGAGCGCTGAAGCGTCCAGGAACTGCGTGTAGTCGGTCTCAAACTTCCCTTCGCTCTTTGAGGTCGCTGTGTCGGCGGGGTCGACCCCCGTCATGACGCCGAGCACGACCGCGACATCATAGACGTTGCGCGCCATCGGGCCGGCGGTATCGAACGACAAGGCGAGAGGCACGATACCGTCTCGACTCAGCAGCCCATGGGTCGGTTTGAGACCGACGATGCCATTGGCCGAAGACGGTCCGCGCACCGACCCGCCGGTATCCGTGCCGAGGCCGATCGGCGCATAGGCCGCTGCGATGGCCGCGCCCGTACCGCCCGAAGATCCCGAAGGGGTTCGCGTTGGGTCGTGCGGGTTGCGGATCGGACCGCCAAAAGAGCTCATGGGCCTGCCCGATGCGAACTCGCTCATGTTCAACTTGGCGAGCACGATCGCCCCCGCTTCGCGAAGCTTTTGAACGAGAAAGGCGTCATCGGGCGGCATCGATCCCCCGAGCAAGAACGAGCCCGCCGTCGTCGGCATGTCGGCTGTGTCGAAGTTGTCTTTCAAAACGACGGGGATGCCGTGTAGGGGAGAACGCGGTCCCTGGGGTCGGCGCTCCGCGTCGAGAGCGCGTGCACGTTCCATCGCATTCGGGTTCACCGTGATGACGGCGCCGAGCTGCGGCCCAGCGTCGTCATAGGCTTCGATGCGGGCGAGACAGAGCGCTACGAGCTTCTCCGAGCTCAGAGCGCCAGCATCGAAAGCGGCGTTGATGTCGGCGATCGAGGCTTCCGTGAGCTCGAACGTCTCTGCGCTCCCGAGCGCGGCGAAACCCGCGAAAGCGAGAACGAGGTGGAAACGAGTTGGAACAACGAGCATGGCCGGACCTCCAAGAAAATCGCTGCCGATTCTACTTCGGAACGAGCTCGATCTCGAAGAGCTTCGGCCAGAGCTTGCCCGTCACGAAGAGGCGCTCTTTTTCTTCGTCATAGGCGATGCCGTTCAAAACGTCGACATTCGCGCGACGATCGGCCAGCGGGAGGATGCCGGTGAGGTCGATCCAGGAAAGGACGCTTCCCGTCTCCGGCGAGATACGCGCGATGCGGTCCTGCATCCACACATTGGCGTAGATTTCCCCGTCGATGTACTCGAGCTCATTGAGATTGGCGATCCGCCTCCCGCCGTCGCGCACCGTCAGCTTGTTCGTTTCCTGCAGCGTCTCGGGATCCCAAAAGTAAAGATGCTCCGAGCCGTCGCTGACGATGAGGCGCTCGCCGTCATGCGTCATCCCCCAGCCTTCGATGCCGTAGCGAAACTCACGAACGAGCTCCATCGACTCGCGGTCATAGACGAAGCCGACACCCGACGTCCACGTGAGCTGGTAGATCCGGTCGCGCAGCACGGCGAGACCTTCCGCGAAGAACAGCGGCAGGAGCGGGCGTCGCGCGAGAACGCGGCCCGATTCGAGCTCGACCCGGCGGACGTCCGAACGCCCTCGAAGCCCCGTGCTCTCGTAAAGCACTCCGTCGCGGTACACGAGCCCTTGCGTGAACGCATTGGGATCGTGCGGGTAGGTGTTGACGATTCTGTACGAGTAAACCGGTGCACTGGTTGGGGGTGGGCTCGAGGCGCCGAAACCTATGGGTGCCATCGCGAGTATGCCGACGAGGATAATGCGACTAAGCATGTCTGGCTTTCCCTATTTTAGCGCAGATTTGATGGTTGCGGCAGGGGAAGTCATTGGCGCACCGAGGTTTACAACTTCGGGCATTCAAAAGACACCGCTTGCGCTTCAATGTACCTCTTCAAGAAGCCGCCCCGCCCAATGGCAGCGTCCGTTCGGTTGACCGGCGATATCCAAACCGGTAGATTACGTCAATGGCCCTCAGCGCGGGAAGACGCCTCGGTACCTACGAGATCCTCGCTCCGATCGGCGCGGGCGCCATGGGCGAGGTGTACCGCGCCCGCGACACCAAGCTCGGCCGCGACGTGGCCATCAAGGTTCTTCCGGAAGGACTCGCTCGGGACAAAGAGCGTCGGGCACGCTTCGAGCGAGAAGCCTGGACGGTGGCGGCTCTCAACCATCCGAATATCGTGACCGTGCATGCGATCGATGAGGTGGAAGGCATTCACTTCATCACGCTCGAGCTCGTTCGGGGGAAAACTCTCTCCGCGCTGATTCCGAATCGCGGCTTTCCCCTCGATCAGTTCTACGACCTCGCGCTCCAGCTCATCGATGTGGTGGCCGCCGCCAACGATGCCGGCATCACCCACCGGGACCTCAAGCCAAACAACGTGATGGTGACCGAAGACGGGCACATCAAAGTGCTCGACTTCGGTCTCGCGAAAGGGGCGGCAGGCTTCGCCGCAGAGAGCGCATACAGCGATCTACCCACGGTCGAGCGAACGGCGGCCGGGGCGATCGTCGGGACGCTACATTACATGTCGCCGGAGCAGGCGCAGGGGCAACCCGTGGATGCCCGCTCGGATATTTTCTCGATGGCGAGCACAACTCTCATCTGGGAAAACGTGGGATATCCGTGTCATGCCCGGCCTTCGATCGGGCCTGGCTGCAATGGCTGCCGCGGGTCCCAGTCGAACTAAGAACGCGTTCCGTTCCAAGATACCATTCACCGACGAGGTCTGGCAGAATCCCTCCATGACATTGGAGAAGCTTTATCAAGACCACATCGCGCTGCGCCACGAAAAGCTCGCCGAGGCCCTGCAGCCGGCGGCTCTCGACGGGCTCGTACTGTCGAGCGGTCAGCCGTTCACCTACTTCGCCGACGATCGCGAGGCGCCTTTCTACACTTCCGGACAATTCGGGCACTGGTGCCCGCTCAAAGGCTCGCATCACCTCCTCGAGCTCCGGCCGGGCCAGAAGCCTAAGCTCATCCGCTACGCACCAGAAGATTATTGGTACGAGCCGATCGCCCTCGGCACGCCTTTTTGGCTTTCCGAGCTCGAGCTCGTCGAGGTCGCCGCGGCGGACGCGGTCTGGGAAGCACTCGGTCGGCCGGCCAATACGGCCTATGTCGGGAGTGAGACTGCGCGCGCCGAGAGCGCTGGTCTCACCGTCCAGCCTGAGCAACTCGTCGCCCGTCTCGACTGGGATCGTGCCTATAAGACGGATTACGAGCTTCGTTGTCTCGACGAGGCGAGCGAGCTGGGCGCCAAAGGGCACCAAGCGGCAAAAGCCGCGTTCGAGTCGGGCGCCTCGGAGCTCGAGATCCATTACGCTTTCGTCGAAGCCGTGGGCGTACCGGAAGAAGATCTTCCCTACACGACCATCGTCGCGTTGAACGAGAAGTCCGCGTTCCTTCACTACCACGCGAAACGCGGCGCACGGGACGGTAACGTGCTGCTCATCGACGCGGGAGCTGCCCGCTACGGCTACGCCTCCGACATCACCCGGACGCACGTGCGCGCTGGGTGTGACCCGAGATTCGCGGCGATTCGCGACGGCATGGACACGCTACAAAAAGAGCTTTGTAACGCTGTGAAGCCAGGCCTCCCTTATGGCGATCTTCACCAAGAGGCACATTTGAAGATAGCTGCACTCTTGAAAGCTTCGGAGATTCTTGACGTTGAGCCCGAGGAAGCGGTCGCGCGCGGTCTCAGTCGGCCGTTCTTTCCGCACGGGCTCGGTCATCACCTCGGTCTTCAAGTGCACGATGTCGGTGGCCATCTTGCGGACGCGACCGGCCGCGTGGCGCCGCCGCCCGAGGAACACCCTCACCTGCGCAACACCCGGACTATCGAAGCCCGTCATGTGTTCACCATCGAGCCCGGCCTCTATTTCATCGAGATGTTGCTGCGTCCGTTCCGCGAGGGTGAGGCGTCGAGCCATTTCAACTGGAGCCTCATCGACGAGCTCGCCCCTTTCGGTGGTGTGCGCGTCGAGGACAACGTTGTCGTGACGGAAGACGGGCACCGGAACCTCACACGGGCTTTTCTGGCGAGTTGATTGCGCTCGAACAGCACCTTGCCGTCCACCACCGTCATCTCGACTTGGACGTCGAGAATCTTCTCGGGGTCGATCGTAAGCAAGTCCTCCGACAACACGATCATGTCGGCGAGCATTCCGGGCGCTAGCGTCCCCTTGGTGTCCTCTTCCCAAGTGAAGTAGGCGCCATAGGCGGTGTAGCCCCGAATGGCTTCCTCCATTGTGAGCTCAATAATCGTATGGCGGACCTTCCGCGGAAGCGCATCATATCGCGCAGGAGGCTATACTGTCTGCAGGGGAGGGAGGTGGTCGTGGCCGAGGAGATCTCACCGGCTTTTCCGTTCGAGTCCAAGTTCGTCAACGTGCGTGGCTCGAAGATGCATTATGTCGAGCAAGGCGAAGGCGATCCGATTCTGTTTCTGCACGGCAACCCGACCTCGTCCTACCTTTGGCGCAACGTCATCCCGCATGTGAGTGCCCACGGGCGCTGCATCGCGCTCGATTTGGTCGGAATGGGCCGCTCCGACAAGCCCGACCTCGAATATCGCTTCTTCGAGCATATGAATTATGTCGAGGGTTTCATCGAGGAGCTCGAGCTCGTGAACATCACGCTCGTCATCCACGACTGGGGCTCCAGGCTCGGTTTTCATTACGCAACGCAACACCAAGACAACGTCAAGGCCATAGCCTTCATGGAGGCGATCTTGAGGCCCATCCCTAGCTGGGATGTGTTTTCGGACAGTTTCAAGGACATCTGCCAGGCTTTCCGCACCTAAGGCGTCGGCTGGGACTTGATCGTAAACAAGAACATCTTCGTCGAAAAGATTCTTCCGGGCGGTATCGTGCGCGAGTTCAGCGAAGAAGAAATGAACGTCTATCGCGCTCCCTATACAGAGCCGTCGGCCCGCAAACCGCTTTGGCGCTGGCCCAACAAGATCCCGATTGAAGGTGAGCCGTCGGACATCGCGGAGCTCGTCGGCAATTACAACGAGAAGCTCGTCGAGTGGGATGTGCCGAAGTTGCTCCTCCACGCCGAGCCCGGCGCGCTCCTCCAGCGGCCGGCCGTGGAGTGGTGCGAAGTCAACTTGAAGAACTTGACGAGCATCAACCTCGGCAAACGAATCCACTTCCTCCAGGAAGACTACCCACACGCTATCGGAGAGGCGCCCGCTGAGTGGTATCAGGCGCTCTGGTCGGTTTTCGGTACCGGACGCGGCTTCTGCTGCTCGTCGATGGCCACGAAAGTAAATTTGCCTTCGGTGACTTTTAACCTCTGGCCCATCCGGTCGCGCAGCGCCCACGCCTCGACATGGATCGCCATCGAGGATGTGCCGATGCGCTCGATGTCGGTATAGACGCACAGGATATCGCCCACATAGACGGGAAGCTCGAAGGTCATCGCGTCGATGGCCACCGTGGCGACGCGGCCGCGCGCCCGCTGGCTCGCGGACATGCCGGCGGCGATATCCATCTGGGAGAGCACCCAGCCGCCGAAAATATCGCCGTTCGGGTTGGCGTCGCGGGGCATCGCGAGCGTGCGCAGTGAGAGCTCTCCGCGCGGGCTCATCCGTTCCTCCTCGATGGGCGGGTGCCGCGAAACTCCCAGTCCCAGCCTTCTGCCGTCGTCAGCACTTCCCGCTCCATCTCACACGTATTACCGTCCAGTTTGACCTCATCATACCCCAGAACTGCGCCTCGGATTCAGCGACGTCTTCGAGAGGAACAGGTCTCGCTACCATCATCAACCCAACTCGTCGAGCGTCAGGTGGAAGCTCGGCACGAAGGTCTCCACGAAGTACGTGACTTCGGGCAAATCGATCCCGTCGACGGTCTCGCGGAGCGACTGCTCGGCTTGGGAGAACTCTTTGTTGCCCGCCGCGGTCTCCTCGAGACACTTGATGTAGGCGCAGAGCTTGTCCGCCGCCTTGACGATAGCGAGGTGGTCATCGTTCTCCGGTAGCAATACCGCGCGGTAGTCCTCCGCGATCGCCTCCGGCACCATCGCCACGAGCTTCTCCGACGCGGAGGCCTCGATCGTCTTGTAGGCCTTCTGGATCTCGGGGTTGAAATATTTGATCGGAGACGGGAGGTCTCCGGTCAGCACCTCGCTCGCATCGTGATAGAGCGCGAGGACCGTGACGCGGTTCGGGTCGACCGTACCCCCAAAAAGCCGATTGCGGATGAGCGCGAGCGCATGCGCAATCTGCGCGACGCGCAAGCTGTGCTCTTGAACGTTCTCGGCGTAGGTGTTGTGCATTAACCCCCAGCGTTTGATGAACTTCATCCGGGCGAGGTAAGCGAAGAAATGACTCACGGCGTCTCCGCCTGCACGCCAAGGCGTTCGAGCTGCCCGCGAAACACTCCGTCGACGGCTTCGGCGAGCTTGTCGAGCCCGCTGGGATAGTAGCCGCCAACGGTATAGGTCAGCGTGATTTGAGTGACGTCTCCAGAGGCTTCGACCGCTTCACCGGCGGCCGCGAGGAGAACGAGCAGCGCAATCATGGGTTAATTATAGTGCGCTCCTTTGAGCTGGTTCTAACTGGTCAACCGTCGGCGAGCCTGGAGTCGTCCGTCCTGCGTACCGGGCGTCTTGCTTCCTTCGACCATCTTCGATGGTTTCCTGATGGCGAACGTGTCCTCTACAGTGCGATGGGAGAAGACGGAACTCGGCGGGTCTACGAACAAGAAGTCCCAGACGGCGACCCGCAACGTCTCGATCTACCGTCCGAGCTCGTAAACCTGGCTGTCTCGCCGGACGGAAGCGAAATCGTCTTGGAGAATAGGATGGGTGAGACAAACATTTGCTCGCGAGACGCATGCTCTCGAATCTTGTCGTCGCGGATGACTTGCGTTGACATCGTCGGGTAGCTGACGAAGTCGACACGCTAGCGACTCAGCCCATATGATGCGGACACTGTGAGCGATGCCTACGCGGATATTACCGACCACGATCCCTACCTGAACGACGTTCCACATGCGACGTTCGAGCGTTTGCGGCGTGACGAGTCTGTCGCTTGGGTCGAAGAAAAAGACGGGTCCGGTTTTTGGGGTGTGATGCGATACGACGACGTGTGTGCCGTAAGCAAAGATTACGGCCGCTCGATGATGGAATACGACCCGCCCGAGCACCGCCAGCTCCGCCGCATCGTCCAGCCGTCTTTTTCGCGGAAGACCGTTTTGACTTATGAAGCGGCGTTTCGCGAGATCACGCGCAAGCGACTCGACGCCATCCTCGAGCGCCGGGAATTCGATCTCGTCACCGAGATCGCGCGCGAGCTTCCCATTCGCATCCTGTGCCGCCTTCTCGGTGTTCCCGATGACGACGCCGACAAGCTCGTCGACTGGGGCGATCAGATGATCGCGAACGCCGACCCCGAATATTCGCGCGCGGTAGTCGATCAGGTGGATACCGATGAATATCGTCTCCTGCCGTTTCGATGCCCAGCGGGCCTCGAGTTATGTCGCTACGCGGAGAAAGTCGCGCTCGATCGGCGCGAGCACTCTCACGACGACGTTTTGACGCAGCTATTGCCTTTGACCGATCTCGAGTTCCAGAATGTTTTCGCGCTCTTGATGGTTGCGGGGAAGAAACGAGGAGGCATACGATCTCGCACGGGCTCTTGACCCTGATAGAGCATCGCGATCAGCTACGCGAGCTCACCGAACATCCCGAGCTCATGGAGACAGCCACGGAGGAGATCCTTCGCTGGTCGACGGTCACGATGCACTTTCGCCGCACGGCGACGCACGACACGGAGTTCGGCGGCGTCCCCATTCGGGCCGGCGACAAAGTCGTTCTCTTCTACATCTCGGCGAATTACGACGAGGAGGCCTTCCCCGAGCCGAAACGCTTCGATATCCGGCGCCATCCGAACGAGCACGTCGCTTTCGGCGTCGCTCACCATTTCTGTCTTGGCGCCTGGCTTGCGTGGCTCGAAGTGCGGGTTACGCTCGAAGAGCTTCTTCCGCGGCTCGCGGATATCGAGCTCATCGGGCCGGTCGAGCGGCTGCGCTTTCGCTAGTGCCGGATGCGGAGAAGCGACACGACGTGCGAGATGCGGTTCGCGATCGTCACGCCGGCCCCGCCGGCGAAGAGAGGCTGCCGACGAAGCCGTCTTCGGCTACGAGAACCGAGCCGGAATCGCCGCCTTGGGAGAAATCGCGGCGGTCACTGTCGCCGTCACCGTCAGCGCGCACGACGAATTGGTCGAAGAACGTCGCGAGCCCTTTCTCCGGGCCGTAGTTGATGCGGCTCGTGGCTGCTATCGTTTCGACGAGACCCTCGGTCGTCTCCGTGGTACGGCCCGTTTTGCGGACGCGGTCACCGAGCTCGAAGTCGCGGAATCCGCAGATGCGCCCGATGGCGGGGATCTCTAGCTCCACGAGCTCCGCCGAAAGCGCTTCGGCCACCGCCGCGTCAACCTTGTTGATGTCGGCACCGAAGTGAATCCGGACGAACGCGGTCAAGCGCGCCACCGCGTCATCCTCCGTTCCGCCATCGGCACGTTCTGGCTGGCGGATCGCGTCGCCCATCTCTGCGTCGTTCAAGCTTGCCAGGATGTGGTTGTTCGACAAGATGAAGTACGCTTCGCTCTCGCCGCGATGCACCCACGCACCCAGGGTTCCGGCCGTCATGTCGGGGTGGCCTATCGAAAAGCCAGGAGGGCAGGGGCGCCGTTTTTGCGTGAGCGCCCGGGTCGCGGCGTCGAGGATGTCTGCCTGTGCGTGGAGCTCACCGTACTCGATGACGTCTGTGCGCACGCCGGTGATCTCGTCCGCGACGAGTTGGGCTTTCGATAGCTCTTCTTTTGGAAGCTTCTTTTGGAAGCCGATGCCAATGCACACTTCGTCCGTGCGCTCTCCGTCTTGTATTTGAACCCAATCCCGATGGAGACGACGTTTGGGTCCGGCAGGTAGGTTCTCTCTGCTTTCGTGCAAGCGGCTCGTTGAGCGTCCGTGATCTTGGCCATATCAGAACCATGATAACAGCGCTGATGCGCGCGCATACGCGGCGATGTACAATCGCCGCCGTCATGGGGCGCACGACGACACCGATCGAAGAGTACAAACGCATCCGCCTTCTGTGGGCAGCCGATATCGTTTCACCGTACGCGGCAGCCGTGAGCGCGGCGTCACTGAAAACTGTGCTCGGGCTCTCGGATAGCACGTGGAACCAAGTCTGGGATTGGTGCGAGGGGCTTTGCGCCGACATCGCCAACTTCGAGAACGACCCCGAGAAGACCGAGCGAGGCGAGAGAGCCAAGCTCGCGCCCACTCCCCGTGATCGGTCCGCTAGGTACGGAGGACATGTGCTCTCATTTGGATCAGGCGTTCGCCTTTGACAAGAAGGTACGTGGCCGCGATCAGCGCTTTTCCGAGGCCGGCATCGTGCTCGAGGTGCGCGACGTGGAGCCGAGCGTGATTTACGAAGCGGATGGCGTGCGCGTTACTGCTTTTGCGGTCGACCATGGTGTCGAGATCGAGCCTGCTTACGGCTACCGCGTCGACTTCGGCGACTACTCGGCAGCCTTTTCGGGAGACACCCGGTATTACGAGCCGATTGTCGAACATGCCAAAGGTGTCGATGCGCTCGTACACGAGGTCGTAAGCGCCGAGATCGAGCGGCGCCGCGCGGAGGTCCAGGGACCGGCGGCGGTCGAGCGGGTTATCGCGCATCATGCTAGCGAGGAGCAAGCGGGGACGACCTTCTCACGGGTAAAGCCGCGCCTCGCGGTCTATTCGCATATCGTTCCCTCTCCGGCGACCGCCGAAGATCTCATCCCGCCGACGCGCAGAACCTATGACGGACCGCTCGTCGTCGGCTACGACCTGATGAAGATTACGATTGGCGAGACCATCGAAGTGCACCGCCGTCGCATAGTGAGCGACCGGTAGCCAGGGGAGTAAAGTGTTGCGCTAGTATGTTGAGCACTACGATGCTTTCGAAGCGCTTCCGGATCTAAACTTCAACGGCCGGCTCACACTCGGCGAGAACATCGGCGATCTCACAGGGGTCACGATCGGCTACCGCGCCTATGTGAAATCTCCCGGAGGCGTCGAGCCGCCCGTCATCGACGGCCGCACGGGGGCGGAGCGCTTCTTTCTCGGCTACACTCAGGTGTGGTGGGCGAAATATCGTGAGGAGATCCTGCGGCAGCGTCTTGTCTCCGATCCGTATTCGCCGCCGGGTTTTCGCGTCATTGGTCCGTTGAGGAACTCCCCCGGTTTCTAAGAGACCTTCGGCGTACAATAGGGCGATGCCGTGTGGCTCGAGCCCGAGCAGCGCGTGAAGATCTGGCAATCAAGGCTCGACGGTCGTGCTGTAATAACTGATGAGGATTCTCCACCTGAGCGACCGTCTGACCGATCGGGGCGGTGCGTATTGGCACTTGCTCGGAGTGATCGCGCATCAAGTAGGCGAGCACGACGTGCGGCTTGCAGTGGGGTTGGACGACGGCCGCGTCGCCACGCCGTGCGAAACGCTGCAGGTCGAGGGGCTCGACAGGCGGGATCGAGCCCCTGTTGCGTTGTCGGCTGTCGTCCGCTCTTTCGCGCCCGACGTTATCCATGTCCACACCGTGATGAACCCCGAGGTTCTGGAGCAGGTGGGCGCCTTGGGCTCCGTAAGGAAGGTGCTCACCGTTCAGGACCATCGCTACTTTTGCCCGGGGAAAGGGAAGTGGACCGACGGCGGCGAAGTCTGTCGAGAGCCGATGACGGAGACGCTCTGCCAGAAATGCTTTCACGACGATCGCTACTTCCACGAGATCCTCGCCTTGACGCGTGTCCGGCTCGAGGCGCTCGGCGCGTTCGAGCTCGTCGTGCTCTCGCGCTACATGAAGCGCGAGCTCGAAGCGGTCGGCTTGTCGTCGATGACAGCGATCCACCTCATCCCTCCGTTCGTGCACCGTCTCGACCGTCTCGATAACGATACCTTGAGCCATGACGGCCCGCCCTGCATCCTTTTCGTTGGGCGGCTCGTCGAGGCGAAAGGTGCTCTCGAGGCCGTCGAAGTGTGGAAGCGCGCGCGGCCCGATCTGCCGCTCGTGATGGCCGGGGCAGGAAGTCTGCGCGGCGCGATCGATGGCTGCGAGTTGCTCGGCTGGGTTCCGCACGATCGTCTGGGCGCACTCTACCGTCGCGCCGCCGCCGTTGTCATGCCGTCCCGGTGGCAAGAACCTTTCGGCATCGTCGGGCTCGAAGCCATGACGATGGGGACCCCGGTCGCCGCGTGGGACAGCGGCGGTGTGCGCGACTGGCATCCCGATCCCGTAGCGTGGGGTGATTTGGACGCCCTCGCTGACAGGCTCCGTGAGATTGCGGGGCGAAACACGAGCGCGCCCGCCGGCTTTACGCCCGAGCGACTGATGTCGCGTTTGCTCGACGTCTATCAAGGAGCGGGAATACAGCAGGGCGCGGGTCCGTAGATAGGTACATGGAATCGGTTTGGTACGACGTCAAGCTCGCCGTCCGGAGCTTTCTCAAAAAGCCCGGCTTTCTCGCAATTACGATCCTGACATTCGCGCTTGGCATCGGGGCGAACACGGCGATCTTCAGCGTCGTGCACGGCGTGATCCTCGCGCCGCTCGGCTACACAGACGAGGCGCGCCTACAAGCGGTCTCGTCTGTAAACCCGTCCGAGGGCCTCGAGTTCCGCGGTAACTTCCTCCCGGATTTCTGGTATTGGCGTGAGAACAGCCGCACTTTCGACAAGATGGCCTTCCATGGCTGGCGCTCATGGACGCTCCAAGAGCCCGGTCACGTGGAGCGCGTCGAATCGGTGGCGGTGTCGGCAAACTTGTTCGGAATGCTCGGTATCCAGCCCGCGCTTGGCCGCGGCTTCGAGCCAGAAGACGAGATCCCGGGTCCCGGCCGCGTCGTGCTGTTGAGCTTCAGCCTATGGCAGCGTGTCTTCGGAGGCGACCCATCGGTGCTCGGTCGGTCCGTGAACCTCGATGACGGGCCGGTCACGATTATCGGGGTCATGCCCGCGGATACGGACGTGCCGTCGCGGCGCGCCGAGCTGTGGCGACCCGTCGGCTATCTCGAGCAGTACGAGCAATCGGCCTTCGGCGGAGAGGAGCGTGACTTTCGTGTCATCGGACACCTGGCGGAAGGCGTTGGGCTCAGCGCGTCTCAGGCCGAGATGGGTCGCTTTGCCGAAGCACTTGTGAAGTCTTTTCCCGCGACGAATAGCGGTTGGGAGGCGAAAGTCCAGCCGCTGCGAGAGCACATCGTTGGCGATGCGGAGGTTCCGCTCTTCATCGCCTTTGCGCCCGTCGGGCTCGTGCTGCTCATTGCGTGCACCAACATCGCCAACCTCTTGCTCGTTCGGGCCATGGGGCGCGAGCGCGAAATGGCGGAGAGGCAGGCACTCGGGGCTGGCCGAAGTCGCTTGCTCCAGCAACAAATAGTGGAGAGTCTGGTTCTTACAGCGGTGGGAGGCTTCGCGGGACTGTTGTTCGCCGCTTGGCTCTCGCAGCTCTTGCTTGCCTACGAGCCGGGCATTCTTCCCAGAAAAGAAAGTATCGGCTTCGACGTGCCCGTTTTGCTCTTCGCTTTCGCCGCGAGCCTCTCGCGCACGACCCCGCGCTTGGGCGCGTGCTCCGGCGTCCTTGGCTAGCCTACGCCGTCTTCACTGTCGGCATCACGGTACCTTATCTGTTGGTGCGCTTTTGGGGCTACTTGATCGTGCCCGAGGCGACGAACCCGATCTTTCTCGGCACGACGGTCGAACGTTGGGGGTTTTACTGGAGCGTCTACCAGTCGCTCGTCCACTTTTACTACGACGGATTCTTGTGGAAGATGCGCTCGCCGTCGCTCCGCCGCTACCTCTCCCCGTAGGGTTCACCTAGCGTCGAGGCGGAGCTTGATGCCAACCATCGCCGTTCGGGGCAAACCGGGTCGCGCGCCGGCAGGGCGACGCGCCACGATATAGGCGTTGTTCGTGAGGTTTTGAACGCTCGCGAAAACGCGCAGGTCTTGTGTGATGTCGAGCTCGCCGAAAACGTTCACCACGAGATAGGCATCGGTGCCTTGGCCTTTCGGAATGGGCCCTTGGCCAGCGACGGTGCGCATGCGTGCGCCGTGATTCACGTTGACGCCGAACATCCAGCCATCTTCCTCGACGGCGAAGGAGGCGTAAAGCTGATGACGTGGCAGATAGGGAAGCGCGTCACCGGCTTGCAGGTCTCCCCACGGCTCGTAGGCGCTTTCGAAGCTCGTCAAAAAGACGGCGTCCGTCAGCGAATAGGACAAGCGTGTCGGGAAACGATATCGGCCCGGAGCGAGCTTGGCAAAATCATAGGCGAGCGTTGCTTCGAGCCCCATCGAGCGGGAGGCCCCGCCGTTGAAGAGGTTTCCTTCGCCTTCGCCGCCGGATGACAGAGTATCCGCTCCCAAAAGGTTGCTGTAGTCGTTGTAGAAGATAACGAGCTCGCTTGTAAGAGCACTGCGTTGTCCGCGAAAGCCGAACTCGTAATTTACGCTCTCTTCGGATTCGGTGAACGCGTCCGCGCCGGGACCAGGAGGGCTGAAACCTTTGTGAATGCCGCCAAACAGGTTCATCCGGGGGCTCAGGCGATATGTGAGACCGGCACCGGGAATGACCGCCGTGACGTGGTTGTCTCGGACGCGCAAAGGATCGGTGCGGTTCGGATCGGCTTTGCTGTAATCCGTGCGCGTCATGTCGATGGATTCGTAGCGGATCCCAGGGACGAAGGTCCATCGAGAGAACTGGATTTGGTCTTGGGCAAAAAAGGCGAAAGCGCGGGCGTCGCTGACGCGGTTCGTCTGGCTTCCGGGAGCACCCGAGCTCGTCAGGTTCATGCGGCCATCGATCATCTGGTAGCCGTCTTCGTGCTGGAAGCGGTCTTCCTCGTCTTCGTGATAGCGGAAGCCGAGCTCGAAGCGGTGGCCCGAGACGCTGAAGCCTGCCACTGTCTGGACGCCCTGCGAGTAGTACTCGCGGTTATTGGCCCGTACTTTCAGATCGCCGGGGTTGCTCGAGTCGCCTTTGGCGATGGCGAGCGCGCTTGCATGCGCTTCGGTGTCGTCGAAAAGGTTTGCGAGGCCGGTACCGAGAATGCTCTGGAGCTTGTACCAGTTGCGCGCGAAGTTGTTGCGATAGAACGTCGTGGTCACGTCGATCCCGTTCGGGACGGCGAGAAAGTGCTGCGCTTGAAATTGCTGGTGGTCCCACTGGATGTTGTCTGGCTGCGAAGCGGCATAGCGCCTTACGGGGTTCGCCGCAAGATCTTCGTCCGTCAGCCCGAGATAAGTCTCGTCGGAGCTCTCGGCGCCCGCGCCGATTTTCAGCTCGAGCGATTGGAAGATGCGTGAGCTCGGGGAGGTGTTGAGGCGGAGCTTCCCCACGTAATCTTGCACGTAGAAGCTCGTGCGTTCGCCGCCGTCGAGCTGTTTGAAACCGTTCGTCCGAAGTTGATAGGTCTCGAAGAGCCACCCGACATTGCTGTAGCTATCGCCGAGGTAGATATGGGCTTTGCCGGTATTGTTCTGACCGAAGGCGAGGTCCGCGCTCAAGCGGAGACTCGTGGGAACGCGCGTCGAGACGAGGTTGAGCGCCCCGCCATTCGTCCGTGGGCCGAACTTGATTTGACTCGAGCCTTTGCGGACTTCGATGGACTCCATGCGTCCGGTGATGGGGAAGTAATAGGCGGCCGGCGCGGTATACGGCGCCGGCGCGATGAGCACACCGTCTTCCATGAGCGTGATTTTCGCGCTCCGCTCGGAGCCGCTTCCGCGCATGCCGATATTGGGCCTCAGCCCGTAACCCTCTTCCTCCTGGATGATGATGCCCGGGATCTGCCGGAGCATGTGATGGATGTCGTCGAGACCGTGTTTCAGTTGCTCGAGCTCCTCGCCTTCGAGGACATAGGCGGCGCCCGGGATCGTCTCGAGCGCTTTTTCGGTGCCGACGACCATTACCCGTTCGCGGATGCGGAGCGTCGCCTTCTCGATCGATTCTTCGAGCGAAATATCTTCCTGTTCTTCCTGGCTGGGATCGTCCTGCGCGACGAGCGGGTTGGCCGCCAATAAGGCGGTGAGCGTCGCGGCGGTGAAAAAGGTGCGGAACATGGCTTGCTGCCTCCTGATGTCTCCGTGCACGATTGATCGTAATTGAAAATGATACTCAATTTCAAGATTATTTTGAAATGGGATTTCATCTTCAGTTTGAGCAGGGCGACGTTCGCTACTGGGATGACGAGGGTCCGGCTCCGGACGCCTCGTAGAGAGCTGAATGAGGTCGTGAGTCGTTTTAACACAGTCATTTGCAAGGATTCTCCACCTGGCATCACGCTTGCTAACACCGGTTCGTTATGGAGACCCTGATATCCGATATCCGCTACGGTTTTCGTCTACTACTCCACAAACCCGGTACGACCGTGGTGGCTGCCCTTACTCACGCGCTCGGCATCGGTGCCACGACGGCTGTTTTCAGCGTTGTTAAGGCGTACTCCTTCGGCCGCTTCCTTATTACGCACCTGACGAGCTCGTCATGGTCTGGCAGGACCACACGCGGGTCGATGGGCCCGCAACCGAATGGGCGTCGCCGGACCAACTTTTTCGACTGGCGCGAGCAAAACGAGGTTTTCGAAAGAATGTTTGCCCACGGCGGATGGGGACCGACGCTTTCGGGGGCGAACGAACCAGAGCAGCTGAGCGGCGTCGTCGCCTCTCATGACGCGTTCATAATTCTCGGCATCGAACCTTTGTTGGGACGAGGGTTCCGTGCCGAGGAGGATGCGGCGAACACCTAGCTCGTCGTAGTGCTCGCGCATTCTTTGTGGCAACGCCGTTTTGGTGGCTCCCCCGACGTGCTTGGCGTGACGCTTACGCTCGACGGTCAGCCGGTGACCGTCATTGGAGTCATGCTGCCCGAGCTGGACTTTCCCATTGTCTCGAAGCCCGAGATATTCGCGCCGCTCCAGATCGATCGTTCCAACTCGTGCGGCCGAGGCTGTGTCACTCTACGCGTTATCGCCTGTCTGAAGGAAGTAGGAAGCCTCGATGTCGCTCACTCCGACATGAGCACGATCGCCGCGCGGCTCGAGCAGGAATATCCAGAAGAGAATCTCGGCATTGGAGTGAACCTCGTGCCGCTGCACGAGCATGTGGTGGGCGACATGCGCGCGGCCCTTTGGGTGCTCCTCGGCGCCGTGGGGCTCGTTCTGCTCATTGCCTGCGCCAACGTCGCGAGCCTCATGCTGGCATGCGCCGCGGATCGCGATGGGCGCGAGCCGCTGGAGGCTCTTCTGCCAGTTCTTGACGGAGAGCATGCTGCTCGCGGTACTTGGAAGCTCGATGGAATTGGTCCTGGCGCTCTGGGGCGTAGATTTTCTTTTGTCGCTCGTACCGCAAAACGTGCCGCGCTTCGCGAGGTCACCGTGGACGGCCATGCGTTCGGTTTTACGCTCGTCGTCGCGGTGCTAACGGGCCTCGCTTTTGGTTTGGTTCCGGCCGTTTCCGCCTCGAAGCCCAATCTTCACCGTTGTCTGAAAGAAGGCGGAAGAGGTTCGAGCGGCGGGTCCCAAAGACTTCGCTCGGCGATCGTCGTCTTCGAGGTTGCGATGGCCCTTGCGTTGCTCGTGGGCGCGGGCCTTCTCATCCGGAGCTTCGCATCGCTCATGCAGGTGGGCCCGGGTTTCGATACGAGGGGCGTGCTTGCCGCGCAGCTCAACCTCCTCGGGCCTGCCTATGATGCACGTCCGGCGCGCACGGCCTTCGTTGACCGGATGATCGCACGCGTGGAGGCGCTCCCCGGCGTCGAAGGCGCTGGGGTCATCTACGTACTCCCGATGGCGAATGCCGATGCGGATGCCGGATTCCTCATCGAAGGACGCCCGCCGCCGCGGCCGGGGCAGACACCGGTGGCTTGGTATCGACCGGTGAGTCCCGGCTATTTCGAGACGATGAAGATGCGACACGCACGGGGCCGCCTCTTTCGCGATGGTGACGACGCCGAAGCGCCGCAGGTCGTTCTGATCAACGAGGCGGCGGCCGCGCGCTATTGGCCCAACGAAGACCCGCTCTTGTCCACGGTCCGCTTCGGCGGCGCGTCCCGGCGCGTCGTCGGCGTCGTTTTCGACACGAAACATTTCGGCCTGGATCAAGCTGCACGTCCTGCTATGTACCTCCCTTATGCGCAACTTCCGATGCGCTTCATGAACCTGTTGGTGCGCACGAGCGGGAGCCCGGAAGACCTGGCGCCCACGATCCGGAGCGCTGTTCGGGATATCGATCCAGGGCTTGCGGTCGCGAACGTAACGACTATGGACGCCGTGCTCGCTGACACCGTGGCCGAGCCGCGCGTGGTCACTACGCTCCTCGTAGTGTTTGCGCTATCGGCCCTAGCTCTTGCGGCCATCGGCCTCTATGGCGTCATGAGCTATACCGTCCGCCAGCGCACCCATGAGATCTGGATCCGTATGGCCCTTGGCGCGAACGCTTCGGACGTCCTCGGATGGTCCGTCTCTAGAGGCATGCTGCTGATGGCGGTGGGTGCTGTGCTCGGTCTTGCCTCTGCGTTCGGGCTCACGCGTTTCATGGAAAGTCTGCTCTTCTGGGTGGCGCGGACCGACGCGTTGACGTTTACCGTCGGCCCCGCTGTGCTCGCCGTGGTGGCGCTACTCGCGAGCTATCTCCCCGCCCGCCGCGCGGCCAGGGTCGATCCCGTGCTTGCGCTTCGTCACGAATAGGCCGGCTCGTGCTGCCACGAGAACTCAGACCAGAGCCCGTGGGTCTTGGCCATGTCGAAGCGGATGGTCCCGTCATCATATTGGGACTCGCCCCGACTGAGGACCTGAGAGGGGTTGTGGATCTGGTTGAAGATGTTCTTGAAGCGGACAGGCTCGCTCCGGTCACCGTCCGCGGATCGTCTGTACGACCGATTGAAACAGACCAGGGATCGTTACTTTCTTGCGCGTAGGCTCCGACGTGATCTCGATGGGAAGAAAGCGTGTCGGGAGGCGTCTTTCGACGAAGCGCGCGAGGATTTCCCATGGTCCGCCGATCTTTCCCGTGAAGATGTTCTCGATGGCGTCACGCTGCGGCTCGCTAGCCTCCTCGTCTACGATCATCACTTGCGTCCAGCCGCCTGCCATCATGCGCTGCGGCGTGTCATAGGCGATGACGACGCGGCTCCCGGCTAGGCGCGTCGTACCGACCTCGCCGTCCTCGAACACGATCGCCCAATAGCCCTTGCAGCGCTCATGCGTGCACTGTTGGTCGAAGTGTGTGTGGCCCGGGCATACGAGCTGGCAGTTGCAGTTCTCGAAGACCAGCCCCTTCGCCCACCAGCTGATGGATTCCAATCTCGCCTCCCTTGTTTTAGACTATCTCTATACCGCTCAAAAACTGAATTCAATGCGTCCCGGCGGCGACGGGACGCACTAGGTCGCCATGAACGCTCGGTGGGCCACGGCCGCTGCGGCTGTGGATTACAAAGACTGGTACATCGTCGTCTGGCTTACGCCAGGTATCGTGCAATGGCCGAAAGGGTGTGCTTGCCGGCAGCGCATCGCTGAGACCACCACAGAGGCGCGCGACGACGACGAGCGCATGATGGCATCCTACCCCATCTGCCGGCGATGCGCCCGGCACGCGAAGGTCGACGATACGTCGATGAGTATCTCTATGGCGGTCGGGGCTGTCGTCGCTGTGGGAGGCTGGATTGCCGCATTCGGCTTCTCCATTATGGGATGGATTATTATTCAGCTCCTCATCATGTTTGCCGTCTTCATATTCGTCACTGTCTTGGTTTCTCAGTTTTTTCTTCAGCGCGAAGCACTCCCATTTGTCCGGACGATGGGTGGCCCGTCCTGACCTATCGCGGATCGGGGTTCGCCGAGATGTTCGGTAAAGACGCCGAGCGTAGTGACGAGAAGAATCTGCGTCTTTGGTGCGAGGAGGCGGCAAAGACGTCGGAAACTGGCGCCTATGCGCTAGGGCTGCATAACAGCCAATACGCGCGTGAGTTCATTCGTGCGAATGACGGTGACCCGTCCAGCATCCATAAAATCAAAGAAGAGTATTGAAAGGGCGGGCTCAGGGGCTTGCCAACAGACAGAATGCAGACGAGCTTCAAGCCGGACGGTGACGATGCAGGACTCATGGGAGAGTTCGTCACCCAAGGCTGCCCGTTCTTGACCGACGCGGACTTGAACGCTATCGCGTCTACTTGAAGGCGCTCGAGCGCATCGAGAACAAAGTCGAAGCGCCGTAGAGAGAGACGTGATTAGGCACGCGCGCTACGTCATTGCCGTTCACGACCTCGAGCGCTCCGCGCGCTTCTACCGTAACGCTTTAGGGTTCGAAGTTCGCGAAATCAGCGATCCGGGTTGACGTTTCTTCCTGCGAGACCGCTCCTTCATCATGGCAAGGGAGTGCCCGACGCTCTTTCGCCCGAAGAGCTGGGCAACCACTCCTATTTCGCTTATCTGGAAGTGGACGATGTAGACGCGCTTCACCGCGACTTTGTTTCGAACGACGTGTCCATCATCAAAGAGCTCCGCAGCGAGCCCTGGGGCATGCGCGAGTTCGGCATCCGCACGATCGACGGACACCGGATGATGTTCGTCCGCGAGATTTAGAGCTGCGGGTCGTCCTCCCCAGGCTCATCAGGCTCCCCAGGCTCCCCAGGCTCATCAGGCTCCCCAGGCTCATCAGGCTCATCAGGCTCATCAGGCTCATCAGGCTCATCAGGCTCATCAGGCTCATCAGGCTCATCAGGCTCATCAGGCTCATCAGGCTCATCAGGCTCATCAGGCTCATCAGGCTCATCAGGCTCATC
>Ga0310123_10000244_pt1 | contig 48762 bp, 17 predicted proteins | sample CB6_AW_1057_MG_FD_203505 | JGI IMG/M metagenome (GOLD analysis project Ga0310123, IMG submission 203505) | Marine microbial communities from Western Arctic Ocean, Canada - CB6_AW_1057 | ecosystem: Environmental > Aquatic > Marine > Oceanic | place: Canada: Western Arctic Ocean | collected... | reverse complement strand
CGTGGGAGATTGCACGCGAGTCTGTCCGAAGAACGTTGATCCGGCCGGGGCTATTCAGCAAGCAAAGGTCACGGCGACAAGTGACTGGTATCGATCTGTGCTGGTCCCGTGGGGCAAATAGAGAACGACTGAATCACGAAAGAGTGACGGCACTTGTATGTCGAAGCAGGAAACAAGAAGCAAGGAATACAGGCGACCAATGCCGACTGGCTGGTGGCTCAAGAAGAAGACCTATTCTCTGTTCATGCTCCGTGAACTGACCTGCATCTTTGTTGGCGGCTACGCCTTGCTGCTCTTGATCCTGGCCTCGCAACTTGGTGACGAAAAAGGATTTGGCGACATCCTCACGTCGCCCCTTTTGATCGGGCTGCAAATAATCGCCTTGCCGATGGTCCTGTATCACACCGTTACTTGGTTGAACTTAACGCCGAAGGTGCTAGTTCTTTGGCGGGGTGAAGAACGTGTCAATCCGCTCCTGATTGCCGGCGTTCACTACCTTGCATGGGTCGTCGTCTCAATCGTCATTTTATGGGTTGTGGCTTTGCACAGGTAAAATTCATGGTCAAGTCTAACGAACCAATTTGGTGGTCGCTGTTTTCGGCGGGAGGTGTTGTGGCCGCCTTCTTTCTTCCGGTCACGATTGTCGTCACGGCGATTGGGGTCCCGGCCGACTGGATTTCGCCCGGGGCGTTGCAGCAACTGCTGCAGAATCCGCTGGCGAGATTGTATCTCTTTGTGATCATCTCGCTGCCACTGTTCCATTGGGCCCACCGCTTCCGTTACGTCGTAGCCGACCTGGGTTTAAAAGGATTAGGTCCTGTTCCGGCCATTGTCTGTTACGGAGCGGCAATCCTCGGTACGGCCACGGCCGCTTTTTTTCTCGCTTGGCGGTAGTTGTTCCCGGGAATCATCGGACGCCCGGATGGTTGGCGCCAGGACTCATTCTACCGACCGCGTTTTTTCAGCACGTTTTACTCGAACCAGACCCTTCACCGTCGTTGTTTACGAGTGAGTGCTGTGCGTTTTCCGTACTTATCGGCCGTAACTGGATTGCACCTTGCTACCGGCTTTCACTGGTGGCTCGACGTTCAATTCCTTTCGCAGCACGGCGCCGGCCTTGCCATACCAGTCGTACAGCGTGCGAATGTCCACTCCCAGGTTGAAATGCCGGACACCCAGTTCCAGGTAATGCTCGAATCCCTGGGCGTCATTCAGTTCGGCACGAGCTGCAATTCCTTTTTTATGGGCCGTTTCAATCACGTACTGTTCTGCTTCGAGGACTTTGGGATGGGACATTTGTCCTGTTAAGCCAAGACTCATAGAGTAATCTGCCGGACCAAACTGAACCATGTCGACGCCGGGAACTGATAAGATGGCGTCGAGATTCTCGACTGCGGACTGCTTTTCAATCATGATGGCTACCACCGCGTCGTCTAACGCATCTGCAAAAGCTTCCGTCCCTGCCTCCAGCACGGTGCCCACGTCGCGGCGCATGCCAACTCCGTGTCGGCCTCCTGATTCGGGTCGTTCCGCCCGGACTGCACTCACGCACTCCTGCACGTCTTCCACGTTGCGCGGGTCGGCAAAGAGCATGTTCTGAATTCCCGAACCAATCCCCCGTACCGCAAGGTAGGTGCGAGGTTCCTGCTCGACCTTCATCATCGCCGTCATGTGATCGAACAACTCGACCGTACGGCCGATGTTTTCCAGCGTGTGCAGGTCGTAGGGTGCATATTCGGCAACGAATTCGACGTAGTCGAACATGCCGGAGTGGCCAACGATTTCGATCACCGTGGGCCACGGACTCATGATCCGGGTGCCCAACGAGGGTTGACCTTCCTTCAATAGCTCTCGCAGTCGATTACGTCGCATAGTACCTGGTCCTTGAGTATAAAGTGTGTCTGGGTTGACTCGGGCTGCCAGTTGGCCAGCATAGCGCTCTCCTCCCGAGCCCGACAAGAGAAGCGGTGGCTGCACGTTAGAAACTCCTCATCGTAGCGGATCTATTTCATGGTTCCAGGGGCTACAATTTATTCCCCTCGGGTTTTCCAGGGGGAAATGCCGACGACTTCCGGCGAATGAGTCTGTTTTCGGACGGGCTCCAGGCGGAGTTTTTGGACAATTCCCGTTGGGTCGTGTAGATAGTAGAATTGGTTGGAGTTTTGCAGCTGTTGGAGCTGCGAATAAAAAAAGCGAACAAGTGCATGAAACTTTCACCCGCAATCCTGGAACAGTTTGAAGAGAACGGGTTTGTCGTTCTGCGAGGACTATTGGACTGGGAAGGTGACTTGCAACCGGTCGTGTCAGAGTACGAAGAGGTACTTGACCGATTGGTCAGCCAGTGGCTTGGCGCAGGGCTCCTGGAATCCGATTACAAGAGCCTGCCGTTTTTTGAACGCCTGGTGCAAACGGTGTGCGAGGCCCAGCAGTCCCACGGCCAGCATTTCGACATTTCACTGCCACAGGCCGACATCACCGAGGAGACGCCGATGCACCATGGTCCGGCGGTTTTTCGTCTGCTGCGCAGCGGCCGCCTGCTGGACGTCGTGGAACAGTTCATCGGACCGGAGATTTACTCAAATCCGGTGCAGCACACGCGCGTCAAATTGCCGGAAGCTAAAATGCCGGAGGAAGTCCGCACCGGACTGACCGGCCGTATTGATTGGCATCAGGATTCGGGCGTAATTACCGCGGACTCCGACACGTCCCAGATCCTGACCGTGTGGTTTCCACTGACCGATGCGACGTTGGAAAATGGTTGCCTGGCCGTGGTCCCGGGAAGTCATCGAAAGGGTCTCGCTTTACATTGTCGCAGTCGCGATCCACTCACGTTCAACCAGGTTGCCATCCCGGAGAAATTGATGACGGGAGAACACGTTCCCTTACCGATGGAACCGGGTGATGTTTTGTTCATGCATCGTCGCACCAGGCATGCTGGAATGCCCAACCTTAGCAACCGTATTCGTTGGAGTTTTGATTTGCGGTACCAGCCCGTTGGACAGCCTACGGGACGACGTTGGTTTCCGGGATTTGTCGCTCGCAGCCGGGCGAATCCCGAATCGGAACTTCGTGACGCCGATACGTGGTCCCGCTCGTGGTGCGCGGCGCGGCATGCATTGGCGAGTGGCCAGGATGTGGCATTCAATCGTTGGAAACAGGGGGATCCCAGTTGCGCATGAGGCTGCTCGGCCGGCGTATCCGGATCTTCCGGGATTCTGAAACGCGGCAGAAAATGGAACGAGAAGCGGTTGGTCCCAGCAGGCAGTTTGTCGACTCATACTCACTACGGCACCCCGGATAACTCAGTACAACCTGGTATCGCTATGAATCTTTTCCTCCGTCTCTTGCCCTGTTGGATCGTGACGTTCCTACTACCTGCTGCCTGGCTACTGTCGGCGGTGGTGGCTCAGGAGCCTGACAAATTGGCCACTCGACCACCATGGACCACGTCCGGCGTGCATGGTTCTCCCTATCCACCGGCTCCTTATCGGGTGGTTTCCGCGTTTCCAAAACTGCAGTTCAAGAGCCCGACAAGCCTGGTTCAACTGCCCGGTGAAAATCGTCTGTTAGTTGCCGAACTGGCCGGTAAGATTCTCAGTTTTGAAAAGCGCGCGGATGTTGACAGATTCTCCCTGGTCGTTGATCTGACGAGCGGCACAGCGCGTCAGCACGAATTTTCCCAGGTGATGATCTTTGGTATCACGCCCGATCCCGACTTTGTACAGAACCGTCAGATTTACGTCTGCTACAACACCTTCCAGGATGTTCAGGAACCGGTGCGTGTGTCGCGACTGAGATTGAACAACGGACCCGACCTGAAGATCGTGCCCGGCAGTGAAGAGGTTATCATCAGCTGGCCGGCCGGTCCTCACAGCGCCGGGTGCCTGCAATTCGGACCCGATGGTTATCTTTACATTTCGACCGGGGACGGCTGGGGTCCCAATCCTCCCGATCACCTGAACACGGGGCAGGATCTGTCCGATCTGATGGGCGCTATTTTACGAATTGATGTCCACGCGACCTCAGGTGGTCGCAGCTACCAGACGCCCGCAGACAATCCTTTCGTGTCCCTGACTACCGCCCGCCCGGAGATTTGGGCCTACGGTTTGCGCAACCCCTGGAAGTTTGCGGCCGACTCGGACTCGGGCGACCTGTGGGTTGCCGACAATGGCTGGGAATCCTGGGAGTCCATCCATCGCGTCGTCTCCGGCAGTAATTGCGGATGGCCCATTATGGAAGGTCGTGCCAAGCTGCGCGGCGAAGTCCAACCGGGGCCGACACCGATCATTCCGCCTGTCAAGGATCATTCCCACACCGAAGCCAACTCGGTGATCGGTGGCGTCGTGTATCGAGGAGCCAGGTTGCCCGATCTCAACGGGTATTTTGTTTACGGTGATTACATCATCGGAAAGATCTGGGCGGTGCGTGGCGGGGGCGACCAGCCCTATGCTCACCAGACACTGGTCGATACCGATTTACGAATCACGGCCTTTGCCGCGGGGAGTGAAGGGGAACTGTACGTTGTAGACCACGATCTGACGGGTCAGATTTACGAACTTTTGCCGTCCAACCAGCAGGACACGTCCGGGGATTTTCCGCTCAAATTGAGCCAGACGGGTCTGTTTGAATCATTACAGGACATGCAACCCCAGGCCGGGGTTGTTAGTTACGACGTCCAAGTGCCTCGCTGGACCGATGGATCGATCGCTCAACGCTGGGTTGCGATTCCCGGCGCTCAGCGGATCACCCTGCCAGACAACATGTCCCAGCACGCGACCTATCCCGAGGGCACCGTGTTTGTCAAACACCTCAGTCTCCCGCAAGGACCAAGCCGGCAGGCGAGTCACTTGGAGACCCAGATTCTGCACTATGAAGGCGGCACGTGGCGACCTTACAGCTACCTGTGGGACGCTACTGGTGAAGAAGCACACCTGGTGGATGTGGCGGGCGCGGAGCGGACGATACAAATATCGTTATCTGAAGAGTCAGGCGGGATGAACGAACGAACGTGGCGCGTGAATTCTCACACGGAGTGCAGGTTATGTCACAATCCGGGTTCCCACGTGGTGCTCGGATTCACACCGCCACAACTCAACCTCTCGCCGGCGGCAAAAGGATGGGAGGGCCAACTGGCGCGCCTCAAGTCACTGGGAGTTCTGTCGAAGAAGTCAGGTCTTGCACACGACACCGGTTTGCAACTGGTCCGACCTGATGACCAGAGCCAGGATCTGGAAGATCGGGCCCGTTCGTATTTGCACGCCAATTGCAGTATGTGCCATCATCCGGGTGGAAATGCCATTGTCAACTTTTATCTACGCCGCGATTTACCTTTCAGTGAATTGAACACTTCCAAGGGAACGATCATTGGAGAATTTGGCATCCACGATCCCTGGGTGGTGATACCAGGGAATCCCTATCGATCGTTGCTCGTCTACCGCATGGCGAAACTGGGGTACGCGCGGATGCCGTATATCGGGTCACGCGTCGTTGACAGTGACGGCGTTGCATTGGTTGCTGATTGGGTTCGCTCGCTGGAGCAGAAGGACTCGACGGCTGACCCCGATTCTCACCGGTTACAGGCATTACGGGTGCTGACCCGGCCTTCCGTAACCCGTGAACAAAACGCAGCGGCGATCGATACGTTGTTAAGCAGTACGGAGGGGGCCTTGGCTTTGGTGGTGGAAATGCATCGCGGTGCGCTCGAAGCTGAAGAGCATCAGCGGGCTGTAGAGCAAGGTAACCAGTCAGCCAACAGTGACATCCGTGGGCTGTTCGAGGCCTTCATTCCGGAGGCGGAACGTCAAAAGCGTTTAGGGCCCAACATTGATCCGGCAGACATCCTGCAATTGGAGGGGGACGCTGAAAGAGGCCAACTGATTTTCTTCAGCGATGCTGCCCGTTGTCGCAATTGCCATCCGGCTGGTGGGCAGAAGGATTCCCTGGGCCCCGACCTCCGAGAAATTGGAAAAAAAGTCCGCCATAAGTCAGAGCTTCTCAATCACATTCTTAAGCCGTCTTTCAAGATCGAAGACAAGTATCTTGCCTATTCCATCGTTACGGATGCAGGAAAGATTTTGACTGGCTTGATGTTAGAGCGGACGGAAAGTGAATTGGTGCTCAAGACGATCGAAAAGAAAGTCTTGCGGTTGTCACTGGACGAAATTGACGAAATCAATGTGCAGAAGACGTCTCTGATGCCGGAATTTCTGCTGCGGGACCTGACGCCTCAGGAGGCAGCCGATCTGTTGACCTACTTATTGTCTTTCCGGACCGATTGAGCGGGGTTCGCCGGGAGAACTCTGCCGATGGCAAAGGGCGGCAGTTACATCCGGCATTCCGGTCGGTTTAATGCACCAACATCGCGCCGTTGACATGGATGATATCCCCGGAGATATAACTGCCGGCGTCGGATGCGAGCAATACCGCGATACCGACGCAGTCGTCGACCTTGCCGTCTCGCGCGAGTGGAATCGCTTTGATGAATTCGGCGTACCGATCAGGTGGGGTACCTTCACGGTGGATGCGGGTGTCGATGATTCCCGGGGCAATGCCGTTGACGGTGATCCCGCGCGGCCCGAGTTCGGTCGCCATGTCGCGAGTTAGCGCGTTGACAGCCGCTTTGGCAGGTCCGTAGGCCGGACCGCCCTTTCCGGAAAAAGCAGATATCGATGAGACGTTGATAATGCGCCCGATTTTTTCCGGTAGTTGCGGAATGGCGACGTGGGAACAGAGGAAAACGCTTTTCAGGTTGACAGCTATGGTCTTATCCCAGATGTCTTCAGGCATTTCCTCTGTACTTTGTCTGCCAAATACCCGCCCCGCATTGTTGACCAGAATATCGACGCGTCCGAATTCAGCCCGGGCTTGGTCGAACATCGAGCGAATCTGATCGGATTGAGTCACGTCGCAGCGGACGGCAATCGCTCGACCACCCGCGCTCTTTATTTGCGCCACGGTGTCATTCGCTTCCTGCTCACTACGACTGTAGTTCACAACCACGTTGGCGCCTTCGGCAGCCATTCCCTGCGCGATTGCGGCGCCGATGCCTGTGCCGCCACCGGTGACTAAAGCGGTTCGATCGGTAAGATTGGTATCCATGGCTGTCCGAAAAGTGGAGTAAGGATCATTGTTGACTGAATTGCATTGGTTGAACGCCTACAGTCTAGGGTGTTACGACCGAAGATGTACAGTCCCACTTCCGGATCAACGCAAACTCTGCATGCTGCTTTCGATGGCCGGCAGCACCCGATGAAGTTCTTTTTCGCTGTGCGCTGCTCCCACGTACCAACGACCACCGGGTAGATTATAGATGCCCTGATCCAACATGGCTGCACGGAACCGATTACCCGTTTCCTGATCGGCACGCATGACGTCGCGTATGCTTTGTGGTGCCGAGTCTAAACCAAAGTGGACATGGAAAGCGGTGCCCGTTCCGGTGGTTGTCAGGGTCTGGCCACATTGTTTGGCGACGGCCTCAATCGCCTCACGGATAGCGTAACCATGTCCATGCATCCTGTCGTAGATTCCAGGTTCCGAGAGGATATCGATGGTGGCGATGGCCGCCGCCACTGAAATCGGGTTGCCATTATAAGTTCCGAAGTGGCTCGTACGTCCATCGGACAGCGCGTCGAAAATTTCCTGACGCCCGCCAACTGCCGAGATCGTGAAGCCACCGGCCATGGCTTTGGCGTAGGTGGAAAGATCCGGCTTGAGATCAAAATATTCGCGGGCGCCGCCCAGCGCGATACGAAAACCGGTGATCACTTCGTCGAAGATCGAGACGGCGCCTTCTTGCTTGCAAAGTTCGATCATGCCCGCCAGGTAGCCCTCGCCGGGCATGCAGGAACCGCCGTTGACCAAAATCGGCTCACCAATGACTGCCGCGATCTGGCCCGGGTTCTGTTGAAACACCTTGCGAAGTGCCGCCAGATCATTCCAGGGGCAAGTCACCGTCAGCGAATACTCGGCTGCGGGTTGCCCGCCGCAATCAGGGACCGTCGTACCGAATTGCTCGGCGCTTGGATGATTGCTGACCAAAATGTTGTTCAACCAGCCGTTGTAATGGCCTTCGAATTTGACGAACTTGTCCCGGCCGGTGAAGCCTCTTGCCAAACGCAGTGCTGCTTGTACAGCTTCGGTGCCGGAATTGGAGAAGATGACCCGCTGCACGTGGGGGATCATGCTGAGCATCTTTTCCGCGAGTTCCACTTCGCCCCGATGCTGTGCGCCGTACGTGTATCCGCTTGAAATCTGTTCAATGACTGCCGCGTTGAGTCGGGGGTGATTGTTGCCGACGATTAACGGGCCCCAGGCCAATCCGTAGTCGATCAGCTGGTTGCCGTCGACGTCGTAGAAGTAGGGTCCATCGGCTCTCTCCATGTACAGCGGCACCGGAGTAACGTGCTTGCGAAAGGCCGTGGAAACTCCCGTGGCTAACGATTGGCATGCTTGGTCGTACAAAAGTTGAGATTGTTCAGTGTTTAACATGATCGAAAATAAAACCTCTCACAAAGATCTAAGTAAATCATCGCTGCAGCACGTGAAGTTTAGCGGACATGGTGCCAGCCCCGCTAGTTGGTGGGGAGGACTTTTTCAGCGGAGACCTTGGCGAACAGCGAGTGGCCCGTTTTGCCGGACAGGACAAATGGTCTGCGGCATTTCTTCGCCAGGAGATCGCTGGCCAGATGCTTCACACAGACGTTCAAAAGTTGTAGGGTGCACGGTTCATTCCAGTGGATGTTCCCGGGTGATCGGCCAACAGGTTACTCCCATCACAAGGAAGGTAAGGCAAGATGGAATTTTCATTTCGAATTGACGACACACACAGCATCTATTCACCGGGATTTGTGGTTTTCTATGAGCCTTTGGTTGCCAATTTGCATGAGATGCTGCGCATCGCGGGGGATGTGAAGCGGCTCCGGCCCCACTGTAAAACTCACAAGATCCGCGAAATCGCAGAGATGCAGGTTGCGGCGGGGATCGACAAATTCAAGTGCGCCACATTCGCAGAAGCCGAGATGCTTGCCCGGGCGGGCGCGACCGACATTTTCCTGGCATACAACCTGGTCGGTCCGAACATTGAACGGGCAGTTCAATACGTAACACAGTACCCGGACGTGTCTTTGCTGGTGACTGCCGATCATCAGTTACCCTTGTCGCAATTGAGCGCAGCGATGGGCAGCGCCGGGCGGGAGATCGGTGTGCTGCTGGATCTGGATTCAGGCATGCACCGGACAGGTCGACCAGCCGATGACGAGGCGCTGCAGCTCTATGGTCAGGTTGTCGACCTGCCGGGCGTGACCCCTGCGGGACTTCACCTGTACGACGGTCAGAATCATCAGACAGATCTCGACCAACGGCGGTCGGCCGTTTTGGACGGCTGGCAGGTCGCGACTGAATTTCGAAATCAGCTGACAGGGCGCGGATGGCCCGTGCCACGCATTGTGGCCGGCGGTACTGGTTCTTTTCCAATCTTCGCCGAACTAGACGACGCTGGTCTGGAACTGAGTCCTGGCACACCCGTATTTTTTGATTCCGGGTACGCCGCCAGATTTCCCGATCTGAATTTTGTCCCGGCCGCGCGCATCCTCACCCGTGTCATCAGCTGCCCCACGCCCAGTCACATCTGCCTCGATTTGGGAACAAAAGCTTGTGCCTCGGACCCGCCCATGGGTAGCCGCATGGTGATTCCCGACCTGCCGGAGGCCCGACAGGTCATTCACAACGAGGAGCATTTGGTGCTGGAGACCGAGCTGGCCGAACGATATTCGCCGGGTGACGAACTGTTGGTGATTCCCTGCCACGTTTGTCCGACGACGGCCTTGTACCAACACGTCCATGTCATCCGCGAAGGCCAGTTGTGGACTACCTGGAACGTAGTAGCGCGTGACCGGGTGCTTTCGGTCTAATGGTGCCGCAGCGGCGAAGCTGGAGACATCCCGGACCGTTGAGTTCGGAGCTCCACTTCCCGTGTCGAAACCCTTCGGGCATTCCGTCTTGCAGGCATGAACTGGCAAGCGGCTCCTGCGGAAAACGTGCTGCGTGCCATGCTGGATTCGGGAAGACGTCGAAATTTTCAGTGGCACGGATTGCGATTTTATTGTGGAAGACAGTTCGGTACGATATTCTATAAAGTGTGTATCACCATTCTATAAAGTGTGTATCACCGAGGGACTCGGACTCTGGGATAACTGGTTGTCCTGCTGTCCGGGTGGGACTCGTGACAGGCAGAACGGTTGTACCAACATTGGATTGTATTCCCTGGTAGTTGCAACGCCGAGGTCTTAGGTTGGCTGTTTTGAGTAACAATAACATTGACAGTATTTGTCGGGGCCACGATGTTTGCGGCAACGTCCTGTTTGGAATTATGATGTTTCGTCGAATCATGACGTGGTGTGGAGCCTGTTTTGTCATTTTGCTTGGATGGACTTCTTTTGGCCTTGCTGCTCCGGCTGACGACGAACTTTTTCGAGACCGGGTTCTTCCCCTGTTCGTGGAAAAATGTTTTCGCTGTCACGGTCCGGACCAGGGTCAGCGAAAAGCCGGGTTGCAACTGGATGATCGCAAGAGTGCGACAGCCAAGCTGTCCAGCGGGATGAAGGCGGTGGTCCCGCATGATCCAGCAGGCAGTGCCTTGCTGACCCGCGTTCGCGCCGATGACAGTCAGCGCATGCCGCCGGTGGGCGCGGGCGCGAGACTGACTGACGTCGAGGTGGCCACTCTTGAAGAATGGATTCAGCGGGGAGCGGCCTACTCGCGACACTGGTCGTTTGAACCACCACGGCGGCCGGAGTGGCAGGAGCATGTTCTGCGCGATCCCTGGGTACGGGGTGGAATCGACGCGGCGGTTTTGTCCCGCCTGCGGGCAGAAGAACTTTCTCCGTCGGATTCCGAGCAAGCCGCCGTGTTGTTGCGCCGCGTGTCGCTGGACCTGACGGGATTACCACCGACCGTGGAGGATGTGGACCGTTTTCTGAGTGACCCTGCGCCGGACGCGTTGGAAAGAGAGATTGATCGCCTGCTCAATTCAGTGGCCTACGGTGAACACTGGACCGCTCGGTGGCTGGACCTGGCGCGGTATGCCGATTCACAAGGTTACGCACAGGATTCAGGTCGCACGATCTGGAAATATCGTGATTGGGTGTTGCGCGCCATCAATGAGAACATGCCCTTCAACCAGTTTACACTCGAGCAGTTGGCGGGCGATTTACTGGACAATCCCACGGAGCAGCAGTTGATTGCGACCGCGTTTCATCGCAATACGATGACCAACAGCGAGGGAGGTACGGACGACGAAGAATTTCGTGTGGCCGCCGTGGTCGACCGGGTCAACACCACGATGCAGGTCTGGATGGGAATCACGATGGGCTGTGCCCAGTGCCATTCGCACAAGTACGACCCCATCACTCAGGCCGACTATTATCGTTTCTTTGCGGTGTTCAATAATACGGAAGACGCGGACAGTAACGACGAATCACCGACGTTAGCGACAATGACCGCTGACGAGAAATTGCAGCGACGGCAGCTGAAATTCGCCATGGAAGTGGTCGAGACATCCATTCCCGGTTTGCGGGAGACAGACCTGCGCGCAGTACAGCAGCGATCCGGTCAAAATCAAACTCGATTTGTCCGCATCGAACTGCCGGGGAAAGAAAAAACTCTTTCTTTAGGTGAAGTGCAGGTCTATGTGGATGACCAGAATTCTGCCCTTGGCGGCACGGCGTCCCAGTCGAGTGATGGTCAGGAGAGTTCGGCCCAACGGGCGATCGACGGGGATACCGGAGAAGATGGTGGGGGTTCTTCGTCCGCCAGCCACACGTTGAAGGAGGAGAATCCCTGGTGGGAAGTGGACCTCGGAAAGTCTTTTCAGATAGATCGGATCACGATCTATCCATCCACCGATAGCAAGAGTGCGGAACCTTTACGGGACTTTCGCGTGGCGGCACTGGATGATCAGCGGCGACCGGTGTGGGTTCAGCTGGTGTCTGTCGAATCGCTTCCTGCTGTCAGGCTTGTTGTGCCCGCCACGGTCGAGGCACTGGATGTGTCGCAGCGCGCTGTGCTTTTGGATTACGCACGGCGGTTTGCTCCTCAGGCATTGGCAGCAGAACACCGACTGGCGGATCTGCGCACGCAGTGGGAGTCCTTCCAGGGTGCAACTACACCGATCATGTCCGAACTGGCGGCCGACGCACGGCGTACAACGTATGTCCACCTGCGCGGCAATTTTCGTAACCAGGGCACGGAGGTCACGGCGGGTGTGCCGGCCGTGTTCCATCCGCTTTCCGGCGATGTCGGGGCGAATCGTCTGGCGGTTGCGCGATGGCTGGTCGACCAGCGCAATCCACTCACGGCGCGGGTGATTGCCAACCGCTTCTGGGAACACTTGTTTGGGACCGGGATTGTGGAGACGAGCGAAGATTTTGGCATTCAAGGAACACCTCCCACGCACCCCGCATTGCTCGATTATCTGGCCACCGAATTGATGCGTCAGGGCTGGGATGCAAAACGATTTTTACGGCGTCTGGTAACGTCTTCCACTTACCGTCAATCGTCCGCGTTGCGTCCTGAATTGGAACAAGTCGATCCGGTCAATCGGTTGCTTGCTCGCGGTCCGCGTTTTCGTGCGACGGGAGAGATGATTCGCGATCAGGCCCTGCTGGCTGGTGGTTTATTAAGTCGCAAGATGTATGGACCGACTGTCCGGCCTCCGCAACCGAAACGAAATCTGAAGGCCGCATTTGGAAGCTCACTCGATTGGGAAACGAGTGAGGGGGAGGACCGTTTTCGTCGCGGCTTGTATACCACCTGGCGTCGCACGGCTCCTTATCCTTCGCTCACCACGTTTGGCGCGCCAAGTCGCGAATTCTGCACGGTACGTCGAATTCGCACGAACACACCGCTGCAGGCACTGGCCACGCTGAATGATCCGGTATTTATCGAGGCGGCCCAGGGGCTGGCCCGCCGCATTGTCGCGGAAAGTGGCCCTACGACCCGGGAGAGAGTCACGCGAGCGTTTCAAATCTGTTTGAGCCGAACTCCCGCTGATTCTGAAAGCCAACGCCTGATTTTGCTTTATGAAACGGCTCTCAACGAGTATCATCGTGATGAGGTGGCTGCCCGGGCGATGGCAACCGATCCCCTGGGAGACGCTCCTGCGGGTGCCGACCTGTCAGAACTTGCTGCCTGGACGGTTGTTGCCAATGCCCTGTTGAATTTGGATGAAACCCTGGCCCGGAGATAACCACGTGCAACAACACATCGAAGTCGCCCGTCATATAACTCGCCGGCATTTTTTTGGTGACTGCCAGGTGGGGTTGGGCGCGATGGGCCTGGCTTCTCTGCTGCACAACCAGGCGGCGGGCAAAGTGACCGGCCAGCCGGGTCAAGGCCGGCCCCAACAGCACTACGAGCCCCGGGCCAAAAGTGTCATTTACCTTCACATGGCGGGCTCGCCTCCGCATCTGGATCTGTTGGATTACAAACCGGAACTGGTACGTCGGACCGGCGAAGATTGCCCGGAGGAATTTTTACGTGGCAAAAAGTTTGCTTTCACTACGGGTAAGCCCAAACTACTGGGGTCACCCCACCCATTTTCTCAACACGGACAAAGCGGGACATGGTTTTCGAAGGTCCTCCCTCAATTGGCCAGCATTGCCGACGACCTGCTGGTGATTCGTTCGGTCAATACTGATCAGTTCAACCATGCTCCTGCCCAGTTGTTTCTGTACACGGGTTCGCCTCGTATGGGCCGGCCGTCGCTCGGATCGTGGGTACTGTATGGGCTGGGGGCGGACAGTCAGAATCTGCCGGGCTTTGTGGTACTGGTTTCCAGCGGACTGAATCCCAGTGCGGGAAAAACTGTTTGGGGAAGCGGGTTTCTGCCATCGATTTACCAAGGAGTGCAGTGTCGTTCCTCGGGAGACCCCGTCCTGTTTGTTTCGAACCCTCGGGGGATGAACCGCTCTTTGCGCGGGGCGAGTCTGGACGCCATCCGCGCACTGAACGAGTTACAGTTTCAGGAAACCCGCTCGCCTGAAACGGCTACCCGTATTGCCCAGTACGAATTGGCATTTCGCATGCAGGTCTCTGTGCCGGGGGTGATGGACATTTCCCGGGAATCGCCAAAGACCTTGGCGGCCTACGGCGCGGAACCCGGAGCATCTAGCTTGGCCAACAACTGTTTGCTGGCGCGACGGTTGGTCGAAAACGGAGTCCGGTTCGTACAGTTGTTTGACTGGGGCTGGGATTTTCACGGCGTAGGTACGGGTTGCGATATTCGCAATCATTTGGGCGTCAAGGCGGCCACGATGGACCGGCCCGTGGCGGCACTGATTCGTGACCTTAAACAACGCGGCCTCCTGGATGAGACCCTGGTAGTTTGGGGCGGAGAATTTGGACGTACTCCGTTTCGCGAGGGCCGCACGGCGGACCGCGAAACCCTGGGCCGTGACCACTATCCGGATTGTTTTTCCATGTTCATGGCAGGTGGTGGTGTGAAAGCCGGATCGGTGTATGGAGAATCGGATGAGCTCGGTTTCCAGGTCGTACGTGACAAGGTTCCGATCCATGACTTGCAGGCTACCATTCTTCACCTTCTGGGGCTGGATCACCTGCAATTGAACTATCGTTATCAGGGCCGGGATTTTCGACTTACGGACGTGCATGGAAATGTGGTGCAAGGCTTGCTTGCCTAATTTCAACCAGGATTGAGCAAAAGGCTTGATTCGGCAGAATCCATGGTGGATACTACACGGCAAGTCTGAAATAATCCGGTTGCTTGGCCTCTGGCAGGATGATATCTTTCTCATTGATAAGGCCGTTTCCCTAACCCCAGCTCACCAATTCCCATGACTGTTCAATCTCCTCAAGCTCCGACCTCCCTGTCGCAAGGCGAGAACATGCAACTCACAAAAGACCAATTGCTAAGAGCCTACCGCATGATGAAGACCATTCGCGAATTTGAAGAGCAAGTTCATCGCGACTTTTCTGCGGGCGAGATACCCGGGTTTGTTCACTTGTATGCGGGCGAAGAAGCGTGTGCCACGGGTGTCTGCATGCATTTATCTCGAGAGGATTCGATCGCATCCACGCATCGGGGGCACGGGCACTGCATTGCAAAAGGCGTTGATGTGCACGGCATGATGGCCGAGTTGTTCGGGCGCAAAACAGGTCTCTGTGGTGGTAAAGGCGGGTCGATGCATGTGGCGGACTTGGAATTGGGAATGATGGGAGCCAACGGCATTGTAGGTGGTGGCCCGCCCCTGGTCTGTGGGGCGGCACTCGCCGCGCAAAAGAAGGGCGGGGGAAATGTGGCGGTTGCCTTTGTCGGTGACGGCGGTTCCAATCAAGGGACGACCTTTGAAAGCCTGAACCTGGCAAAGATCTGGAATCTACCCGCTATTTTCGTCGTCGAGGACAATGGGTATGCGGAAGCGACCGCGTCCAGTTATTCGATTGGAGCGGAAAGCAATGCCGCGCGAGCGCGCGGGTTCGGCCTGCCGGCGGTTCAAGTCGATGGCCACGACTTTTTAGCAGTGTACCAGGCGGCAGGCGAAGCCATCGAGCGGGCGCGCCAAGGAGGGGGGCCCTCGTTGTTGGATTGCAAGCTGAATCGGTTCTACGGTCACTTCGAAGGAGATGCTCAGACTTACCGGGGAGAAGACGAAGTTAAAAACCTGCGGGATGACCAGGACTGTATTGTCCGTTTGTCGCGGCACGCAACGACAACCGGCGAAATTGACTCTGCGGAATTGGAAGCCATCGATACCGAAGTCGATGCGCTTATCAAGGATGCTGTGGAGGCAGCCAAGGCGGCACCGCAACCGGATGCGGAAGACCTGTTGACCGATGTGTATGTTTCTTATTGAGCCCGGTTGCAAAGGCCGGGAAGCGGTTGGCGTGACCGAGGCTCCCGGGAATGATCCTGGTAGCTTGCCAGTCTTAAAGAGAAGAACCATTACCAGACACAAGTAGGAGAGATTCCATGGCTCGTCAAATCACATTCCAGCAAGCCATCAACGAAGCGTTGGACCAGGAAATGTCGCGTGACGAGACGATCGTCATGCTGGGCGAAGACATCGTGGGCGGCCAGGGCGGTTGCGGCGAGATGGACGCCTGGGGAGGCGTGATGGGGGTGACCAAAGGCTTGTACGGCAAGCACGGTGACCGCGTAATGGACACGCCGATTAGTGAATCCGCCTTTGTCGGCGCCGCGATTGGAGCGGCCGCGAGCGGGCTGCGCCCGGTGGTGGAGTTGATGTTCAACGATTTTATGGGCGTCTGCTTCGACCAGATTTTCAATCAGGCTGCCAAGTTCCGCTACATGTTTGGTGGAAAGGCGGAGACGCCAGTGGTGATTCGCACGATGATAGGCTGCGGATTTCGAGCCGCTGCCCAGCACTCGCAGTCACTCTATTCGATGTTCACGCATATTCCCGGGTTGAAGTGTGTTGTGCCTTCCAACGCTTACGATGCGAAGGGATTGCTGATTGAATCGATTCGAGACAACGATCCAGTGATCTTTTTTGAGCACAAGGGGCTGTACCAGCTTGAAGGAGAGGTGCCGGAAGAAGCGTTTACGGTTCCCTTTGGCGAAGCGGAAATTGTCCGGGAGGGCGACGATGTGACCATTGTGACGCTGGCCCAGATGGTACACGAATCGGCCAAGGCCGCGGAACTTCTGCAGCAGGAGGGTGTGGAATGCGAGATCATCGACCTGCGCACCACCTCTCCCCTGGATGAGGAAACGATTCTTGAAAGTGTCGAGAGTACGGGTCGGCTGGTCGTCGTGGACGAAGCCAACCCCCGTTGCAGCATGGCAACCGACATTGCGGCGCTGGTGGCCGATGCGGGTTTCTCGTCGCTGAAGGCCCCTGTCAAGATGGTCACCGCTCCTCACACTCCTGTTCCTTTTAATGAAAATCTTGAGGATCTCTACAAGCCCAATGCAAATAAGATTGCGGCTGCGGTGCGGGAGGTTTCGGAGTACCAGACATGGAAGACGGCGGCATCCAAAAGCTGATCATGCCCAAATGGGGCCTCTCGATGGCCCAGGGCAAGGTGGTCGAGTGGCTTATCGACGAGGGAACGGAAATCTCGGCGGGCGCCGAGGTCGTCGAGGTTGAAACGGAAAAAATCACCGGCGCGGTGGAATCACCGGTGGGCGGAACACTCCGTCGCCTGGTGGCACAGCCCGGGCAGGACGTCCCGGTCGGTGGTCTGCTGGCGGTGATCGCCGATCCCTCACTGGCGGACGAAGAGATTCAGCGTTTCGTCGAAAGTTTTGTGGCCGAAGAAGTGGAAGACGACTCGCAGGCGGACGTTGCGGAACCCGCGTCGGTTGACGTGGGTGACCTGAAGTTGCGGTATTTACAGCGGGGCGAGGGTGGTGTGCCCGTCGTCCTGGTGCACGGTTTTACAGGCAACTTGAACAACTGGCTGTTCAATCATGGTCCGCTCGCTGAGGGCCGGGCTGTTTACGCTCTGGATCTGCCGGGCCATGGCCGTTCGTCCAAAGACGTGGGTGACGGGTCATTGGAATTCTTGACCGGGGCCCTTCGCGGTTGGCTGGATGCCCTGGAAATCCCCGCTGCCCACTTCGTGGCTCATTCGATGGGGGGCTCGGTGGCCCTCGCTCTGGCCCTGAGCGAACCGGAACGAGTGCTTTCCTGCACGTTGATTGGCAGCACAGGATTGGGGAGCGAAATCGACGCGGACTATATCGCCGGTGTGGTGAATGCCGACCGCCGCAAGCAATTGAAACCCTATTTGGAAAGATTGTTTGCCGACGGATCCCGTGTGACGCGCCAACTGGTCGACGATGTGCTGAAATTCAAACGTCTTGATGGAGTTGGCAATGCGCTGCGCCTGGTGGCCGATAATTTTGTAGTGGATGGCCAGCAGGCTTGGGTGTTTCGTGATCGATTGGCTGAATTAAGTGTTCCGCTGATGGTGGTTTGGGGCGCGCATGACCAAATTGTTCCCGCTCGGCACGCCGCCGGTCTACCGCATACGGTAGAGGTTCAGATCCTCGATGATTGCGGGCACATGGTGCAGATGGAAGCAGCCGGCGAGGTGAATCGCTTGATTTTACGTTTCCTGGAGCAAGCGTGAATCGTCAGGCAGGCGGACCTTCAGGTTCGGATTGGTGCCGACAGGCTACGGACTTTCAAGTATCTCTCCATCGGCGGCAAAAAATCGATAGACCATGGGAATCGCGAAGAGCGTCACCAGGGTTCCGGTCAGCAGTCCTCCGATGACAACCCGAGCCATGGGAGCCTGCAGTTCGCCACCTTCTCCCCAACCAATGGCCAGGGGCAGCATGGCGAATACCGTGGTCAAAGTCGTCATGATGATCGGGCGAAATCTTCTCACCGCAGCGGTGGTCAGCAGCCGCATGCTGGACCAGTCGGGTTCCGCTTGGCGCAGGCGATTGACGTAGTCCACCAGCACGATCGAATTGTTGACGACAATGCCAGACAATATAATGATTCCAATGAACGATTGGGCGTTCAGCGTGGTGTTGGTTGTGATCAGGGCCAGAATGACTCCGATCCCGGCCAGCGGAACGGTGAACAAAATCAGCAGCGGATCGCGTAGCGATTCGAATTGAGCGGCCATCACCATGTACATCAGGACCAGCGCCAGGATGAATCCCTTGCGCAGGTCGGCAAAACTTTTTTGTTGGTGTTCCCAGTCGCCGCCAATACGGTAGGTGATCCCGGCAGGCATGGCCAGGGAATTCAGTCGACGTTTCAGGTCCGCCACGGTGTGTCCCAAGTCGCTTCCCTCAAGATCGGCATAAATGACGGCGGTGCGCTGTTGGTCGCGACGTTCAATCTCGACATCATCGGTATCCCGATTGAAGTTAACAATGTTTTTCAGTGGCACGAGTTTGTCGTTGGACGACCTGACCGAGACACGTTCCACAGCGGCTGTTTGATCCCGGTCCTGGGCCTGCAGTCGAACCCGCACATCAAATTCATCTCCCTGATCTCGAAACAGGGTGGCCCGTGTACCCCGCACGGCCGTTTCCATCGTTTCGGTGACATCCTGAATGGTGATCCCTAACAAGCTGGCTTTTGCACGGTCAATCGTGGCGGACAAGATGGGCCGTTGGACCGCGTGTTCCCGGTGAACATTGACCAGTCCGCGTGTAAGATTCATCTGTTCGACGACCTTTGTCGCCATTTTCTGAATGGCGGGCAGGTCATGACCCTGCACATCGACCATCAGGTTGCCGCCCCCGATGCCGCGCAGCATGCGGCCGATAATCATTCCTCTTGAGGCCTGCACGCGGTATTTCATACCGGGAATTTCCCCGACGACGTTGGATATGTCCGCGCGTATTTCTGAGGCGGTCCGTTTGCGGTCCTGTCGGGGTTGAAGCTTTATTCGAAAGCGGGTGATGTGCCAACGGTCACCGTCCTCGGCGTCATCGCCGATCAAGGCCGCTGTCACCATTTGTTCCGGGATTTCGAGTAACGTTTTTTCCAACAGCTGCGATTGCCGGTCGAGCGTTGCCAATTGGATTCCCGGAGTCATGTGAGCATTAATGCGGAGTTCACCATCATCGGTGGCCGGCAGAAATTCCGTTCCGATTCGTGGCGTCCATCCCAGGGCCACCGCGGAGACCAGCAGCAGCAGCGACAGCCCGAGCCCCGCATGTTTCAAGCTGAGACTGACACTCCACTTGTACACCGCTTCGCACAGGTCCCAAACATGTCGTGTGGCGGTCAGCACGGGATGGACCGTCCAGCGAAACACGCCTGCTGGATTCTCCGGCGGGGAGGAAGTTGCCCAAACGGCGGTCAACATCGGGGTCAAAGTCAGACTTGCCAGCAACGAACATGCCAGGGACATGGTGACGACCCAGGCAAGCTGGTGCAACAAAATGCCGGTAATTCCTTCGACGAACAACAGGGGCAAAAATACAATCAAGGTGGTGACAGTACTGGCGGTAATTGCTCCGGCCACTTCCTGGGTTCCTTCGATGGCCGCGTCGATCGGGTTGCGTCCCTCGGCACGTTTCCGAAAAATACTTTCCAGGACCACAATGGAATTGTCGACCAGCAGCCCGATTCCCAGGGCGAGACCTCCGAACGAGATCATGTTCAATGTGAATCCCTGAAAATAGATCATCACGCAGGTAGCGAGAATCGAAAGCGGCATGGAAATAGAGATTGCCAGTGCGCTGCGAAAGCTCTGCAGGAACAGGACCATCACGACAACGGCCAGTAGCATGCCGTAGAGTGCTGCCCAGGCCACGTTGCGTATCGATTCTCGAATGAAGTCCGATTTGTCGATACGAATGGTGAGTTTGACGACTGGCCACTGGCGGTTGATTTCTTCTACGGCACGTTGAATGTGATTGCTCACATCAATCGTATTGGCCCCCGACTGTTTGACGATGTACATCATGAGCCCCTCACGGCCGTTGGTGCGCATCAATTCAGTCCGTTCTTCAATACCGTCCACCACGTTGGCGATGTCTTTGATCCGTACGATGCGTTCGCCCTCCTGACGAACCACGGTTTCTCGAATCTGGTTCAGATTCTGAAACTCGCCACGACTTCGGACCAGCCACTTCAAATGATTTTCATTTAAATCGCCAGCGGGTTGAGTTGTGTTTTCGCGCCGCAGGGCTGTCACGACGTCTCGTACGGAAATTTGCCTCGCTTCGAGAGCCGTTCGAACCAGGTCCACCTGGATTTCCCGTTGGACGCGTCCTCGTAAATGGACTTGCGCGACTCCGGGTAAACGCTCGATTTCCGGTGCGATTTGTTTTTCCGCCAGCCGCGTTAGTTGCAGCGGATCGATGTCGCTGGTCAGGCCGACGTAAATGATGGGAGAATCATTCACGTTGTAACGATAGATATAAGGTCCCTCCAGATCCTCTGGTAGCGTGGTGTGGGATTTTTCGATCGCTTGGCGCAAATCGTGAATGGCGGAATCGACGGACACACCCCATTGCAGTCGAACAATGATGGTGCTGCTACCTTCGGTACTGCTGCTGAACAGTTGGTCGACCCCGGTCACCGAGCTGAACGCCTGTTCGAGCGGTCGTGTGAGACGGGATTCGACTTCGTAAGGGCCGGCGCCTTCATAAACCGTGATCACACTGATCGACGGATAGGTGACATCGGGCATCAGGTCTACACTCAGGTTGCGCAGTGCCGTGACTCCCAGGAGCACGACGATGAGACACGCCATTGACGTGGAAATCGGGCGCAATATGGCCAGGCGTGTCAAAAACATGAAAAGTAGCCGGCGGGCTTGTAAGGGCGTTCACCAGATGATTGGCAGCAGGTGGCGGAAGCGACGTGTTTCAGGGGCATGCGACTAGAATTCAGCGACCCGAAGGGCCTCGCTTTGGGAAACAGGTGAAACTTCCTGTCCGTTCTTGACCAGTCGATTTCCCAAAACGATCACCTGCTGATCTGTTTCCAGGCCGTGTAAGATTTCGACGAGTTGATCGGTGACCATTCCGATGCGTACGGGGCAGCGTCTGGCGACCGGCGGGGTGCCTTCAACGACAAAAACGACAGTCTGATCGTGATCATCCAGCAAAGCCGTTTTGGGAATCACTCGCACAGAATCGCGTCGCTCAAACACAAGTTTTACGCGCGCATGCATTCCAGGTTTCAGTAGCTGGTCGGCATTGGCAATCTCGACAAAGACCTGGGAAGTACGCGTTTCCGGATCAAGAACGGGTGCTTTGCGAATGACCACGCCGGTGAAGGAATGGTCCGGCAACGGGTCGACTTGCACGGTGGCATTTTGTCCCAGGTTAATCTTGGGGTAATCGGTTTCGGAAACGTGAATCACCATTTTGATTTTGTTGATAGACACGATTCTCAGTAGCGGGTCATCGGGATTCGCCAGATCACCAACTTCCACCAGACGTTCGGCCAGCTGGCCGGAGATGGGTGCGGTCAGGGAAAAGCTGTCGAGCTCGATACGGGCTTCCTCGACGGCCGAGTCGCCCTCAGCCAAACGGGCATTGCTGAGTGCCAGTTCGGCTTTTGCAATCGCCAATTGTGCCAGCGACTCTTCGTATTCCTGCTGGGTGACAGCGGCTGAGGCGAGTGCGGGGATCTGCCGTTTTACGGTTGATTCCGCCAGGTCTCTGCGGGCTTCATGCGCCCGAATGTCGGCCTGCTGGACTCCCAAAGCAGCCTGTATTCCGGACAGTTTTTCACGCAGCAACTCATCGTCCAGTTGGATCACCAGCTGTCCGTCGGCATCTTTTGTCGGCCCCCGCACGGCATCACCCACGTCGACCAACACCTGGGTGATGTATCCACGGCCCGGCGCCCGAATTACGACCTCAGCATTCGCCTCCAGGCTGCCTACTAAATCAATCTCGTTCGCGATAGCCCTTGATTGCACGGTTGCGACGGTGACCGCCAATCGCGCGGGTTCCAAAGGTTGATCGGCGGGAAGGAGGTTTTTTTCAACGTGTTGAAATGTGTACCAGCCGACTACTCCACAAACAGCAAAAACAACTGGGACAAAAAAATATTTGAGCAAGGTGGCTGCCTTGTGGGTTCAAAAAGAGCGACAGGCGGTGTCACGTGAAAAATCCAATCATCGGCTAGCATAACTGCTCCCTTGTCCCCCTTCAATCATGAGAGGTGAAGAATTCGCTGCTTCGAACGTTTTAATAGGTGGGTACCGACCGGTTCAACGAGACCTGTTAGCTGCTGTTTATATCCCACCTCGCCTGAAGTCCGGTTGACGGCTGGCCAGGATATTCGGGAATCGTCATTGGGCCCTTAGTTTTCAGCGTCAAAAATGTATACTCGATCCCGGGGTGCGGATCATCATTTTTGTCGAACGGTTTTCGTCAGGTTACCGGTCAGCTTGGACGACGGAAAAGGAACACATCATGGCGCAAGTAGATTCTCGCGATGCTCACCAGAGAGAGGCTGTCGAAAAGCATCTGATCCGTTACGGCGGCGAGTTCGCTCCGTTTTTTATCCATCGGGCCAAGGGTTCTTATGTCTACGACCAGGACGGGCGGGCGATCCTGGATTTTACCTCGGGGCAGATGTGCGCCATCTTGGGACACAATCACCCGGACATTCTGGCAGCGATGCAGAAATCAATGGACGAGGTGATCCATCTTTTCAGTGGCATGCTGTCGCCCCCGGTCGTGGAACTCGCCTCGGCGCTCGCCGAACTGTTACCAGTTGGCCTGAGCAAAACACTGCTTGTGAATACCGGCAGCGAATCGAACGAAGCCGCTTTGCGGATGGCCAAACTGTACACCGGAGGTTTTGAAGTGGTGGGGTTTGCGGATGCCTGGCACGGGATGACGGCAGGTTCGTCGTCCAGCACCTTCTACGCCGGCCATCAGGGCTACGGACCCGGCATGCCCGGTTCGATGGCGCTGCCGTCTCCCAACTGTTATCGCTGCCCGATCCGGCATTGCCGAGATCAGTGCGACATGACTTGTCTGGATGTGGGCTTTGAGCTGGTCGACCGACAATCGGTCGGTGCCTATGCCGCCATCATCGCGGAACCGATTTTGAGCACCGGAGGTGTCATCCCGTTGCCTGAAGGTTATCTGCAGCGACTGCAGAAGAAGGCCCACCAGCGGGGCATGTTGCTCATCCTGGACGAGGCGCAGACCGGGCTGGGACGCACCGGCGCAAACTTCGCCTTTGAACACGACGGTGTGACGCCCGATGTACTCACACTGTCCAAAACATTGGGTGCCGGATTGCCGCTGGCAGCTACGATCACCAGCCCGGAAATTGAGGAATCTTGCCACCAGAAAGATTTTCTCTTCTACACCTCCCACGTTTCGGATCCCTTGCCCAGTCAGGTGGGACTGGCGGTGTTACGAATGCTGCAACGTGACAATCTGTCGGCTCGAGCCGGCCAGATGGGTGATTATTTAAGAAAAGGTCTTGTGCAACTGCAGGACGAGCACGAGTGCATCGGCCAGGTACGGGGACGTGGCTTACTGCTGGGTGTCGAGCTTGTTTCCGACCGGGAGACTCGTGCTGCCGCCAACGACCTGGGGGCGCGCGTCTCAAAACGTTGCCTCGCATTGGGACTCAGCATGAACATTATCCAGTTGCCCGGGACCAGCAGTCTGTTTCGTATTGCGCCGCCCCTGACGGTTACCCGCAACGAGATTGATTCAGCTCTGGCGATTCTCGGCCAGGCCCTGAGCGAGTGCCGTTAGCGGTTGTTGCTGCGAAAAAATCTTCACAGGTGACCTCCAGTCCAACAAGTCAACCAAGGCACTGGATGCGTCTTTTTTCAACCGGATCAACGCGGTTGAGACACTTACGTTACGTGCTGGTGAAACGGATTCCTGGCAAAAGAATCTCCTCAATCAAGCTGCTCCGGGCGTTCAATTGTGCGCCCATGAGTCAAGTAATTTCTGGAGGAAAACTGAATGACCAATCATCAAGGCCGACTTTCCGGACATGACCGGCGTACACATCGCAAAAATGTTTTCCGCCAAGAATGAAACTTTGCCTGGCACCTTGACTAGGTTGCCAACATTGGTAATCTGTGGTGTTTGGGTTGAATAGAAATAATGCGTGGAAAATTTGGGCTGCCGAAACCGGCGCTTGTGATGTGTAGCGTAGGCTCAGTTTCTCAAGGCTGAACGTCGCGGGCACGGCCATCAGACTTTTTTGATTTGGCCGCCCACTTTGTTTGCGCGCCTCAAAAGTTGGTTGCGTCAAACTCAGTGCGGTCGCTTGGCTTACCGCTGATGGTGCGAACGGTGCCAGACTGCAATCCAGTCGCTTCCGGCATGAAGTGGTCCTGGTGCGGCAGTTGTAACCGGATACATGAGTAGGCCGAGCGGAATCCACCTGCTTTGAAAACTCAGGTTCAAATTGTTGAGAACATTTGTCTGGCGTTCCGCAGGACAACAGCTTCCACCGGTGAGGCAGCGACCGTTGCTGAAGCCGTTTTTGCAGTGAAGATGAAAGACGGAAATTTTGATCGGTCCGGGCCGGCTGAGCATGGCAACGCCCCCTGTGGTAAACGACTTCTGGACGCGCAAAAGGAATTTCCCAACTGGATGTCATGAGTTTGCGGCTTCCTTTGTGGAGCATTCATTCCTCGTGCAGTAATTCAACGAGGGGAACAATTACTCTATGTCAAGTCGCAAACGTCCGAAGTTTTCAAGCCATCGCAGTCGTCGTCTAGAACGCGAAGCACGTTTGAAGAAGCGAAAGCATTTGTTCGAATTGTTGGAACCGCGTCTCTTGCTCGCGTCAGACTTCATCTATGACGCCAGTTCCCTTCTAGGGAATGCCCTGTGGGAACTCACCAACACTGTCGACGAACTTCAACTTCAGTTGATCGACAAGACGGACGATTCGGTTCTTCACGAACAGTATCTAACCGACAGCACGCGGATTGTGAACATCAGCGGACATGGTGGTTCGAGCGGCAACGACACTTTCGTAGTCGACCTCTCGGTTTCGATCAAATCGCTTTCCTTTACCGGGCACGGTGGTGACGACGAGGTGACTTTTGAGTGCGCTTTGAGTCTTGGTTATGGTGGCACCGATGGTGATGTAACGGTCGAAGCGGAGACGATTGTTGTCAGTGCCGAAATTACCGACGTGAACGACCTTACGTTCACGTCCACCGCCGAAGACAGCTCAGCGGTTACAAGTGATTCGGATGTGGTAGATCGAGTCGCATCGGTGACCATTTCTGCCGACATTGAGGCCGTGGGCGATGTGACTGTGACAGCGAAGTCATCGCGAAACATCGTCATTGAAACGGATGGTGAAGTAAGCTTGGATAAAGAGTCAAGTGCGAATGTGAGCATCAGTGCTAACTTGACGGCTGGTAGCCTGGCGATCGATGCTTCAACAAATGGAACGGTAAATGTCAATAGTACCGCCTTATTGGCTGCCGCACACAATAAGTTTCTTGATTCAGCAAGCGTTGTTATTGACGAGGCTGTATTAACTGCTGATTCAATCGCGATTGCCGCTGACCGGTCGACTGTCTATTCAGTAGAAGGCCGAGACGCATTCAACAATATCTCCGGCGTCAGTTCAATTGAATTAGACCAGGCTGAATTGACATCCCAGTCCGGTGATATTTCGGTTTTGTCATCGACTAGCCTTGATCTCACGGCGTACTCGCCAGAACTCGAGTTCCTGTTAGATGAAGTAGACGCCGGAGTGAATTTGGAGGCTTCTTCTGCCCGCAATCGCGTGGCTGGTGACACTCTTGTAACGATCAACGAGAGTTCACTCACGGTGGGGTCGGGCGGTGCCCTGACCGTGAATGCGTCAAGGAATGTCCGAGCCGGGGCAACTGCTGAGACGGACTCAATTGTTTGGACCAATTCATATGTTTTTGGGTATACCTTCGATGCGGACGGTGCCTACACGGCGAATCACCTCACCGGCGACGTGAAAGCCACCGTGACCGGTGGGTCCATCACGACCGTTTCAGGGAACGCTTCAGTCACGGCAAATGAGGAATCGGATCTAGATGCTCGCAGCGAGGTGGCAACCGCGGCAAAAACGGGATTCTGGTCGCCAGGTTCATCCAGTGCATCCATCGGAATGACAATTGCCGTAAACTCCATCGGCTACGATCCAGACGACGCAACGTGGGCGGTTGACGCAATTATTGGCACCAGTTTTGCCTCCGAATCACAGGTCGATGTAGAAGCCTCGATTACCAACACTGATTTAGATATCGAAGGTGATCTTGAGATTGAGGCGACCGACCAATCACAAACCAACGCCACCGTCAAAAACACCGCGGAAAGTTCCGGGGATTCAATCTACGGCGCATCGGGTATGGCCGGGGGAGCTATTGTTGCCAGTAACCTCGTGTTAAAGAAACTCACAAGTCATCTCGATCAGGAATCAGAGGGAACGACGGAGGTTAGTGGTGCCTTGGCAGTCCAGGCTGCTGATACCTCGGCGGTCTACGCTAACAGTAAGCTGACGTCATCGGTAATGATTACCAATGATGGGGGCGTATCGGTTCTGGAAAACGCGATTTCGGGTTTCTCGGATTCTGACTACACCACAGGTGACGGTACCCAAAACCTGGATTTTGGAGAGACGGTATACCTTGAATCCGGATACGCGGGAGGCGGCACTGATGAAAGAATTTACGAATATCTTGGTGTCTCCGGGGATTCGTATGATTTGGGTAGCACTGACTTCTCGGACACGAAGTACTGGCGAGAAGAATTGTCAACTCGGATCTTGTCTGAAGGTCTTAATTTATCGGGAAGTGACTCCGCTTCGTTTTCAGGTGCGGTCGTCAGAAATGACCACGAGAAAGATATTCTCGCTTACATCACTCGGGCAGAGAACATCGTCGCCGCAAGCGTCAATGTGAGCGCTCTATCAGACGCAACCATCAGTTCAACCGCGGATATCGAGGCCGAAGCGGGAGGTGGCAGTACCTTTGGTGGTGGAACATCGTTGGCCGCCAACGGGGTGATTGTGACCAACACCCTGCAGGGCGACACACTAGCCTACGTGACGGATTCCGACATGGAAAGCGTTGGCAACATCGGGGTTGATGCTGACAGCACAATGACCATCACGGCTTCCAATAGTTCGCTCGTCTCTTCAGGGGAGACTTCGGTCGGCTTTTTGGCAGCGTTTAACACGATCGGTTACGATTCTCAAAACATCTTGTTCAATGCAATGGACGCGATTTTGGGATCGAATATTGGCGACCAAAGTATCGCCGAGACGAAAGCCTATGTCGAAGATGCGGAAATGGTTTCGACTGGCGGCCAAATTGCAGTCGCCGCCAATTCAGCCAATGAAATCTCTTCTGAAGTGAATTCCGATGCGACTACCGCTGCTTCGGCATTCGGGGGACTGAAAAAGTGGACAGGAATTGGCGACACCAATGGCGCAGAGGGTGTGGCAGCAAGTGCGGTCATTGCAAGCAATATGATCTCCAGCGAAACACACGCTTACGTAAAAAATTACAACATCTCCCTGTCGACCACTTCGCTGGATTCTGCTGCCGGGATAGATATTTCTGCTGAAGATCAGTCCGACATCCAGGCAACCAGTCAGATGGTTGTTGATTCTAAAGCGAGCAACGACCTCGGTGTCGGCGTGATCAACAACCTGATAGAGACTTTGTCCTCGAGTTATGCCTTCACCAATTATTCCGGAACCAAAACGGTTGAATTTGGTGACGTCGTCCTGGTGGTCGAAACCGACTCGGATGGTGAGACAACCGAGACACTTTACGAATACCTGGGCCAATCCCAATCGATAGAACTTTCAACGGAAGATTACACCAGCTACGACTACTGGAAAGAGCTTGATAACTCCAACTTCATCCCTCCCGGTATCGCCAAGGTGGCGATGAAGATGTTTGGTATCAAGGGGGGAGACGCAAAAGCTTACTCGGGTCTCGTGGTTCGCAATGCTGTCGATCAGTCGGTGCTGGCCTATGTCGATCATGCGGCGGTTGAATCGGACGGTAATGTTTCAGTCACGGCAACGAATTCGGCAAGAATCAGTGCCTATGAAAACAGTAGTGTTTCCGCCACCAGTGGCAAAAGTCTCGGTCGCGGTGCCGTGATTGCAACAAACCAGGTTCTGGGAGAAGCGAATGCTTACCTGCAGGACAGTTCCGTTACTACGACTGGCACTGCTGACCTGGTCGTGGACGCCGAGAATGTGGCGCAGATAGACGCGACTACCCTGACTTCGGTCAGTGGAAAAGCGGGAGCAGTAAGCGTCTTGGCAGCTTTTAACATGATTGGCTGGGAATCGCCTTATGGCCTGTTGAGTAATATTGGCCCTGCTTTCCTTGGTGACGATATCGTCGCCGGAGATCGGCCCGCCGAGGTTAAGGCCTACCTGAAAAACACGGACGTGCAGGTCGGCGGATCGTTGACCCTGTCAGCTGACTCACTGGAAAGCCTGTTTTCAACCAGCAGTTTGACGGCTGATGATTTAGATGATTTGACGCAGCAGGATGTGGATGATGAATCCACTGATGATACCAACGAGGCGGAGGAGGATGAAACCGCCGACACAACGCTCTTCAGTGAACTGCAAACCGTGTTCTCGAACAATGGTTACACGATTAGTGATGATGCAACGATAGACGTGATTACTGAAGGCGAGCGTTGGCAGGTGGTGGACGACACCAGTGGTGGTTCGTATAGCGGCGGAGAAGGTCGGCTTTACACCTTGCAAATCAACGACGACGATTCGATTACGGTTTCACGGACCGGGCTGATCTACTCCACGGTTGGAAATGAAGCCATTTCCAATGCCGGTAATGATCGCTCTTTGGCAGATGCAGCGGTGGCCGCCGATGCGGATCCCTCGGCGGCATTCACAGAACTGAAATTCGGATCCAACGGTTCGGCCGCTGGTGGAATTATCGTTACCAACCGCGTCAACACGGTTGCAGAGGCCTTTATTGACTTTGAGAGCGCGGATTACGTTTCTTCTCAAACGTTGGAAGAGTTGTTCTACGGGGAAAGGGTCGAGCTCGATTCCGATGGAACCGGCGGTTCCGACGGCGACATCTTTGAATACGTGGGTGAAGATCAATATACCGAAACGAATTTTGAATGGACGACTGGAACCGAGCTGTTCGTGCTAGATACGGATGACCGGGTCAAGCTTGAATCAGATATCGGAGGCGGAACAGCGGGCGATATTTATAGCTATTCCGGCACCAGCCTCATCCTCGATTACACCGATACCGGGCACGACTATCTTGATACAGATGGAAGTGCTGATTTGACCAGCGGTGACCTGGTCAAGTTGATCACGGCTGATGGCACAGACGAGACGGCCAACGAAATCTATGAATATGGCGGTTCTGATGTCGACGGGATTGATCTGACCACTATCAGTTTTTCCACTGACGATGATTGGACACTTCACAGCAAAGATGTCAGTGACACTATCAGCTATGACTATACCAGTAGCGAAACGGTGAGCCTTGCCAGAGGTGATACCGTGCTACTGGAGTCAGATATTGGCGACGGAGAAACCGGAGAGATCTATCTTTACACCGGTGGGGACATTTCCAATGTGGATCTGTCAGCGGAGTCCTACGATTCAACCAGCTGGATGCTCAAGGGCCTGGATTTGACCGGTTATAGCTACGCGACTGACAGCGACTGGACTTTGGAAAACGGACCCCTGTCGATTGACTTGAGTCTCGAAGATTACTCGAGTGCGAGTTGGCGACAAATTAGTTTCGCATCGGATCGCGCGGTGGATGTGACTGGAAATATTTCGGTTTCCGCCAGTGATTCCGCGGGGATCTTCTCTTTCAATGAACTTGAGGTGTCCTCGGTTGTAACAAACAACCTGAGTTCGTTTACTTCTCTTGCGGAAAATATCTTTGAACGGGATATCACCTACACCACCAAGTCGGGCGAGCAAACGGTTGAGACAGGGGACCGTGTTCGAATTGCCAGTGACTATAGTGATGCAACGTTGCAGGGCGTTGTATTTGAATACATTTCATCTTCCGATCTGGAAGTCTCTGATTTCGAGACCTATGCAGGTTTTGAAGACACTGACTATTGGCAAAGGATTACGGGTTCGGCAGATCTGATCTCCGACGTTTTTTCGCCGAATTTTGGAAACCTGGCCGATTCCAACTCGCGGGCTATTGGCGGTTTAATCCTTTACAACGCGGTTGCCAGTGAAACCAGCAGTTGGGTGCGGCATGCGGAAATCGACAGCGGTGGCACAGTCAGTCTGAGTGCAACGCAGGATGCATCCATTCAGGCGGAAGCAACGGTGGCCACCACATCTTCGGGTGGAAGTTGCTGGGGCACGGGTGAATCCCTCGCTATTGGGGGACAGATTGTCACCAATAATGTCCTTTCCTCGGCCGAGGCCTATTTCCGGGATGGCAGCATTACGACGACCGCTTCTGGCGACGTGACGGTATCCGCCGAAAATAATTCGGCGATCGATGCCACGCTCAACACCACGTTGAGCACGGGCGCTGACGCCTACGGCGCAACAGTAGCATTTAATTCAATCGGTTGGAAAACACAAAATCTCCTTCTTAACGCTTTGGATGTCTACCTTGGTTCACCCGAGAGCGCCTCGGCACGAAATTTGGAGCAACCAGCCGAGGTGAAATCCTTTATTGAAGATGTCGTGCTGAGCGTTGACGGTGATCTTTCGATTACGGCCGACAACAGCGCCCAGCTGAATGCCACGATCACCAATGCCACCGATTCCGCGGCTTCTGCATTGTACGGCGCGGAGGGGGCGGCCTATGGAGGTGCGTTGTCAAGCAACATGGTGAGCAGTGCCGCGGAAGCCTATATGGATTTTACGGCAAGTGGGTTCAGCCCCACGGTTGACGGTGCGGTTACCATCGATGCCCGGGATGAAGCCGGGATCTATTCCAACACCAAGGTCGTTAATTCATCGTCGACCACTAACGATGGTGGAGTGGGGGTCCTCAATGAAACGATCGGCGACTTGACCAACGCCGATTATGCCAGTAGCGACGGGACGGTGACTTTATCCTTTGGTGAAAAGGTGCGTTTGGCGGACGACTACGATGCTGGCGGCAACGCGGGTGCCGTTTACCAGTACATGGGTGAGGGTGCTGCGGTCGATCTGACCAGTGCAGACTACAGTGACCCGGGGTACTGGAAAGAGGAACTCTCGACCCAGATTGTGCCTGAGGGTCTTAATGTTAGCGACTCTAATTCCATTGCCGGGGGTGGCCTGGTTGTGCGAAACGATGTTCGCAGTGAAGTGGACGCCAACCTGGATAATGCGACCTTGACCGCCGGATCGCTCGAGGTGACCGCGCTGGAGAATGCAACCATCATTGCAACCGCGGACAGCACGGGATCTTCCTCCGGGGGCAGCGCCTATGGTTCGGGAACTTCACTGGCGGTCAATGGAATTATTGCCAACAACATGGTTCTCGGTCACGCACATGCAACGATTACCAACAGTACGGTGGAAACAACGGGTGACCTGACAGTCGATGCCCAGAACACGTCTTCGATTGACGCAACCACCAATGCCGTGACCACCTCAGGTGATGGGGCGGTGGGTGGAACGCTGGCCTTTAACACCGTCGGCTGGGATGCCACCAACATCCGCTACCAAACCATCGATGCGTTGATCGGGACCGACATCGGCACCGAGAACCCTGTCACGACCAAGGCCACGGTTGATGAATCGAGTTTGAATGTGGGTGGGAACCTGTCGTTGACAGCGGATTCTACCGCAAGTATCAGTGCGAATCTTACCAATGACTCAACCTCTGCGGCATCTGCGCTGGTCAATGCCACTGGAATCGCCGTTTCGGGTCTGTTGGCCAGCAATGCTGTCAGCAGCGAGGCAGAGGCATGGATCAGCCACAGCAGTTCGGCCACCGTCGGTGTCAGTGGCACGATTAACATCACTGCGGAGGATCAGGCCTCGATCGATTCCACAAGTGTCATGAAGGCGATGTCCAGCACGACCAATGATGGAGGTGCGAGTCTGCTGGGCGGTCTGGTTGATGCCATTTTTGACGAACATCACTTCACCAACTACTCCGGTACCCAGGATGTTGGCTACTACGATGTGGTCCGTCTGTCGGACGACTACTCAGGTGGTTCAGGAGTTGCCGGAGCCTACTACATTTTTGATCCGGTTTCATTATCCAGTGATGACGGTAGCCAGGCATTGACCAATGGAGACCTGGTCCTGGTCTCGTTCGATTTTGATTCGGATACCTATGATGGCACGTCAGGCCAGGTCTACAAGTACATTGGTAGTGGCGCAACTCTCAACCTGGGGGCCATTCACTACAACTCCGACTCATCGTGGGAAGAATCGGATGCCGAATCGATTGACCTTAGCGCGGCAGTTTTCACCGATACCACCCGCTGGAACCGCATTACAAGGGACGGCTCTTCAGACCTTATTCCAAACATTGGTAATGTAACGGGTTCGGACTCGCAGGCTTATGGAGCCCTGATCGTTCGTAACGACGTAAGCAGTAGTGTGACAACCTACATCAATAATGGTGAAGTAACTGCTGGTGACGATGTTACGGTTCACGCGGACTCAGATGCTGAGATTGCTGCCTCCGTGGAAAGCGTGGCCTCTTCTTCGGGTGGCAGTGCTTGGGGAACGGGCGTTTCCGCTTCTGCCGCTGGTACCATGGCGACCAACATTGTGCGGGGTAACGCTATCAGTTACCTGCAGGGCGGCAGCATGACCACTACCGCGGGTAACGTGGTGGTTTCCGCTGAAAATGACTCGGCCATCGATGCGACCGTAAGCACTTCGGTGAGCACCGGTGATAGCGCTGTTGGGGTTACGATCGCGTTTAATACGCTTGGCTGGGATTCCCAGGATATTTTCACCCAGACACTGGATGCTTTAATTGGTACCAGTATCGGCACAGAAAATCCTGCACAGGCCAAAGCCTATGTTCAGGATGTCATCTTGGACCTTGCGGGAGACCTTTCCGTTACTGCCGACAACAGCGCCCAGTTGAATGCCACCGTAACCAACGCTGCTGACTCACAGGCATCGGCCCTCTTTGGAGCGGGAGGCTCAGCCTCGGGAGGCTTGCTCTCGAGTAATGCGGTCTCGACCGATGTCGATGCTTACATTGATTACACCACCACTCAAACCCCCACGGTTGACGGTGCGGTCACGATCGATGCCCGCGATGAAGCCGGGATTTACGCCAACACCAAGGTCGTTAATTCTTCAGTTACAAGCAACAACGGTGGAGCGAGTGTTCTCAATGAAACGATCGGCGACTTGACCGACGCCGATTATGCCAGTAGCGACGAGACGGTGACTTTAGCCTTTGGAGCGACCGTTCGATTGGCCGACGACTACACTGCTGGCGGCAACGCGGGTGCCGTTTACCAGTACATGGGTGAGAGTGCTGCGGTCGATCTGAGCAGTGCAGACTACAGTGACCTGGGCTACTGGAAAGAGGAAATCACGACACAAATCGTGCCCACCGGGTACAACATAACCGACTCTGATTCGGTAGCGATGGGTGGCATGGTTGTGCGAAACGATGTTCGCAGTGAAGTGGACGCCAACCTGGATAATGCGACCTTGACCGCCGGTTCGCTGGAGGTGACCGCGCTGGAGGATGCGATCATCAAGGCGACCGCGGACAGCACGGCGGAATCCTCCGGAGGCAGCGCCTATGGTTCGGGAACTTCACTGGCGATCAATGGTATTATTGCCACCAACCTGATTCTTGGTCACGCACACGCGACGATTACCAACAGTACGGTGGAAACGACGGGTGACCTGGCAGTCGATGCCGAGAACTCCTCCGTGATTGATGCTATCAACAAATCTTTCACGCTGAGTGGTGATACTGGGCTTTCTGCGACGCTGGCCTTTAATACGGTTGGCTGGGATGCCCAGAATGTGCTGTTTGATACCATCGATGCGTTGATCGGCACGGACATTGGTACCGAGAACCCTGTCACGACCAAGGCCACGGTTGATGAATCGAATTTGGATGTGGGTGGGAACCTGTCGTTAACAGCCGACTCAACAGCCAGTATTGAGGCCTGGATTACCAATGAAACGGAATCGGCTGCCCAGGCTCTGATGAACGCCAGTAGTTTCGCGCTTGGGGGGATCCTCTCGAGCAACATGGTGAGCAGTTCTGCCGAAGCATGGATCAACCACAGCAGTTCGGCCACCGTCGATGTTGGGGGAACTGCAGAAGTCACCGCGACCGACCAGGCAAACGTCGATGCGTCATCCGATCTTTCGGTGATCTCATCCACGACTAATGACGGTGGACTTTCCACATTGACCAGCGGTATCTCGCTGGCGTTGGGAGGGGCTGATTTCACCGACCGCTCCGGGACCCAGGATTTAGTAACGGAAGATGTGGTCTTGATCGATCCAAGTGATTTCGACACCAATGATTTGACGGATGAGGTGACTTCCGGGCAACGGGTTGAATTACTCAAATCGATTGGAGGCGGGGTTGCAGGGGAATACTACGAATACGTCGGAGCAAGCCCACTGACCGGGGATGGCAACCAACCCATTGACTTTAGAGATGTTGATTTCACGGACTCCAGTTTGTGGAGTCAAGTGGTCGGCGTCCCCAACACCAGCTACCAGTTCCTGGGAGCTGACCAACTCGGCGTTGATTTAAGCCAGGAAAACTTTGCAGATACGTCGCGGTGGGAGCCGCTTTTTGACCTGGACCTGGAGGAATTGATCCCCGGTCTCTCGCTGAATGTGACACCTTCTGATGCGTCGGCGTTCGGTGGATTGGTCGTGCGGAATGATGTCCGTTCTGATGTTGACAGCTACATTGGCAACACCGCCATTACCACCGGTGATGATTTGGACGTCATCGCGACGGAATCTGCGACGATCAATGCAGAGACGACCAGCGTGGTTTCCGCGAGCGAGTCCGGGATTTTTGGCGGAACGTCAATTGCCGTCAACGGCGTGATTGCGACAAACGTGGTTCAAAGTGAAGCGGACGCCTACATATCGGGCGGGTCGGTCGATGTGAATGGTGGTGGGTCACTCACAGTAAGTGGCAGCAATACCTCGACCATCACGGCACCCATCGAAAGTCAAACCGACTCCGGGGGGTATTCCATCGGTGCAACGCTGGCTTTCAACAGTATTGGTTGGGAGTCGCAGAATATTCTTTTCAACACGATTGACGCAATTATTGGAACCTCGTTGGGAACTGCCAATGCATCCGATACACGGGCCTATTTGTCGGGGGTCACCTCTGTAACGGTAGATGGAGCGATCAGTGTTACGGGTATTTCCATTCCCGAAATCTCAGCCATTATCAACAATGCCTCGACGTCAATCAGCGCCACTCTTGATAGTTCCACGGCCATTGGAATCGGGGCTGTGGTCGCCATGAACAAGATAAAGACCAATAGCGAGTCATATATCAATGGAGCGACGACACTCACATCTGGTGATGACTTGTCGATTACTTCGAGCGATCAAGCCGATATTGATAGCCAGGTTCATGCCTCATCGATTGGAATCGGGGTCTCGGTTTCCAGTTCAATGGGATTCTCTGTTGGTATTAGTTCCTCTCGCAACGAGATCGACAGCGATGTGGCTGCCTACCTCCAGGGGAGCGGCACCCTTGTGTCGCCCGTCTCCATTGGTGGTAACCTTGCAGTCGGTGCGACCAAGCAGGCAAATATCAATGCCGAGACGACATCGACCTCGATTGCACTGGCGGCGGGTTTTTCTGGAGGTACCGGATTCAGCGGAGGCGGTAGCTTAGCCTTCAATTCGATCTTTGGAAGTAATAATGCTTACGTCAGTAATAGCCATCTCGAAACGGTCGATTCCGAGATTACATCAACGAGTGATTCGACCATCGAGGCCAATGTCCTGGCTGCGGCTGCCTCGGTCAACATCAGTGGTTCAGGTGCCAAGGGTGCTGCCATCGGGTTGTCGGTTTCACGCAATGTTATCGGCTGGGCAAAAGATGAATCAGTAAACACAAGTACCTACACAACGGAAGATTCAACCAACACGCTCACCAACGGAGAAACGGTTGAAGTTGTCTCTGGGCCCCTTGCCGGGAACATATACGAGTACATTGGAGGCACAATTACAGAAGATGATCCGATTGACTTGTCAACAAGGAACTTCTACGACACGGAAGCCTGGGCGCGCACCAATGTGATTGAAGATCGAGCGGAATCGAAAGCCTATCTGTTTAACTCGTCCCTGACTGCTTCCGGTACTTTAACGATCGATGCTGATGGGTCCGAAGAAATCTCGGCCACCGTACTGGCTGGATCAGCTGCGGTTGGACTTGGAGCAGGAAGTGGATTGTCATTAAGTGGAGCCGGGGTTTACGCAGAGAACAAGATTAGTGCTGACGTCCAGGCTTATATTGAAGCTGCCGACCATATCACGGCGACCAGCATTGCGGTAACGGCAGACGACCAGGCGGGAATCAAGGCTGTCGCGGGTGCCGTTTCACTGGCTGCATCACTTTCCGGGAGTAGCGGCCTGGGCGTTTCGCTTGGCTTGTCATTGGCTTTCAATGAAATAGATACCGATGCCACAGCATACATTGACGGTAATGCCAATACTGTGACGACGACCAGCGGAGACCTGGTGGTATCAGCGACCTCCCAGGGGATACCCGTCTTCACAGTGGCGATGAGTGGGCAGGCGTTTTCAGCTTCTGAACTTGACGATGCAGCTGTCTCCGATCGTGATGACTATGATACCAGTGGTGTCGATGAAGAAGATGAAGATGCAACGGCGGATTCCACCGTGCTTGGGTATCTTGAAACGCTGTTCTCGGATCAAGGAATTGACCTGGCGGAAGATGAATCGGTCCTGGCCAGTTGGATTTACGAAACCGCTGACGGTTCGACTTCCATTGAACAAGGTGATACCGTCCGTTTGGCCGACGATTTCAGCGGGGGCGGAGTTGGTGGCCGGGTCTACGAGTATACGGGTTTCGATGGCACGGTGGATTTGTCCGCTGAGAACTACATTACCGGTTCCTGGACCCCGGTCTCACCCGACCTGAAGATTTCGATTATCGAATCAGAGCAAGCCTGGTCTCTGACAACCGGTGACGGTACTGCCTACCAACTGACGATTGATGGCAACAATCTTGTGGTGACAAGTACCAACATCAGTGCGATTTCAGCAGCAGCATCGCTGGGCGCCAGTCTCTCGGGTTCTTCGGGAATGGCCTTTAGCGGTGCGGGCGCTGTCGCGGTCAACAGTATCCAAAACGAAACCAATGCTTACGTGCTTGATGCGGACCTGGTCGTTGCAAACGATCTAACGGTCACCGCGCTCAGTTCCTCAAAAATTAATGCAACCGTTGTGGCGGCATCACTGGCGATTGGTGCCGGGGGATCGACGGGTGTTGGAGCATCGATCGGGGTTGCGGTTTCCAGGAATTTCATTGGCTACGATGCGGTTGGAACCTCCCAACCATCAACGGTTCGTGCCTATTTGGAGGGCACGACCGGCACAGCAGCAGGGGTTGATATTTCCGCCACGGCGTCACAGGGTATTTCTGCCGTGGTGTTGTCCGGCTCTGCCGCGATTGCCGTTGGAGGATCTACCGGTATTGCCCTGAGTGGCTCGGGGGTCTACGCGGAAAACAAATCCGGAGTCAACGTTGAAGCCTTCGTCCAGGATGTTGGAGCATCAGGGATGACTGTCAGTGACATGGAGATTCTTGCGACCAACGAGTCTCAGATTGGTTCGACCGCGGGCGCGGCCTCAATATCCGCTTCGCTTGGTGGGAGTGCAGGTGTAGCGCTCTCTGTGGGCGTGAGCTTGGCCAGGAATACCATCGATGATTCAGTCTCGGCTTACATCACCGGTTCCAGTGACGGCATCGAGACGACGGTTGGTGATATCAACGTGACAAGTACAGATGATTCTTCGATACGGGTGATTTCGGCCGCCGCCTCCCTGGCGGTCGGTTTGGGGGGCACTGCCGGAATTTCAGTCAGCGGTGCGGGAGCAGATGCCCAGAACTTCATCTACAGCAGCAATAATGCCTATGTCGAGTCAAGTTCATTGACCAGTGCCGGGGCGGTGGACGTGGATGCGATCACGACGTCATCCATTGAGTCATTGATTCTTACTTTCTCTGTTGGCGTCGGCGTGGGTGGAACGGCAGGCGTCGGCGCGTCGATAGGTGTTTCACTGGCACGTAACCTGATCGGCTACGAGATCGGCGATTCCGTATCTTACGACTACACGACGGATGAAGAACCTTCTCAGATCACAACGGGTAACAGGGTAAAAATTGCCAACGGCGTCCGTGCCGGTGATGTCTATCAGTACATTGGCGATGACGCGATCGAGGATCCGGAAGACGATGGTAACTATCTATTGACGCAGGATTACGGGAATCGAAACCTCTGGAAACAGGTAGGTTTTAATCAGCCGGGCTCAGCCGTCAAAGCCTACATGGCGGACTCCAGTGTCACTGCGGCCGGGAATCTAACGCAGAACGCGGTGAGTGATCAAACGATTGAAGCCCTGGTGTTGGCCGGATCGGTGGCCATTGCCGGCGGCGGGACCGCCGGTGTGGGGTTGAGTGGTGCGGGGGCCAGTGCCGAGAACCGGATTGCCATGGATGTGCAGGCCTTTATCAATGGGGACGGGGCTGATGGTATCAGTGCTAACGGGATCGCGTTGTCCGCCACTGACAGCTCGGTGATCGATGCCACGGTCGGAACCGCGTCATTGGCCGGGAGTTTCGGCACTGCCGCTGTTTCGGTATCCGTCGGTATCGCTCTGGCCAAGAACGAGATCACGAATGTAGTCGAGGCCTTTATCACCGGAGGCGACACCGGGATCACGAGTACAAGTGGCGACATTTCCCTCCAGGCCATCGAAAATGCCACGATTCGCGCCACGACCGTGGCTGCCTCAGCGGCGGTGGGTGTTGGGTTTGTCGGAGTTAGTTTTTCCGGCGCCGGTGCCGACGCCGTCAACATCATCAACACGAAAACCAACGCCTACGTCGAGGGCAGTATTTTGCAGAGCGGGCAGGATGTGACGCTCAACGCCCAGAATACATCGGAGATCGACGCCATCGTCGCGGCCGTTTCGGCCGCGGTGGGAGGCGGTGCCATCGGAGTGGGAGTGTCCATTGGCTCGTCGACCGCTGAAAACCTCATTGGCTGGAATGACAGCGGAGAGCCTCTCGCTGAAGTCCAGGCGTACGTGGCGAACAACTCAAGTCTTCAGGCGACCGGCGATGTGGTGCTCAGTGCGGTGAACAGTGCGACCATCAACGCCGAAGTCGATGCTGCGTCCGTTGCGATTGGTGGTGGTGCAGTTGCCGGCGCCGCCAGTGGTGCGGGAGCCGATGTAAGTAATCAGATGGAAACGGCAGTTCGCGCCTATATCGCGGATTCAACAGGAAATCACGTTTCCTCCAGCGGTGACATTTCTATTTCTGCGGAGGACACGTCGGCGATCACTGCGACGGCGGTCGCGGCATCGGTGGCCGGATCGTTTGGTGCCTTCGGTGGTTCGGTTTCCATCGGTGTGGCCTTGGCGGAAAATACCATTGAGAATGTAGTCGAAGCTTACGTCAGCGGCGCGACCATAGAAACGACGGGCACGGGCGACTTGACGGTGCAGGCTACCGAGAGTGCCACGATCACGGCGACGGCGCAGGCAACCGCGGTATCGGCAAGCATCAGCCTTGGTTTTTCGCTCTCTGGCGGTGGTTCCGAAACCGAGTCGACCATTTTGACGACGACCAAAGCGTACGTGGATCAGAGCACGCTCACGCTGGGCGGTGATCTAACGGTCGAGTCGAGCGACACCTCGACAGCTTCCGCCGAGGTTCAAACGACGTCGGTAAGTCTTGGCCTGATTGCCGCCGCAGCCTCGGGATCCGTGGCGGATGCGGACGCCTCTCCCACGAGCCAGGCCTATGTCAGTTCGTCCGATGTAACGGCGAGTGCAATTTCTATCGACGCCACGGCACAACCACAAGCGATAACCGAAGCTCAAGGCTTGACGGTAAGTACGGGCGTATCGGTGGGCGTTTCTGAGGCAACCTCTTCAGCCTCTCCCGATGTTACCGCATTTATTGGTGGTTCGGGGAACCAAATCACCGCTGACAGCTTGGCCGTGACAGCGAACTCTCAACTTCCCTCCAGCGGCGAAAGTGTCCGCGCCGATGCGAACGGATCGTCCGGCGGATTGTTGATCGGGGTAGACGCCACGATCACGAATGCAACCAACACCGCCACCGTTCTCAGTTACGTGGCCGATGGGTCCACACTGAATGTTTCCGGGGCAACTCAGATCACCGCCATAAATGCGACACAGCAAGTGGCCGTTGCGGACAGTCAAGGTTATGGCCTGATCGCCGCTGGTGCGAGTGTTGCGCATGCGACAGCGACGACCACCACGAAGTCCTGGTTAGGAAGCAATGTGGATCTCGATGGCGACTCGCTGTCTATCACGGCAGTTGGTAGTGACGACAACTACGCCGAGACGACAGCAGGTGCCGGTGGTGCAATCGCAGGTGTCGGCGCGGAGGCGGACACTACCAATGACGCAACCACGCTGGCAGAAATCAAGGATGGATCTGGGATCATTACCTTGAACAGTGGCAGCAGTGGAGCTTTCGTGCTGGGTGCTGACCATACCGCAGAAGCGAACAACAAGATTTCGGCCGGTACCTATGGTGCGTTTGCGGGTGCCGGAGCCGAGAGTGAGAACACGGTCTCGTCCGATGTCACTACGTCGATTGGAGATGGTGTTACCGTTTCCGCACTGGACATCCAAATCGACTCAACCAACACCTTCAGAAAACCCGAGTTGTCCGGTGGTAAAAATATCGATGGAACGGCGGGCTCGCTGCTTGCCTCCGGGGCCAAAGTCAGCAGCGAGACAGTCCTCAACTTCGAGACCATCGTTGAAGTGGAAGACAATGCGGCCGTCCAGTTGGATGGCAGCGCATCGGATCCCGGTGACTTCACACTCCGGGCCCTGAATGATTTTGACGCGTTCGATAAGGTGAACTTCCTGACCTACGGACTCCTTGGCAGCGGTGTGGGCGCTTATTCATCGATTGAGACAGAAACGGATCTGGCGCAGGTGCGGGTCGGTGAAGATGCAACGTTGACCAGCGTCGGAGACATTGAGATGTCTGCGCGCGGTAGTGGTGATTTCACCAGCAAGGTCAACGCTGACGCCGGGGGTTTGGCGACGGTTATTCTCGTTGATGCGACAGTTGATATTCGTCCCGAGAACGAGGTGTTGATTGAAAGTGGGGCGACCGTTGAAGCGTTTGGCGACTTAAATCTCTCGACGGGTACCGACACGGACTTTGGACGAGACAACTACGCATTGACTGCCCGTTCCGATAGTGTGGCCGCCTCTGTAATTCCAATCGACGACATTAATGCTGTGGCTTACCTCATTCAGGACAACCTGATTACCGTGGAAAGTGGCGCTTTATTACAGGCCGATGGCGACGCCAACCTGCACGCAGAAAAATACGGATTTGCCGACCTGGAGGCGTTCGCCAAAGGCATTAACTGGGCAAGTGCATTGGCGGATGCGATTAACGGTGGATCTGAGCTGAATGACGGTGAATTAAAGACCGAATCGCATGCACTGGTGACGATCGATGGGACGGTCGAGACGGGGGAGAACCGCCATAAGACTCTCGAGTTAACCAGTTGGGATCAAGCATCGGGTGACGTTTCCGGCACAGCGAGCGAGGGTGTTTCTTTTACGTCAGCCAACGAACTGGTAACCTCGACGCTTGTTGACGCCTGGAATACTGCGAAGGACCAAAAGGCGTTGTATCCCCTGAACAACGACTTACAAAACTTCTACCAGGAGGAAATCGACCGAATTGAAGAAGAATTGGAAGATCAGGGGTTCATGGAAGAGGTTGCCGACGGTGTCTATCAAGTTGTCGAAAAGTACGGCATTACCGCGACGTTGGAACCGATTACGGCTAAGGCGGGTGTGATTGATATCCGGGCCGACATGCTTGCCGGAGCGGGCGAATTTACCGCACCCAGTGATGCGTCCATCACCATCGAAAACTACACACCGGCCTACCTGAAACTCGAAGGACTCACCATTCCCGCTACGAGCGGCGGCCTGTATCTCAACGGAGACGAGGTTTCCGACGAGGACAGCCTCACCGATATCCTGTCTGCCATTGAAGCTGAGAACACGTCTCGAATCAACGAAGTGGGTCTGGAGTCTGAAAAAGAGTGGTTTGAAGACAACGGGCCTGCCGTCGCATTCAGTGATGTGACCGGGGGCGGCGAGGACAACGAACCGTCGATTACCATCACCAACCACGCTTGGGTCGGTGATGGTGGTACGTATACGGATCCTGATATCATTCTTCTGTCCGAAGCCGATGGTGGCGAGGGGATCACGAATCTATTGGGCTCCGTGACGATTGATGCGGGCGATGGAAGCTTCATTGCGGAGGGTTCTATATCGGCCATGAACATCACTATCGTGGCCGGGGGTAGTGTCTATATCACGGGCCTGACACAGTATCACGTGGGCGGGGAACCGTACAGTAAATGGCTCGACTATACGGGTGGTGACGGTACAGAATCCGCGGCGGGTTATTCCGCAAGTCAACTGCCCTACAGCGTTGAGCCGACAGACACCAATCTGTTGGCGGACCGGATCGTCATCGAGGCGGAGTATATCAATGTTAATGGAATCATTCAGAGTGGCGAGCAGGATTACTCATTCACCATTTCGGATAGCGTCGGCAACGAAATCTCAGACATCAGGAGTTCCGGGCAGACCGGGATTGTTTCTTTAAGTGATTCATCCGACGACTACTTCACGCTCAGATACGATGTGGCGAATGACCGCCTTGTTCTGGATGAAGTGGACACAAGTGGTGGATACATTTCACTCACCGGTCATATTTTGAACACGGCGAACGGACAAATCCGCGCCTTGGGTGGATATGGTCAGATCAATGTGACCAACAATTCAGGCTATGACCTGGTGATCAACGGCTTGGACGCATCCGACCGTGGTTCCGCGGAAATACGCATTCTCGACATGACAAAGGGCTCTTCGGATGATCCTTACGAAACGGTTTACCGGCAGTTGAGTTCCGGAACAACGACGAAACAGGAGGAAGGTGGTGCGCTTAACAGTGTGTCTGCTGTTTCGCAGTACACGCCTGGTGGTAGTTGGCGTTATGCGTGGTCGGTAGGAATGGAAGAATTTCAAAGGACCTACGGTGAGCAGGGTACATCTGCTTGGCTGGGAATCGACGCCTTGGCCGCGGACCCGGCCAGTTTTTCCTGGGGAGAAACGGAGACTACCGTGCAACCGACGCTCGTGGAGAGCAGTAATTACTTCCTTGGATCAACAGGTGGTGATTACGCACACAACGAGACCGAAGTTACGTTGGAGGACGGGGACCTTCAGGTTATCAAGCAGTGGACCACCAGCACTTGGTATGGAAAGAAGACTCACTACACCAGGGTTGTCGACGAGAATCGAGTTGGTTATACCGACAACCATTCCATCAAAGCCACAAGGGATATCGACATCGAGTTCTTTGGCTATAACGAAGGCAAAGTCTCTGTTACGTCCAACTCCGGCGGCAGTATCATCATCGATGGCGCAATTGAAAGCTCTGGCACGACGACGCTGGCCACCAACGCCGCCATCGAAAGTGATAGCGATTATGCGTCTGTCGGCGGAACTCGCGTGGAGCTCACAGCGGGAACGGGTATCGGGACCTCCGGCAACGTTGGAACCAATGTGGAGGATGGATCCGGCAGCCTGTATGCAGTCACGACGACGGGAACAATTCAGCTTGAACAGTTGTCTGATTCACTGGGTGTGGATCAAATCATATCCAATGACGGGAGTTCCATCACGATTGAGTCTGCCGGCGGAATTGATGTTGCCAGTGGCTACACGGGTCAAATTACGGGCGACTCGATCACGCTCACGACGTCTGGCGGCGACGTTGGCGAGAGCGGCGCTCCCCTCTTGCTGGAATCGGGAACCGACGCTAACGACAGCGTGACGATCGTGGCTACCGGCAGCGTCTACATCCAGGAACAGACCGGAGATCTTCGAGCCAACGTGATCCAGGCCGGCGAAGATCTCTGGATCAATGTCGTGTCGGGCGACCTTGGGGATGCCAACTCAAGCGAAACTGTTGACGAGAGGACCTATGAGGAACTGAAGTCAGGCGTATGGACGGACCTGGCGCTCGTAGGAAGCGATGCGGAGGACAAACTTGACGACACGTTCGATGCCGTGAAAGCGATTAAGGAAGACGAGTATGACACGTATTGGAAGTATCGCTACACGCAGGCCGACTCTTCCGTGTATGACTCGGACCACGAGATTGCACTGAGTTCCGAAGAGGAGGACTACTACGAAGCCTACTATACAGAGGTCGGTGTTGAAGACGGACTCAGTGGATCGGATCTCGACGAGTATGTCGAGGACGCAATTACGACCCTGGTTAATTCGCGGTCGCTGCAATACTACACGCTTCATGAGGAATTCGATGAGTACGACCGCGGTGATTACTCAGCCGGCGATCTTACGGCCGAATACGTCACCGACTTCAGTCACACCCTCTCGACCAGCGAAGAGGATGAACTGACTGACAGTGTCAAGATCTGGACCGAGGATGAACTGCTCTATACTTTCAGCGCCGGCCTTCTGGCCACCGTCACAGACACGACCACGAATATCGAAGATTCCAATCTCATCGGCGAGGATATCACGATTACCGTTTCGGGTGGGGTGGGGACAACCAGCGGGACCACCCTGATCGACATGACCGACACACCGGTTACGCTGACCGACGACCAACGCGTGTTGCTTGCGTCTGCCGAGAGAATCGATGTAATCTATGTCAGTGAACTTCCAGTGGACGTTACGGTTGATTTCTTAGACAACGGTTCGAGTTCCGACACGCTTGTCCGCAGCAGTGGCAGTTGGATTACCGATGGGTTCAGCGCTGACCAGTACCTTGCTGTTCTTGGTGATACGAGCAACCAGACAGACGACGGCACGTATTTTCAGATTGGCAGCGTCACGGCCACGGCCATCACGCTGGTATCCGGTAATTCCTTGTCGACCGAATACAACCGGGATGTGGAAGTTGCCCCGGCCGTTCTTGACCCCGAAGATTCAAGCGCATCGATCACAGGGATACTCGTTCTTGAACGCCAGGATATCGACGTGACGGCGAGCGGTCAGATTGACGTGACCGCTTCCGGAAATGTTTATCTCGGCTCCGAGTCGAACATTCGGATAGGTCAAGTCATAGCGGGAGACAACGTTGTTGGTGACAAGATCCGCATTAAGGGTGGTGTCGGGATTATCAACTCGGCCACCGGCACCACCACAAACCTGAGGGGTAACAATCTGATCCTGGAAGCGGCCGACGCCGCGATCGGATCCGCCGAGGCCCCTATTCGAACGAATGTCATTGGTTCGGATACCGTGACCGCACGGGCCAGCACCGATATCTATCTGACCGAGACTGCCGGTGACATGAATGTCGGCACGCTTTATGCCAGCACCGGCAGCGTTGTTTTGGAGGCGGAAGACGGATCGATTGTCGATGGACTCAACCACGAGTTTACCAATATCCTCGCCCAATCGATCGAATTGACTTCGGCCGACAGCATCGGTGAATCGGGAAACCATCTCGATATCGACGTGACCAGCGGCACACTCACTGCCACGGCGGAAGGCGACATTCTGATCGCTGACACCTCGGATAACCTCAACCTGCGGAACGTGCTTTCGAGAAGTGGCGACGTGGAACTTACGGCGGTACTCTCGATCCTCGATGATGTCGACTTGGTTGACCCCACGGATCCAGATTCAGGTGATGATACCTCGAGTCCGGACAGCAATCCTGCTGCGGACATCATGGGTAACAATATCACCCTGACGTCTACCTACGGCTATCTGGGAGTAAGCGGCAACGACCTTGATATCAACAGTTACTTTTCCGGTTATGGGGTCCTGACGGCAACCAGCGAGGAAAACGCCTACTTGATTGAGACCGATGGAGATCTCTATCTGAATCAAATCGGTACGGGAAGCGAGGCGACAGCATTCGTCACGGTTCCGGGCGGGTCCATTCTCAATGGAAACCCGGATGACGAATCTAACATCACTTCCGGCATGACCTATCTGATTGCCGCCCAGGATATTGGCCAAAGCGACGACACATTGAAGACGGCCGTCGGCAATATCGAAGGCAGGTCGACGGCGGGCAGTACTTACCTGTCGAACACGGGCGCACTGGAAGTGGGCGGTGTCGTGGCCAGTGGCGACGCCGGATTTTCTGCGGCAGGCACTGTGACCATCGTCGCCTCCAGCCCCGTGACGATTGCGGAGAACATGGACGTGACGGAAGATATTTTGATCATCGCCATGGAAGACTCTGCCGACAGCGGGATAGAAGGTGCAGACGACGGACCGGACAACCTCGTCGTCAAAGCTGGCGTTTCCATCACCTCAACAGCGTCCATTCAACTTTTCGCCGGCGATGACATCACCATTGAGGACGATGCCAGTATCTCGGCAGGTGTCAAGCTGGAGATCCGGGGTGATTACAACGGCAATGATACGGGTGGTACAACGATCACCATTGATGGCGACGTTTCTGCCCCACTGGTTCACGTTGTCGGCGACTCGGATGACGACACGATCACGGTGAACTCGGCGTCGAGTTCCGGTATCACGGTGGTGGAGGGTGACGGGGGCGCGGATGTCATCCGGACGACAGCACCCAATTCTTCCACAACACCAATCGTCGTTTTTGGTGATGAGGCCGTCCTGACGTTTGATTCGGTGGCCAACCGACTCACGACGGCGGAATCCGACACGGAGGGCAGCGGGGATGAAGATCAGATTACGTCCTCAAGTGATTTTGTCGCTGCCGTTGGCGGTCCCGACAGGGATGTGATCACTGGCGGGCCTGGACACTCGTGGTTTTCCGGTGACGATGCTGTTTTGGTCTTTGCAGACGACAACACACTCGAATCCATCTCGACCTCCAATTCGGGTGTTGGTGACAACGACGACATCACAGTCGGTGATGGTGACAATGTTGTCATTGGCGGCGCTGGTGCCGATACGATCAACGCTGCAACGGGCACGAACACAATCCTGGGTGACGAAGGTTCGATCACGCTCAACGCCAGCGGTAACCTCGTATCTGCTGTCAGTACGAACGCAGACGTCGGTGCGGCGGATACGTTTACTCTTGGAAGCGGCCAATATGTCGTTATTGCGGGAGCAGGTTCGGACACCATCGATTTGGGTGACGGTACGAATTACGTACTTGGCGATGCAGGCTCTGTCGTTGTGAACGACGATGGCACCACGACCGTCCAGACCATTCAAGGTGCTGTGGGAGCTGCGGATACCATCAACCTGGGCGAAGGTTACAACGTGGCGATCGGCGGTGCGGCGAGTGACGCCATCACGGTCAGTGGCACGTCGACCGATTCGCAGGGGATTGTGCTGGGTGACAACGGCACCATGACACTTTCATCGTCTGGTGAGTTGATCTCCATCGAGAGCAATGATTACTCGTACGGTGCTGCGGACACGATCGAATTGACCTCGGGTACCAATACGGTGATTGGCGGCGTGGGTGCCGACACGATCACGGCGGGCAGCGGTACGAACGTGGTGCTGGGAGACGACGGGGAGGCGACCTTTACCAGCGGCACGCTCACTTCGATCCAGAGCACTAACAGTGACGAGGGTGGTGATGACACGATCACGCTGGATGATGGGACCAACACGGTGGTTGCCGGTGACGGCCAGGATACGGTCACGATCGGCGCCGGTACGAACATTGTTCTGGGCGATGAGGGTTCGCTGACAGTGAACACGGACGGGACCACGACAATCGAGACGATCAACGGTTCGGTCGGTGATACCGACACGGTCAACGTTGGCGAGGGTTACAACGTGGTGGTTGGTGGTGCGGCCAGTGACGCGGTCACGGTTACTGGTACGGCGACCGATTCGCAGGGGATCGTGCTGGGTGACAACGGCACCATGACGCTTGCTGCCGATGGCAGCCTGGCCTCGATTGCCAGCAGCGATTACTCGTACGGCGCTGCGGACACGATCGAATTGACCTCGGGTACCAATACGGTGATTGGCGGCGTGGGTGCCGACACGATCACGGCGGGCAGCGGTACGAACGTGGTGCTGGGAGACGACGGGGAGGCGACCTTTACCA
>Ga0310123_10000243_pt1 | contig 48993 bp, 49 predicted proteins | sample CB6_AW_1057_MG_FD_203505 | JGI IMG/M metagenome (GOLD analysis project Ga0310123, IMG submission 203505) | Marine microbial communities from Western Arctic Ocean, Canada - CB6_AW_1057 | ecosystem: Environmental > Aquatic > Marine > Oceanic | place: Canada: Western Arctic Ocean | collected... | reverse complement strand
GCGGTAGCCGTCACAGGCTCCGCGCACGAACGCCGGCAGCGTGTCGCGCAGGTCGCCCAGGATGGCCACGTCCGTGCGGATCGTGCGGCCGTGCGCGCGCGGGTCGATGTCGAAGTGGATGATTCCAGCGTCCGGCGCGAACTTGCTCGTATTGCCGGTCACGCGGTCGTCGAAGCGGCTCCCGATGCCGATCACCAGGTCGGACGCGGAGATGGTGTGGTTGGCGCGCTCGGTGCCGTGCATCCCCGGCATGCCGACGCACTGCGGGTGCATGGTCGGGAACGCGTCCAGCCCGAGCAGCGTGGTCACCACCGGCAGGTTGGTCGCCTCGGCGAGCTCCTTGATCTGGTCGGTGGTCATCGACGAGATCACCCCCCGCCCCACCATCAGCACCGGACGCTCGGCCGCGCGCAGCCGCGCCAGAGCCGCCGCCACGGCCGCGTCCGCGGTGGTCGGCCTGCCGTCCACCCACGAGCTCGCGAAGCGCTCTTTCTCCAGCTCCTCCTTGCTCGGCTCCCGCTGCCCATATCCGGCCAGCTCCGCCGGCACGTCCGCCTCGGCGACCTGCACGTCCTTGGGGATGTCGATCAGCACCGGGCCCGGCCGACCCGACCTGGCGAGCCGGAACGTCTCGGTCACCACCGCCGGGATGTCCTTGGCGCTCTGGACCGCGAAGCCGTGCTTGGTTACCGGCATCATAATTCCGAGCGTGTCACACTCCTGGAACGCGTCGGTCCCGATCAGATGGCTCGGCACCTGGCCGGTGATCGCCACCACGGGAACGCCGTCCATCAGCGAGGTCGCGAGCCCGCTGACCAGGTTGGTCGCACCCGGGCCGCTGGTCGCGACGCACACCCCCACGTCGCCCGAGGCGCGCGCGTAGCCGTCCGCCGCATGGGCCGCCCCCTGCTCGTGCCGGCACAGCACGTGGCGGGGTCCGGACGCGCCGTGGAGCGCGTCGTAGAAGGGGAGGATCGCGCCTCCCGGATGCCCGAACATCACGCGCGTGCCCGCCTCCAGCAGCGCGCGCCGGAGCAGCTCGGCGCCAGACGCACGCTCGGGCGCTCGCCCGGCACTCATCGGGCACCTCCTGCCATCACAGAGGGCTCGTGCGCGCCCGCCTCCAGCCGCTCGAGCACCGCCTCCGTGAACGCGCTGGTACCGACCGGCTCCTTCCCCGCCAGCCTCAGGTCCACCGTGCGGATTCCGTCGGCGAGGACGGCCTCGTACGCCCGCTCGATCCGCCGCGCCGCGTCCTCCATGCGGAAGGTGTGGCGCAGCATGAGCACCACCGAGTCGATCGCGCCGAGCGGGTTGGCGACCCCCCTGCCCGCAATGTCGGGCGCGGAGCCGTGCACCGGCTCGTACAGGTCGGTCCCGTCGCCCAGGCTCGCGGAGCCCAGTGCGCCGAGCGAACCGACCAGCGCACCCGCCTGATCGGAGAGGATGTCACCGAAGAGGTTCTCGGTGAGCAGCACGTCGAAGCGCGTCGGATTCAGCACGAGCTCCATCGCGGCACGGTCCACCAGCATGTGGTCCACCTCGATTCCCTCCCCCTCTTCGGCCGCCGTCTCATTGACGACGCGCCGCCAAAGACGTGAAACCTCCAGTACGTTGGCCTTGTCCACCGAGGTCACCCGGCCGCGCCGACCGCGCGCGAGCGCCAGCGCGAGGCGCGCCATGCGCCGGACCTCGTCCTCGCTGTAGACCATCGTGTTGAACGCCCTGCCGCCCTCGTCGCCGCGCGGCTCCCCGTAGTAGAGCCCGCCGCCCAGCTCGCGCAGGATCATCACGTCGGTCCCGCGCACGCGCTCCGGACGGAGCGCCGAGGCGTCCACGAGCGTCGGCGGCACGCGCACCGGGCGCAGGTTCGCCCAGCAGTCGAGCGCCTTGCGGAGCGCGAGCAGCCCGGTCTCGGGGAGCCGCTCGCGGGGCTGGCCTGCGGCGGCGGGGTGACCCACGGCGCCCAGGAAGACGGCGTCCGCCGCCAGGCAGGCGCTGAGCGTCGCCTCGGGGAGCGGGCCCCCCTCCTGTACGACCGCCGTCCAACCGACCGGCTGCTCGTTCAGCTCTAGGGCGACCCCTGCGTCCCGCACTGCGACGCGGAGCACCTGCATCGCGGCCGCGGTGACCTCGGGGCCGACCCCGTCGCCCCCGAGCACCGCCACGTGCAGCGCGGACTTCCGCTCGGCGTCGCCCCAGCCCCCGTCGCTCAGACGGCCCACAGGTCCATCCTCGCGAACGACCTGGCCTCGAGCGAGCGAGCGTAGTCCGCCTTGTCGAGCGCGTTCAGGAGCGCGCGCGCGGCCGCGTCCACGATGTCCGTCGAGGCGGCGCGCCCACTGAACTCGTTCCCGCCCACGCGCACCGACAGGTGCACCTCGCCGACCGCGTCCTTGCCACCGCCGGCCGCCTGGATCGTGAACTCCTCGAGCTGCATCTCCCAGGGCGCCAGCTCGCCGATCGCGGCGAAGGTCGCGTCGATCGGACCGTCGCCGATCGCGCTCGCCTCGCGCACGGGTCCGTCGTTGTGCGAGATGCGTACTACAGCCTCCGAGGGGCTCCGCCCGCACCGCACCTCGAGGTATTCGAGCTTGAAGGCGCGCGGAGCGTCCTCCATGGTGCCCTCGTAGTAGATCGCGAGCAGATCCTCGTCGTGAACCACCTTCTTCCGGTCCGCCAGCAGGATGAAGAGTTCGTATGCCTTGTCCAGCTCGGCGCTGGAGAGATCGTAGCCCAGCTCGGCGTAGCGGCGAGCGAGCGCGTGCCTGCCCGAGTGCTTGCCCAGCACGAGGCGTGTGCCACGCGCACCCACCATCTCGGGCGTCATGATCTCGTAGGTGCGCCGATCCTTGATCAGCCCGTCCTGATGGATGCCGGCCTCGTGCGCGAACGCGTTCGCCCCCACGATCGCCTTGTTCGGCTGGGGCCGGATTCCGGTCACGTGCGCGAGCATCTCGCTCGCCGGGCAGAGCCGCTCCGTGACGATGCCCGTGTAGAAGCGGTCGTAGTAGCGCGGCAGCACGCGCAGTGCCATCACGATCTCCTCGAGCGACGCGTTGCCAGCGCGCTCGCCGATCCCATTCACGGTGCACTCGACCTGGCGCGCGCCGTTCTCAACCCCGGTGAGCGAGTTGGCGACCGCGAGCCCGAGGTCGTCGTGGCAGTGCATCGAGAGCACGACCTGGTCGATGCCCTTCGCGTTCGCCGTCACAGCCTGGAGCATGTGCTCGATGTCGGCGGGGTGTACGTAGCCCACGGTGTCGGGGAGGTTGATCGTCTTCGCCCCGGCATCGATCGCGACTTGCACGGCCTTGCACAGGAAGTCGAGCTCCGTGCGGGTCGCGTCCTCGCAGCTGAACTCGACGTCCTCGATCTGCCGGCACGCGCGCGTGACCGCGTTGTCGATGCGGCGGAGTGCCTCGTCCCGGTTGATCTTGAGCTTGCGCTCGAGGTGCAGGTTCGAGGTAGCGAGGAAGGTGTGGATGCGCGGGTGCGCCGCGTGCTTGAGCGCCTCCGCAGCCCGGTCCACGTCGGCGCTGGTCGCACGCGCCAGGCCCGCGATGATCGGCCGCTCGACCGACTGGGCGACCTGGACCACGCCCTCGAACTCTTGCGGCGAACTGATGGGGAAGCCGGCCTCGATGATGTCCACGCCGAGGGCGTCGAGCTCCTGGGCGACGCGTACCTTCTCCGGAGTTGTCATCGTCGCACCCGGGGACTGCTCGCCGTCCCGCAGGGTAGTGTCGAACACCAGGATCTTCTCCATGCTCCCTGTCTCCGTGGGGGTGAAACGAAGGGGCCCTCTCCGCCTTCGGAGAGGGCCCCTCGCTTCCGTCGCGTTCCGTCCGGTCAGTTGGTCCGGATCGTCGCGGGCACGTAGCGGCCCTCTCCGCCCCGCCCGATAAGGGCGAGGAGTACAAGGAGGAGGCTGCTGAGGAGGCCCGCGTGCCAGGTCACGATGCGCTCGTCACGTGGAAGGAACGAGAGAGTAGAGAGTATGGTAGGGGCGTGGGCCGACGAGTGTCAAGTGTCCTGCTTGGGCGTACAGAGGGCCACGATCCGCCAGAACACGTCCCGCACGGGCTCGTCCGGGAGGCCGGCCTTCCGGGCCAGCTCGGCCGCCATCCGGAGCACCTTGGCCTCCCGCTCCGGGTCCACCCCCGGGATCCCCCCCTCCTTGCGGAGGGCCTGGGCACGCCGGGCGAGCCGGAGCCGCTCCGCGAGCAGCTGGACCAGCGCCTCGTCCACGTCGTTGATCGCGTTCCGGCTCCGCTCGAGCCGGTCCTGCCAGGGCTCCATCTCCGGCACCGAGACGTCGGCTGCCCCCCGGTCCTCCGGGGCGATCCCGGCCGCGGCCGCGAAGGGCCCGCGGACCACCACCGACATAGCCCGCGAGCGGACGTCCTCCAGCCCAGCGGCCGCCTCCCCGTGCCGGAGGTCGGCCATCACCTCGGCGACGAACCGGTAGGTCCAGGGTAGCCGCCCCGGGCGCGACTCGAGGCGCGAGAGGTTGAGGCCACGCCGCGCGAACGCCTGCAGCACCTCGACCAGCGCGCCCGGACGGTCGCCGGTCTCGAAGACCACCAGGGTCTTGGGGTTGGCCAGCGCCGGAACGGCTCCGGCGCGCCCGGAGGGAGCGACCACGTAGAACCTGGTGCTGTTGTCGGGGCGGTCCTGCAGATCGCGCGCGAGGACCCGGAGCCCGTAGTGGGCGGCGGCCGCCTCGGACGCGAGCGCCCCGACCGTGGGGTCGCCTCCCTCCGCAACGAGGCGGGCGGCGCCCGCGGTGTCGTGCACCGCAACCGCCTCCACGTCCGGACGGTCCTCGAAGAAGCGGATGCACTGGACGAGCGCGACCGGGTGCGACATCACCTTCTTGAGCCCCTCCGCGGTCGACCCCGGGAGCCCCATCAGGCAGTGCCGGATCGGGCGCACGACCTCGCCCTCGATCTCGAGGTTGGTCTCGAGGAGCGCGTCCAGAGCAGGGCCCACCGAGCCGGCCAGCGTGTTCTCGACCGGGAGCACGCCGGACTCCGCCTCCCCGCTGCTCACCGCGCGCGTCACGTCGCGGAACTCCCGGCAGGCCATGGTCTCGATTCCGTCGCCGAACCAGCTGTGCGCCGCCTCGTCGCTGTACGCTCCGTGCTCGCCCTGGAACGCCACGCGGGGCGTCTTCCTGCGCTTCGTCTCTTCCGCCGCGCTCATCTGCGCATCCGCCTGGGCATCGCCATCGCGCCCTTTTGAAAAGAGGGCCTCCCACCCTAGGAGGGCCCTGGGGGACGATCGGCGGGGAATGTAATGGGGCGAACCGCAAGCGAAATGGGGGCGGTCCGCCCTGCCGGAATCAGCGCGACAGCGGGATCCGCCAGGCGAGCCCGGTGCTGAGCATCAGGTCGTTCCCCCATTCGGCAGGAACCCCCGTAACCCCCGAGTCGAAACGCGCGAAGCAATCGCGGGCCTCGAAGCGCAACCCGAGGCCGTCGGACATCTGTCAGGAGAACGGCGACCCGTGCGTCCGGGTCTCTCCCCTCCGTCCCCCCTTCCGATGCGCGGCCTCGCGGGTGAATGGTGGGAAATGGTGTGGAAATGGTACGGATGCTGCCGCGGGGCGCGCCGTCGGGAGAACGCCAGGATCCGGACAGTGGGGACCCATGATCAAGCATCTCTCGGATTTGGACGAGCTCGACCAACGCAGGCTGGATGAGTTCCTGGCGTGCGCTTCGGTGCTGTCCGCGTGGGACATGGCCAACCGGAAGACGGAGGAGGCCGAGCACGACGACCACCACCTCGCACCAGGCGCGCTGGTGCTGAGCGCGGGCGGGGTTCAGGGAGTCGGCAGCTCCACCACGCTCAGCGGATCCACCGTCACGCCTCCGTAGCGCACGATCCAGTGGAGATGCGGCCCGGTGACCCGGCCGGTCGCGCCGACGCTCCCGATCCGCTGACCGGCGCGCACGGTGTCGCCTGGCTGCACGAGCGCCTCAGAGAGGTGCAGGTAGGCGGTCGAGAGGCCACCACCGTGATCGAGGTAGATCACGTTCCCGCCCAGGTAGAACTGGTCGACGATCTTCACCACGCCGTCGGCGGCCGCGAGCACCGGGTCGCCGACGTTGCCATTGAAGTCGGTGCCCATATGGCGGCTCTGCACCTGGCCGTTGAACTCGCGCCCGTTGCCGAAGCCGCTCGTGATCCGCGAGGAGCGCGGCCGGGTGAAGCCGCTCGTCGTCCAGAGCGGCGGCGACTCGTGCGCGCCGCGCGCGACCCGCAGCGCGCGGGCGGATTCCTCCTCGGTGCGGCGCTGAAGCTCCGGGGAGAGGGGCGAACCGAACTGCGGCGCGACGGTGAGCCGCTCCACCAGGTATCGGCCCGGCTCCAGCGCGACCGGCTGCCGGAGCGTCTCGGCGCGTCCGTCCGGCCAGCGCACATTCAGCTCCAGCTCAAGCGAGCCTTCGCCCTCCAACGGCGCGTCGATCGGCATCGCCGCGATCGCCCACCGGCCGCCGCCCTCGCGCTCATGGAAGTGCAGCGGCTCGTCGGCGAACCGGCCGCGGAGCGAGGTGGGTCCGCCCGCGGGCTCGCTCCAGCCGACCCGCACCACGAACAGCGTACCGACGACCGGCTGCTCGGGCGACCAGAAGACGTCGAGCGTCTGGGCGTGGGCGCGCGGCGCGGCCGCGGCGGCCGCCCACGTGGCACAGAGCAGAATGGAGAGCGACAGGTGCCGACTCATGACAGCGATCCTACACTCACCGGGCTCAACAGGTCGCCCCCACGCGACTCGTCGCGTGGGGTGGAGCGACGGAGATGGGGCCGTGCCCCGGTAACCCACGATCGGAATCGGAAAGTTGATGTCGCACATGTCGATGGGCGCAGATGATGCACGCGAAGACGATCGTCGCGGACGGCGTCTGGTCGGTGCTCGGGACGATGAACCTCGACAACCGCTCCACGCGGCTCAACGACGAGAGCATGCTGCTCGTCCACCACCCGCGCGTCGGAGCCGTGCTCGATTCGATCTTCCTGGTCGACCTGGAGCGCTCGCGCGAGATCACGCCCGCGTCGCGCCGCGAGCGTCGCTTCTGGGAGCGGCTCAGGGAGCGGGCGACAAGGGCGGTGGCCCCGATTCTGTAGCGGAGGCGATGACCGGCGCGCGCTGCTCCGCCGATTGCGCGGTGAGTCGTCCCATCTCCAGCGCCAGCTGCGCGAGCACGAACAACACGGGGCCCGCGATGACCCCGACCGCTCCGAACACGAAGATCCCCCCCAGCACGCTCAGGAAGACCACCAGCGAATGGACGCGGGCGCGTCCGCCCACGAACACCGCGCGCAGCAGGTTGTCAACCGAGCCGATCACCAGCGCCCCGATCGCGGCGAGCACGAGCGCGCGCGCGATCTCGCCGCCCAGCGCAAGGTAGATCGCGGCCGGGACCCAGACCAAGGGCGGCCCCACCATCGGAATGAGCGCGAGGAAGCCCATGATCGTGCCCCACAGGGTGGCGGCGGGGAGTCCGACCAGCGCGAACGCGATCCCGCCGAGCGTGCCCTGCACGATGGCGACGAGCACGTTGCCGAACACGGTCGCGTGCGTGACGTCGCGTGCGCGCGCGAGTAGCTGATCGAAGCGCTCGGGCTCGAGCGGCACGGCCCGGCGCACGCCAGCCACCAGTTGGGCGCCGTCGCGCAGCAGATAGAAGAGCGTCACCACAGCGACCCCCAACTGGAGTAGCCAGCCCCCCAGCCCCGAGAGGAATCCGAGCGTGCGCTGCGCAAGCAGGCTTCCGAGCCGCTCGAGTTGGGTGATGATCATGGGAGTGACGCGCGCGGGGTCGAGCCCCACGCGCCCGGCGACCCTGCCGATCCTGCCGATGATCCCGTCGGCGCCCTGCCCGAGCTCGGGCGTGGCCTCCGAGAGCAGCTGGATCCCGCGCACGGCCTGGGTTCCCACCACCCCGGCGAGGAGCGACAGCGGGATCAGCAGCAGCACCACGATCGCGAAGGTCGTGAGCAGGGCGGCCGCGCCCGAGTGGCTCATACGCTCGTCCGCGCGCCGGTAGAGCGGCTGTCCGAGGGTCGCCATTACGGCAGCCAGCACGAGCCCGGGCAGAAAGGGCCAGAGCAGCAGGCCGACGGTGGCAAACCCGAAGAGCAAGAGCACCACGGACGCGATCCGGCCCGGAGGGGCGGGAGCCGGATCGGAGAGGGCCGGGGTTGCTCCCAGCGGATCGTCCGTGGCCACCCGCTAGCGGAAGATCTCGGAGGGTCGCATGGAGCTAATATACTCGGGCATCCGGTCGGCGAAACGATCGCGCTGGATGGGAGCTGCCACCACTACTCGGGCCGAGGTACGAACCGCCCGAGCCGGACCCCGAGCACGAGCTGCACCGAGTTGAAGGCCTCGAGCCCCGGATCACCCGATCCGATCAGTCCGACGAAGCGCTCGCGCAACCCGAACCCTCCGATGAAGCGACCGAGCTGGCGCTCGAGCCCCACCTCCATCTGGACGGGCACGGCTGCGTCGTGGATGCTCGGGGTCAACGCCACCCCCGCGCCGGTGCCCAGTTGGAGGTAGGGGCGGGTCGGCACCTCGCTCACCGAGTGGCAGCGCACCTCCAGCGTGGTGAAGGCGATCGGATCGCCGTCGCCAGCGGACGCGTAGCCGCCGACCTGCGCGCTCGGGCCCAAGCCGAACCCGCGCCCATCCCAGGGATACGCGATCGCCTCGGCTAGCAGGCCCACGCCGGTCTCGACGCCGCTCACCGCGACGGTGCCCGCGTCGAAGCCGACCGCGCCCCCGAGCGCGACGGACGCGCACCCGGCGAGCACCCCCGTGAGGACGCCGAAGGGAACGAGGACGAGGAGCGCGCGGATCATCGGCGGGATCCCTGGCAAGAAGCGGGCACCGCGGGTTCGGGCGCCCGTCGCGCGCGCCCAAGATAGCGCAGCCAGCCCGCACCGGCGGTTCAGCACGCGGCGCGATTCCGGTACATTTCAAATAAATGATCAGCGTCAACAACCTGGGCAAGTCGTTCGGAGATCGCGTCCTGTTCGAGGGTGCGAGCTTCCAGCTCAACGCCGGCGAGCGCTACGGCCTGATCGGCGCCAACGGCTCCGGGAAGACCACGCTCCTCAATATCCTCACCGGCGACGTCGAGGCGACCGAGGGCTCGGTTTCGATGCCCAAGGGGCTTCGGCTGGGAGCCCTCAGGCAGGACCAGTTCCTCTATCGCGACGAGCACATCCTGGACGTCGCCATGATGGGCAATCGCGAGCTGTACCGCGCGATGAAGGAGAAGGAGGAGCTGCTCGCGCACGCGCACGAGAGCTTCGATGCCGACCGCTTCGGCGAGCTCGAAGAGACCGTGCAGCACCACGACGGTTACACGGCCGAAGCGCGGGCTGCGATGATTCTGGAAGGTCTGGGGCTCCCCGGAGCCGTGCATGATCAGCCGATCTCGACGCTCTCCGGCGGCTTCAAGCTGCGCGTGCTGCTCGCGCAGGTGCTCGCGAGCGCCCCCGACGTGCTGCTGCTGGACGAGCCTACCAACCACCTGGACATCCTCTCGATCCGCTGGCTCGAGGGCTTCATGCGCGAGTTTCCGGGACCCGCTGTCGTGATCTCCCACGACCACCAGGTTCTGGACGAGATCGCGACGCACATCCTCGACGTCGACTATGAAACCGTCACCAAGTACCACGGCAACTACAGCGTCTTTCTCGAGTCGAAGAAGCTCGACCGTGAGCGGCGCGAGAAGGAGATCGCGGGACAGAAGAAGGAAATCGCGCGTCAGCAGGAGTTCGTCAACCGCTTCAAGGCGAAGGCCTCGAAGGCGCGGCAGGCGCAGAGCAAGGCCAAGATCATCGAGAAGATGCTCGATGATGTGGTCGAGTTGCCACAGAGCTCCCGCCGTTACCCGACCTTCGACTTCGAGGAGTGGCGCCCGAGTGGGCGAGATGTGCTCAAGGTCGCGGGGCTGAGGAAGGCCTACGGTGACAAGCAGGTCCTGCACGGCGTGGACCTGCTCGTCCGCAAGAGCGACCGACTCGCGATCACGGGTCCGAACGGGATCGGGAAGTCGACGCTGCTCAAGATCGTAATGGGCGAGGTCGAGCCCGACGCCGGCACGGTGGAGTGGGGCTACGAGACCCATCCTGCCTACTTCGCGCAGGACCATCACGAGCAGCTGGGTGACCCCGGCACGACCGCGCACGCGTGGCTCGCGCGGTTCGCGCCCGACAAGGACATCGGTTGGATTCGAGGGCGGCTTGCTCTCATGCTCTTCACCGGAGACGACCCCAAGAAGAAGATCGGGTCCCTCTCCGGGGGCGAAGCCGCGCGGCTCGTGTTCGCCAAGCTGGCACTCTTCCGCCCCAACGTGCTCGTGCTGGATGAGCCCACTAATCACCTCGACTTGGAGTCGATCGAGGCACTGGTCGAGGGGCTCCAGAAGTACCCGGGCACGCTCATCCTCATCTCGCACGACCGCTGGTTCATTAGCCAGCTCGCTACGCGGATCGTGGACATCGAGCCCGAGGGAATCACCGACTATGAGGGCACCTATGCAGAGTACGTCGCGTTCAGCGGGGACGATCGCTTGGACGCCGAGCGGGTCGTGCTCAAGGCCAGGACGGACAAGAAGGCGAAGAAGTCCGCGGCGGCCGCACGCGCCGGCTCGGGTGGTTCGGGCGGCGCCACGGCGTCCGCGACCGAGCCCTCCGCGAAGACAGCCGCGCGCGACCGCAAGCTCGTGCAGGACCGGCACGCCGAGCTGATGCGCCTGATCGAGGCGGCGGAGGGGCGGATCGCGGAGATCGACCAGGTCTTTGCCAATCCCATCTTCTACGAGAGCACCTCGAAGGACGAGATCCGGCGCTTCGAGAAGGAGCGGAGCCGACTCCAGGCCGAGGTGGACGGCCTGATGGCCGAGTGGGAACGGACCGAGGAGAAAATTCGGGCGCTCGGCTGAACGAGTGTTTTATCCTGAGGAGAGGCTGGCATTCCCGCTGATCCCTCACCCCCGGCGTATTCATGGTAGCGCTTCGCGGCTGGCTCTGGCTCCTCCTCGTGGTGGCGGCCGGCGCGACCCAGGACCTGACGGCGCAGGCGGCCCCCTGGCCGGGTGCTGACGGCCTCGGCTCCTTCGCGCGCTACGTGCCGCTCTGGGGGCCGATGCGCGGTGAGATCCAGGTGGGCGTCGGGGGAGAAGCCCCGCTCGCGGTCACGCTTGCCGTCAAGCATCCAGTCTCGTACGAGCTGCTTCCGGAGCAGACCGAGGACCGGCTCTCGCCGGCGCAGCACCGCGCCCTCTTCACCGCCATCAAATCGGCGCTCGCCGAGATCCAAGAGGCGCCCGGCGGGCGACCGCTCTTGGTCGCGCTCCGACTGGAAGGACGATGCTGATTGTTACCGCGCTGAGACGCGCCGCGCCGCTGCGTGCCATGCCCAGGACCGTGCTGCTCGTGCTCGTGGCGTCCGCCGCGGCCTGCGACCGCGACGCCGAAGCGCCACACCGCCCGACGTCACCTTCACGGCCGAGACGCCGCGGGAGGTCATCCTCGACCACTTCCCCGAGATCCTGAACTGGAGCCCGGTTCGCGTCGACCGCGAGATGGTGCTCGGCCAGAGCCGGTGCGTGCTCACGGTCGCGGCGAACGACAGCTCCAACGCGGCGGCGATCCGGCAGGCGTTCCTGCCCGTGGCGCGGGAGTCCGAGATCGTCACCTGTCCGGCGGTCGTCGCCGTCCGGCTGATGCCGTTTACGAGAGCGACGATCGCGCTCGCTCGCGCCCGGATCGACTCGCTGCTCGCGCCACACAATTGTGGGGGCGCGTACCCGACTCACCGACCTCGGGACGATCGTCGTCGAGGTCAAGAACTTCTCCGCGGTCGCCCGGGCGGAAGCCGCGCTCGCGCCCGACGCCGGGATCCCTGCAGCGTTGGTCGAGGCCGTCCGGCCCCGCGTCTGGATGAGGGAAGCGGATCATCCCCAGCCGCCCCCCCCCTCGCGGCCTACACCGCGATCCTCGCGAGTCAGTACTGGCACGCGGCCAGCTCTGGGACACGCGTGCGCGTGCTCCGCTCGACGCTGCCGCGGAGCTTCACTAGCCGCCAGCTCGCGGGCATGCCGATCGAGATCGTGGAGGAGGCGAACACGGCGGACTACGTGATCCGCTTCGGAAGGACCGGGCAGCTCGAGGACGGCGTGTTCACGATCGGGGTGGCGGCGGGCCGCGGCGGCGCGGCCCCGGAGCGACCGGTGGGCGTCGACTGCATCGGGAACGAATGCTTCCTGGTGGACGTGGCGCCGCCGGGAGGTTAGGAGGACGGTACCGGGGCCATGCGCGACCCGCCGGCAGCGCGCCCGGCGCGGATCCGGCTGTCGCGTACCGGCCACGAGAAGAGCCGCCTGAGGGCGGCCCTTCGTCGGATCACGGCTGCGCGCGGCGCGCCTCAGGTGTGCTTGACAACCTCGTTCGCGACCGCGTCGAAGTGGGCGCCGGTGATCCGCTTGATCCCGTCCTTCGTCGTCTTGTAAATGGTCTTGCGCTTGCGGTCCGCGTCGTCCCGTTCCAGCCAGAAGTACGGGGTCTTCGATCCATCCTTCTTTTTGATCGGAATTCGTGCCATCGGGCGGCTCCACTGGCGCTGCGAGGAGCGATGCACCACTCTGGAGGAGTGGGGCTGGAGAGTGTGATACCCCGCAGGGTATCGGCGGATCCGACCTTTCCGGGGCCTAGCCCTGTAGCAGGCATTGCGACAATCACTCTTTCTCCAAATCCCCGAAGTCCGATGTCCCTCCGCGCCGTCCGCGGCTCGTTGGCCGCCCTGCTCGCGCTCGCCCTGGGCTGCGCCGGCCCCCTCGGGTCGGCTCCGGCTCCCACGTCCGCGCCGCCTTCGCCCGAGGGCACGCTCACCCACCACGTGATCGTGATCTCCGTGGACGGGCTTCGCCCCGACGCGATCGAGCGTTTCGGCGCCACCACCCTGACCCGTCTGATCGAGGAAGGGAGCTCCTCGCTCACGGCGAGCACGATCCTCCCCAGCAATACGCTGCCCTCGCACACCTCGATGCTCACGGGCACGGAGCCGGAGACGCACGGCGTCTACTGGAACCGCGAGGAGATGGAGGAGCATGGCCACGTGGCCACGCCTACGATTTTCGCGGCGGCGCGCGAGGCCGGGCTCCACACGGCCGCGTTCTTCAGCAAAGCCAAGTTAGAGCACCTCGCGGTGCCGAGCACGCTCGACCACGCGCACGTTCCGCGGGGGCTAGGCCGGGACCTGGCGGTGAAGACGGTGGATGCGGTCCAGGCGTATCTCATGCGCGAGCGGCCCAACCTCATGTTCGTCCACCTGGCCGACGCGGACTTCGCGGGGCACATCTTCGGCTGGATGAGCCGGCCGTACGGCTGGGCGGTTCAGTCCGTGGACTACGAGATCGGTGAGCTGCTCCGGTCCGCGGACCGCGCCTTCGGCCGGGATGGCTACACGGTGATCATCACCGCTGACCACGGAGGGCATGGGCGCGACCACGGCTCCTCCGACCCGCGCGACGTGCTCATCCCCTGGATTTTATGGGGGAAGGGCGTGGTCCCCGGCGAGACGCTCCCCGACGGCATCCGGACGCTCGACACCGCGGCGACCGCGCTCGCCCTGCTCGGGGTGAACGCTCCGGCCGGGCTGACCGGCACGCCCGTCCGGTCCGCCTTCAGCAGCCTAGGCGCCGCGCCGGCCGTGGCGGTGGGCGGCAGGAAGGACTGAGGTCGGATCCTCCGCAGCGCGCAATCGCGGCGGACCTGGTCCGCGGGGCGCCGGGATGGCGCCCCGCGACGTCGGTGAGGGCGGCGGTTTCTTCCATTGATTCGAGTTATTGGCGCCGTGGATTTCCGCGGGGTAGATTGAGGCTTCCATTCCTCTCCCCTACTCCCGAGGTCGAGCAATGAGCCTCACCCGCCGCGACGCGATCGCCCTCTCCGGCTCCACCCTGGCCAGCGTCTCCCTCGGCTTCGTGGCCGCGGAGGAATTGGCCGGGCAGCAAGCGCCGCAGGAGTGGCCGTCCACCCTGGTGGAGCGCCCCCGCCGTGACGGCTTCCCGGCGAACCTGCCGCTAAACCCGGACGGGTCGGCGCCGGAGCACGACCCGAGCGAGGCTGGGCCCATCACCGAGGGCAACCGTCCGATGTGGCGGACTCCCGATCGCTCGACCCCGGTAATCGACTACGACTACCGGAACCTGGCGATCCGGGTGGATACACGCGGGCTCGCGCGGCTGGGGGGCACGCTCCGCTTCTCGGACCTCGAGGCGCTACCCCGCGTGAGCGGCACCTACCTCCTCCAGTGCGGCGCCCCGCGGCCGACCGGGATCGTGAAGTGGACGGGTGTGCGCTTCAGCGACTTCGCGGACCTGCTGGGCGTCGTGCCCGGAGTCCACTACGCGCGCTTCATCGCCTCGGACCGGTTCTACGTAGACGAGGACATGGAGGCGCTCCAACATCCGCAGGTGATGCTCGCCTGGCTCATGAACGACGAGCCGCTCGCGCCGCTGCACGGCGCGCCTCTCCGTCTGATCATCCCGTTCCGCTACGGCAACCGGAGCATCAAGGCGATCAAGGAGATCGTTTTCTCGACGCCCGGGCTCCCGACCGCACCGCTGCCGGCCTGAGGGGCAACCGCGATCTCGTGACGGAGTCTCCTTCGCCTTCGCGAAGTGAGCACACAGCCTCCAGGATCGACCCCGCAGGATTGACCCCGCCTGCCGAGGCGCATTAGGGTCGGTCATCCACCCAGCGTGCGCCTCGCTCTTCCGGATTCTCACCGTGTGGGCGGATCGAGCGGCTCTGGAGGCGATGCGAGCATCAGGGGTGACACCGAAGGGCGTCCAGTTCTTCCAGGCGGCCGGAGCGACTCCCAGTCTGTCCATCCTGGAGGTCCTCGTACGACGCCCCTGAGCCGACCGGGCAACGCGTCGGCGAGCACATCTGACGGCCGGTTCCGGCGGTGCGGATCGTCGCCGACATCTACCGCATCGTGCCGACGCCTATCCCTCTCGACGAGAACTGGGGGTTCCGGCCCGACGAGTTCGTGCGCTGCGTCCGAAGGCGATCGAGGGACGGGAGACGCGTTCTGGCCGCCGTCCGGCGGGTCGGGCTCAGCTAACGTAGCTAGGGCACTGAGGCTCCGCGCTGCGGCGAAGCTTCGGGCGCTCGTCAGCCTAGATCGTTACGGACACCGGGTCGCCGCACATCCTAGCCGTGATCGAAGCGGTCTCGTCAGCACCCCGATAGCTCGTCTGAACGTCGACGTCGCACGATCCCGGGGCGTTTCACCTACATAGCGGCGCCCTGGGTGAACGGCCACGTCGCGGGGGTGCTGATCGGGCTCGAGGTCCGGGAGCCGATCGGCCGGGTGCCACCGTCCCCGGAGCCGGACCCGCGCGTGATCGCCACGCGCGACTGGATGTTGACCGGAATGCTCGGAGCGGGAGTCAACCTGAATCCGCCCCCCGATCACGACTTCCCTGGGCTGTTCCAGCTCCACGGGGGGGGTGCTGCGCCGGCTCTCGGGCGACCTCGAGCCGCGGGTCGGCCTGGTCGGCGTCTTCTACCTGCCCGCGGGAACCGTCGGACCCGCAGCGCGCGTCGAGCTTCAGGACGTCGCGGTCGTGCAGGCGGGGTGGATGATCGACGCGGGGCTGCACGTGGCGCTGGAGGTGGCGGCTCGCTTCGTCTGCGATCTCGTGTGCTGAGGCTGGGCGGCGCCGTGCGCACCATGGCGCTAGAATGTTCCGATAATTGGAGCCCGGTGTGCCGCGGTGACAGCGTTGATTTCGTCGGCGTCCTGTCTCGCGGACGAGGCCGAGCGAGGTGGTGGGTACCTGGGTGATGATCCGACAGGTCATGACCGAGGCATTCCTGGGCTGGCGTCCGGGTGAAGTCGCGTTCGACCCCGAGGGTGTCCGACGGGAGGACATCGAGGGACGCCCCCTCAGCTGGACCTTCGGCTTCGACGCCGTCCCGACCGGTGCGCTCCGGGTGGAGTGGCGGACGGCAGCGGAGCTGAGGGAGGGTGTCCCAGCGGTCGGCACTACGGCGGAGGGCGATCTTACCTTCGAAGCAGATCTCGGTGGAGATTGGATGTGGGAGTACCGCTGCCGAGCCCCCGCGAGCCCGACCGGCTGGTCTGCCTGCTACGGGACATCGAGGGTCACCGCGTGGAGTTCGTGAAGACTAGCGCCGCTCGCTAGCGACCCCACCGGCTTCGGCGGCCGCGAGCGGCCGCGCCAGCTCATCCTTGATTTCCTCCTTGCGGATGCAGGCGACGACGTGGTCCGCATGCTCGAACGGCTCCAGCGGCGGCGCCGCCTTCCGGCAGTCCTCGATCGCGAACGGGCAGCGCGGGTGGAAGGGGCAGCCGGGCGGGGGCGCGATGGCGCTCGGTGTCTCGCCCCCCACCGGTACCACGCCCTTCCTCCGCCTCGGATCCGGAAGCGGAATCGCGTCCAGCAGCGCGCGCGTGTAGGGCATACCCGGGCGGTTGAAGATCCGGGCCACCGGTCCCTGCTCGACGATCCTCCCCAGGTACATGATCGCGACTGTGTCGCTCACGTGCTCCACGACCGCGAGGTCGTGGCTGATGAACACGTACGTGAGCCCGCGCTCGCGCTGGAGCTGGACCATCAGGTTGAGCACCTGGCTCTGCACCGACACGTCCAGTGCCGAGACCGGCTCGTCCGCGATCACGAGCTTGGGATCGAGCGCGAGCGCGCGCGCGATGCCTATGCGTTGACGCTGCCCGCCCGAGAACTCGTGCGGGTAGCGCTCGAGCGTCTCGCTCCCGAGCCCGACCGTCTCGAGTAGCGCTCGCACCTCTTCGACCTGCTCCGCGCGCGTCCCCATGCGATGCACAACGAGCGGCTCGCGCACGATTTCCCCCACGGTCATGCGTGGGTTGAGCGAGGAGTAGGGGTCCTGGAAAATCATCTGGAGCTCGCGGCGGAGCCGGAACAGCTCGGCGCTCGAGGCGTGGGCGAGATCGGCACCCTCGAAGAGGATGCGCCCCTCGGTGGGCTCCTCGAGCCGCATCACGGTCCGGCCGAGGGTGGACTTCCCGCACCCCGACTCGCCGACCAGGCCGAGCGTCTCTCCCTTGCCCACGGTGAAGGAGACGCCGTCCACGGCGCGCACCTCGCCGATCTTCTTTCCGAAGACGCCCCCGCTGAGCGGGTAGTACTTCTTCAGGTTCTCGACCTGGAGCAGCGGCGCCCCCGCGTCCGGGCTCACGCGCCGCCTCGCTCGGCGTCGGTGACCGGGAAGTGACAGGCCGCCACGCCTCCTCCCGGCTTCGGTTCGAGCGCGGGGTCTTCCTCCCAGCAGCGCCGCTGCGACGCCTCGTCGAGCGTCTGCCTCTTCCAGCAGCGCGGCGCGAAACGGCAGCCGACCGGGAGCTCGAGCGGCGAGGGCACGGTGCCCTCGATCGTCGGCAGTTGGGCCTTGTGCGCGATCCCGGGGCGCGGGATACTCTGGAGCAGCCCGGTCGTGTAGGGGTGGCGGCTCCGCTCGAAGATCTCGAACACGTCCCCGCGCTCCACGATCCGCCCGGCGTACATGACCGCGACCCGGTCGCACATCTCGGCGACCACGCCCATGTCGTGCGTGATGAAGAGCACGGCCGCACCGGTGCGCTGCTGGAGCTCGCGGATGAGCTGGAGGATCTGCGCCTGGATCGTCACGTCGAGCGCGGTGGTGGGCTCGTCCGCGATCAGGAGCTTGGGCTCCGAGAGCAGCGCCATCGCGATCATCACGCGCTGCTTCATCCCGCCGGACAGCTCGTGGGGGTAGGCGCCGAGCCGCGCCTCGGGATCGGGGATGCCCACCGTGCGCAGCATCTCGTTCGAGCGGGCGCGCGCCGCCCGCTTGTCCATCCCGAAGCGGAGGCGGAGCACCTCGCCGAGCTGCTTCTCCACCGTGAAGACCGGATTGAGCGAGGTCATCGGGTCCTGGAAGATCATCGCGACCTCCTGGCCCCGGACGCTGCTGAGCTCCTCGGCGGGCAGGCTCAACAGATCGCCCTTCCCGGCAAGGCGGATCGTGCCGTGGATGATCTGGCCGGGCGGGATCGGGATGAGCCGGAGCACGGAGGCAGCGGTGACGCTCTTTCCGCAGCCGGACTCGCCGACCAGGCCGAGCGTCTCGCCGGGCGCGATCTCGAGCGAGATGCGGTCGACGGCACGGAGCAGGCCGGCCTCAGTGTCGAAGCTAACCGTGAGGTTGTCGATCTCGAGGAGCGCCCCGGGTGCGGCCTGAGTCACTAGGGATTCTCGATCAGATCGTACGGATCCTTGTCGATCTCCTCGTCGAGGGGGAGCGCGCGGCCGGTGCGCATGGCTTCCTGGAGAGCCGCGCGGCGGTCTGGATCGATCCAGAAGACCAGGTAATCAGTGTACGACTGCGTCCGCTTGGGCACCCAGAAGTCAGGGAAGCGGATGTAGTCCCAGTGGGCAAGCCGGATGTAGGGCGCATTCCAGAACGGGATATAGAAGGCTTCGTCGTGGACGATCTCGTCGATCCGCCACATCGCGTCCCTCCGGTCCTCGAAGTCGAGGTCCTCCTCGTAGACCTGGATCAACGAATCCACCTCAGGCGTGCCGAAGCCCCAGATGTTGTTGTTGTTAGTGGTCGCCTGAAACTCGGTATGCAGGTACTGGCGCGGCGCCGGATAGAAACCAGCGGTCCGCCCGGTGATGTGCATCTCGTACTTCCGCTCGAGCCCCCGCTCGAAGGCCGCCCCCGGCTCGAATAGCCGGAGCTTCACTTCGACCCCCGCCCTCCGGTATTCCTGCTGCATCACGGTCACGTGCCGCTCCAACCCCTTGCTCCCGTAGATGATCGAGAAGCTCGCCTTCTCCCCGCGATCGTTGACCAAAATGTCGTCGTCCGCCGACCGGACGACCACGAGCCCCCGGAGAGTACGGCGCGCACTGGCCAGGAGCCCGCCCCCGGCGATGTCGGCTGGACGCCGGTACCCGGCTCGCTCCAGGTGCTCGCGCGCCTTCTGCGGATCGAAGGGATACGCCCGCACGTTCGGGTTCGCGTACTCGGTGCCCTCGAAGAACGAGTTCTGCCGGAAGTACTCGTCGAACATCATGTTCCGGTTGAGGCGCTCGAAGTTGAACAGATACTGCATCGCCTTCCGGAAGTCCTCGTTCTGGAAGATCGGCGCCTCGAGATTCATGTGAAGCCCGTACACCCCCGACGGGTTATCCACGAAGATCCGCGCCCGCCTGACCCAGCCGTTACGCACCGCGTCGAAGGTGTACTGCTCGTTCCACGTCCGGGCCGTGTTCTCCTGAACGACGTCGATCTCGCCCCTGCGCAGGTAGTCGAGCGCACGCTCGATCGGGATCACTCGCAGGTGGATGCGACCGAAGTTGAACATGCCGCGGAAGTACTGCTTCCCGTCGCCCCACCAGGCGTCCAGACGGCTAAAGGTGACCGACTCCCCGCGCACGACGTCGGTGACCACGTACGGGCCCGGCGCGATCTGGAACTCGTTGTTGGCGCGGTCAACCCAGGTCTCGTCCAGCGTGGTCGCGTGTGCGGGAGTGGGCCAGATGCCTGCATAGTCGGCGAGTGGCCGCCAGCTCGGGCGGGTGCCGACAATCCGCAGCGTGTAGTCGTCGATCTTGTCGATCGACTCGTAGTACTGCTCCGCGTAGCTGTTGTAGAACGGATCGACGATGTGCGGGGAGCGCATCATCTCGAGCGTGAACACGTAGTCGTCGGCCGTGATCGGCTCGCCGTCGCTCCAGCGGGCATCCGGATCTAGCCGCACGTAGATGGTCCGTTGGTCGTCTTGCACTGACCAGGCGGTCGCCATGATCGGGATGAAGTTGTCCGTTGTCGGGTGCATCATGACCAGTGGGAGATACATGGTGAACGCTCGGTTCCACCCCGCGAACGCGTCGTTCGAGTTCGGTCCCATCAGGCGGAACGTGAGCGGATACGCGTCGATGAAGTCATTGAACGTCCCGCCCCGGATCGCCTCCGCCGATCCGATCGGCGGATCGTCGTAGTTAGTTTCCCAGACGATCCCAGGTGGAAGCCGAACAGGCGCCACCGCCGCCGCCGTCTGGGCACGGAGCGCGAGCGGCGCCGACAGCATCGCCACCAGCAGGATAACGGTCCTCATCACTTCCTCCTTCCGCTCACTCGTAACGAGCATACTGCTTCGGGTCGAACGCCTCTCGCACCGACTCTCCGATGAACACGACCAGCACCAGCGTGAACGTGAGCGCCCCGAATGGCGCCAGGGTGAGCCAGAGCTTCTCGCGGTTCTCCAGCTGAAGCGCCTGATCGATCATCTCCCCCCAGCTCGGGGTGGGGGCCGGGAGCCCGTAGCCAAGGTAGTCGAGCGCGGTCAGGGCAAAGATCGCTGCCACCACCGCGAACGGGGTAAAGGTCACGAGAGGGGTCAGCGCGTTGGGCAGAAGGTGACGGAAGACGATGCGCGCGTGGGACGCCCCGTAGGATCGCGCGGCCAGGCAATACTCGCGCGTCTTCTCCCGATACATCTCCGTCCGCATGTAGAAGGTGATCGCGGTCCACTGGAAGAGCGCCATGATCGCGAGCAGCAGCCAGAAGCTGGGCGCGAACAGAACGCCCATGATGATTACCACGTACAGGAACGGGATGCTCACCAGCACCTCGATCACCCGCTGGCTGATCAGATCGAAGCGGCCGCCCAGATACCCTTGGAGGCTGCCGATCGCCGTTCCGATTACCTGCGAGGCGAGCACGAGGAAAAGCGCGAAGAAGACCGAGATGCGGAAGCCATAGAGTAGCCGGGAGGCGACGTCCCGCGCCTGCGAGTCGGTCCCGAGGTAATGGCGCCGACGGAGGTCCGGACCGGTGGGAGGCAGGGCCGGCAGCCCGGCGAGCGAGGGCATCGCCCCGGAGCGGGCCAGCCCGATCAGGTCTCCGGTGAGCGACTGCTCGGGGTCGGTGAGCATCCCGTTGATGGCACCCGAGGCGATCGCATCACCGAGCTCTTCGAGCCCGTCGTGGCGCGCCAGCCGCTCCGCGCGTGCCGCGTCCCCCTCGTCCAGCTCTGCCTGGATTTCGTTCAGGATTTCGTTGTACCAGAAGTCGCTCTGGTACGGATCCCACGGGATCGGGGGCATGATCACGCGGTTGTTGCGGTTCGGGTACTTATCCGCCAGCGCGGCGAATGCCGTCTCGTCCCCCGCCAGCTCCGCGGCCTCGCGCTGATACAGCTCCCGCTCGAGCCGCCACTCGCGCTGGAGCCGCAGGTACTCGGTCTCCAGGTCCCCCATCCCCCAGGCGGGCGGCGGCTCCTGCCCGAAGGTGTCCATGTCGTAGTACGTGAACGTCGGGAAGTACAGCCGGCCCTCGTAGTGCACGATCAGTGCCCGGCTCTCCGCCAGGAAGGACGCGAAGACCGAGAGCCCCATCGCGGCCAGCAGGATCACGAGCGAGTACCACCCGCGCTTGATGCGCCGGAAGCGCTCGAGGCGGCGGCGCGTGATCGGGTCGAGCTTGATCCAGGCCACGCGCTACTCGAACCGGACCCGGGGATCCACGAACGCCACCGCGAGATCCGAGACCAGGTTGCCCACCATCAGCACGATGCTCGAGATGACGAGGAAGCCCATCACGACGGGGAAGTCGCGCGCCTGGATCGCCTCGAAGGCGAGCAGCCCGACCCCCGGAATGTTGAACACCCGCTCGATCAGGAAGCTGCCGGTGAGGAAGATCCCGAGCAGGCCACCAATGCTCGTCGCCATCGGGATGAGCGAGTTCCGGAGTGCGTGCACGAATACCGCCCGCCGCCAGGAGAGCCCCTTCGCGAGCGCAGTGCGGACGTAATCCGCGCTCATGTTCTCGATCAGGCTGTTCTTCATGAGCATGGTCGTGACCGCGAACGAGCCCACCAGATACGCGACCAGCGGCAGTACCGAGTGCCATATCAGATCCTTGGCCTTCTCACCCAGCGACAGCTCCGCAAAGCCTACCGAGGTGAAGCCGCCGAGCGGGAAGATCTCCCAGCGCACGGCGAGCAGGTTGCTGAGCACGGCACCCAGCGCGAAGCCGGGGATCGCGTAGCCCAAGAAGATCAGCACCGAAGTCACGTTGTCGACCAGGGCCCGGTGCTGGATCGCCTTGAGGATGCCCAGGGGAATACAGATCGTGTAGGTGAAGAATGCGGTGAGGAGCCCATAAAAGATCGAGACGGGAAGCCGGTCCGCGATGACCCTGAGCACCGGCTCGTTGTACCGGAAGGAGTCCCCCAGGTCGAGCTGCAAGGTGTTCCAGAGCCAACTCCCGTACGCGACGTGCACCGGCTTGTCGAAGCCATAGTAGGCGTTGAGCTGCTCTAGCTGGGCCTCCGGGATCTCGAGCTGGACCCGTGCGCCGCCGCCCCCTCCGACCTCCCCGCCTCCGCCCGCGCCCGCGAGCTGCATGCGGAGCTGATCGATCTGCCCGCCGGGAACGAACTGGAGGATCAGGAAGGTGACGAAGGTAATCCCGATGAAGGTCGGGACCATGAGGAGGATCCGGCGGATCATGTAGTCTCGAAGTGCCTCGCCGCGGGATTTCATGATGTCAGGCTACGCGGGGCGTTGCAGGGAGGGAAGGGAAACGAACCCATTGACGCCCGCCCCACTGGCTCGACCGATTCACGGACCAGGGTTTCTCCTTCACGGGCGCGGTGAACTTCGCCGTGATGACCGAGCGGGAATACGAGAGGCCTTGGCGCTCGATCATCATTTCTCCGCGGCTGGCTTCCTGGTGGTACCGAGCGCGGCCGTCTCACGAATTCCTCCTGCGGACGAGGATGGATGGGGTGCACTCGAGGAGAGCCGGGCGGACCGGGGCTGATGCCGTGGTCTACCTCGATACCTCGGTCTTCCTGGCACACCGGCTCATGGGATCTTCCGGCAGGTCTGTTGCTCGAGTGGATCGAGCCCGTCGTTCAGCGCGCCATGGCCGCGGCGGCCCTGGGGATCGAAGCGTACCCTCTGTGAGCGCTCAGTGCGTCATCCTGTGAGCACTCAGTGCGTCATCACCCACACGAGCACGTTCACCGCGATCGCATACGCCTCGGGCAAGAAGAGATAGAAGTATCTCTCGTCTTCGCCCTCCCGCTCCTACCCGTCCGCGATGTCGGTGTTGTGCGTGATCAAGACGATCATGCGGCCGTGCGAGTCGTAGACCGCGCGCATGTGCGGAGTCGTGCTGTCGGCGCCGCGCTCCGAGGTGTCCTCGTCGCCGGCGCCCAGTCGATACCACCAGTTGATCGAGGGAATCTGCGGGATGCGCTTGACGCGGTACATCGCTGAGAGCATCGGATGCTCAGGCGTGATGTCCACGATCTCGGCGTCGGGAACGACCCGAAGCAGCTCGCCCTGGAAGTCGTCCACCCAGAGGAAGCCGCCCTTCTCCAGGTACTTCTGGAGCGCCACCACCTCTTCGTCCCGGAGCCCCATCGTGCCCACGTCGGAGGCGAACAGGAACGGGCAGCGGTAGAGGTCGGGATTGGTGGCGAGGACGATCGAGTAGGCTAACTCACCGTTCGGGTGCTTGGCCATCCCGATCGTCGTGAGCTCCTCGGCGCGGAACATCAGGTTGTTGTCCGCGTTCGGGAAGTCGGTCGTCCACCCCTGCCCGCCCGCCTCCCGGACCACGCTTCGATACGCGAGCCGGCAGAAGGAGAAACCGGTACCGTCTCCCTGGAGCCCCTCCGGCATCCCCCGATATGAGTAGCGGCCGCCCCCGCCGAACGGACCGAAGCGGATCTCCTGGGCCTCGGCCGCCGACACGGCCAGGAGGAGGAGCGCGCTGACGAGGGTGAGCAGGCGGCCGATTCGCATGGCATCAACCTAAGACGGGGATCCCCCGGCCGGCGACCAGCGTGCCAGCCACTGACCGAAACTCCGTGAGAGACGCGGGGGATCCACCCGCCCGCTCCGCCCCCGGGTCGGGCCGTGATGCAGACCGGTACACCCTTGGCCGATATGACCATCCCGGAAGAAGTCTCCCTCTGGGAGGTGAGGGAAGACTATATTCTCAAATCTGCCCCGGACGGGAACGGCATCTACGGAGTCGTGATGTACCGCCTGCAACGTGAGACGAAATGAGTATGTCGCGACGCACCGCCCTTCTCCGTACGCTCACTCTCGGCTGCGCGCTCGCCGCCGGCTCTTCCCAACCGCTCTTCGCGCAGGTGTCCGCGCCGGCCGTCCGGATCGCGGACGAGCCGGTGATCGACGGCGTGCTCTCGGAGGCCGCCTGGTCGGAGCTCCCGCTCCTCTCGGACTTCGTGCAGCGCATCCCCCGCGACGGCGAGCCCGCCACGCTCCCCACCGAGGTGAGGATCGGGCACGACGAGAGCGCGCTGTACATCGGCGTACGCGCGCTCGATGACCAGCCATCACTGATCGTCCCGGGCGAGGCGCTCCGCGACTACGACCTCGCGCAGTCGGATGCGATCATGCTGATCTTCGACACGTACCGCGACGGGGTGAACGGCTTCGTCTTCGGGACGAATCCGGCGGGGATCCAATACGACGGACAGGTGGTGGATCAGGGCTCGGGCAGCGGCAGGCGCCGCGGGTCGTTGGGTAGCGGGGGCGGACGCCAGATGGGCGGCGCCGGCGACGGCTTCAACCTCAACTGGGACGGGAGCTGGGAGGTCGCGACCAGCCGCGACCGTTCGGGCTGGAGCGTCGAGTTCCGGATTCCCTTCTCCACCTTGCGCTACCGCGCGGGCGAGCAGCAGGACTGGGGCCTCAACGTGCTCCGTCGCGTACGCCGCGTGAACGAAGAGTCAACGTGGTCGCCGATCCCGCGCGAGTTCGACTTCAACCGGGTGAGCGAGGCGGGCATGCTCACCGGGATCGAGCCCCCGGCGGTCCGCGCGGTTCAGGTCATCCCGTACGTACTCGGCTCTTCCGTGCGCAACTATGCGATCGGTGAGCCCGGCTTCGACGAGACCGGCGAGATCGGCGGCGATGCCAAGGTCCAGATCACGCAGGGCCTTACTCTCGACCTGACATACAACACGGATTTCGCCCAGGTCGAGGTGGACGACATCCAGACCAACCTCACCCGCTTCAGCATCCAGTTCCCCGAGAAGCGCCCCTTCTTCCTCGAGAACTCCGGGATGTTCTCGGTGAGCGGTGGCGGGGCGGACCTCTTCTTCAGCCGGCGCATCGGGATCGCGCGCAACGCGAATCGCCTGCCGATCCAGGGCGGCGGCCGACTCTCGGGCAAGGCTGCCGGGCTGAACGTGGGGCTACTCCACATCCGCACCGAGGAGCTGGAGGGAGTGCAGAGCGCTCAGGCCTACTCGGTCGTACGGCTCGCACGCGAATTGGGTAACCGCACGAGCATCGGCGGCGCGTTCCTTCAGCGCGACGGACTCGACCTGACCGACGACTACAACCGCACCTACGCAGTGGACGGACAACTGGGGATCGGCTCGGCCTGGAACTTCAACGCGGTGGCGGCGCGCACCGAGACACCCGGCCTCGACGGGCGGGACCACATGGTGAGCACCAGCACGAGGTACAGCAGCCGCAGCCTGAACGTGAACGCCAACGTCCACGAGGTGGGCGAGGACTTCAACCCGGAAGTCGGCTTCCTGCGGCGCTCGGGCTACCGTTCCTTCCGGGTCCTCACGATGACGTTCATTCGTCCAACCGATCTGTTCGGCCTGCGCGAGCTCCGGCCGCACATCAACTACAACACCATCCGCGATCTCGAGACCGGATTCGAGGAGACGGCGGAGGTCCACGTCGACAGCCACGTCGAGTGGGACTCCGGAATGTTCTTCAGCCCCGCCTTCAACTGGAAACGCGAGGGGCTCGAGCTGCCGTTCGAGATCGCCGACGGGGTGATCGTGCCACCGGGCACGTACGACGGCTGGGAGATGGAGTGGCGCTTCTACACGAATCCCTCGGCACCGATCTCCTTCGAGACCGCTTTCGCCAACGGAGCATTTCTCTCGGGGCACCGGCGCGGCAACTCAGCCGTCGTCTCGTTCCGGCACGGCTCCGCGCTCTCGACCGCAGTCCGCTTCGAGTACAACAATGTCGATCTGCCCGAGGGACACTTCACCACTCGGCTAGCGGGTCTGCGCGTGGGGTACTTCTTCACCCCGCAGATCTACCTGCAGTCGCTGGTGCAGTACAGCGACCAGGCTGATAACTGGTCGGCGAACGTGCGCTTCGGGTGGCTGAGCTTGGCCGGGAACGGGCTGTTCGTGGTCTACAACCAGGCCAACGGAGTGGACGCGCTGGAAGGACCACTGAACAAGGCGCTGACCATCAAGTTCAGTCGCCAGTTCACGGTGTGGGGGGGCTGACGGGAGCGACGACGAAGTAGGCGTGGATGGCTGCCACGGCATCCCCGAGCTCGTCTTCGGCGGGCGGCTGGTCCAGGTTGAGGACGAGCGCGAGAGAGTTCTTGGTCGGTATTTCTCGACCCCAGGAGACGATGAACTCCTCGACGCGCGGAGCGAGATCCTTCCGGCTCGAGCGGGAGGGATCCATGGGGTCGAACAGTCGGCGAAGCTCGGGAATCCGGAGGTGGATCTCGGAGCCCTGCGGCGGCACCCTGGTCGACGAGCTGGCCTCCGCTGGACGAGCGGATCCCGAAGTCAGTTGCCCCGCTGCTCCCGCGTGGCGAGCACCTGGATGCCGCGCTCGAACATGGTACGAACGCGCGGGCTGGTGCGGTACTTCGCGAGGATCCGGCGGCTGCTGGGCACCCCCTGCATCACGTAGCCGAGCACGGTCGCCATGACCGCACCTTCCTCGCTGTCGCTCTGCTCGAAACGCCGCCGGAATGAGCTCAGGACCGCGGCGAAGGCCGGGTCGTCCCATTCCTCGGCTGTCACCCGGAGACGGACGAAGTCGTTCAGCGCGGCGACGTAATCGGCCGGCGCCGGCCGATGCCAGAAGGAGACGTCAGGCCCGAACTGCTCGGCGCTCACGGGAAGGTAGAGGTTCGCGCCCTTCGGCACCTGGCGAACCAGCGCCGGGTTGAAGCGCTTCACCTCCTCGACCGACATCGCGGCCCGCTCGGCCACCTGCGCCAGCGGAATGTTCCGATTAGCCCGGAAGGCATAGATCTGCCGCTGCGGAACGGTCTCGCGCACCCAGCGCACCGTGAAGGTGTTCCCGAATACCATCTCGGCGTACCGGTGGGAGCGTGGGCCGTACGTTCCGACCACCTCCCGGAAGGTACGCAGCGACATCGCGCGCAGATCGATCGCGAACGCCGAGCCGAGAAAGTACTGCTCGCGGATGTTCTGCCCGCCGAGCCGGAAGCCGTTGATCACGGTCCGGCCGACGTTGATGCCTCCCGCATGATGCTCCGAGAGCGCGGGAATGAAGGAGCCGTACTTGGTCGCGAGCACCGTCAGGTGAGCTGCACAGTACGGAGCCTGCGTGGTCTGGTTCTCGGGCTCGATCGGGTAGGGGGCGAGCCGCTTCAGCCGATTCCAGTTGCTCGGCAGCCACTGGCAGAACCCGATCGCGCGCGCCTCGGACTTGATCCGGCCTGAGAGCCCCGACTCCACGATCGCCTGCGCGAGCCCGATTTCTCCGGGGACGCCGAAGCGCTGGTAGATCGCGGTCCACTCGTTCAGGAACGGCCCGTAGCGGTCGACGTTCGGAAGCAGGAGGTTGCCGCGCGTTGGGTTGTGGACCACCGGTCCGACCCTGGCCTCGAACAGCTTGGCCACCTGGTCGCGGCGGTCGGTCAGGCGCCGGGCGAGGCGCGCCTCGCTGATGAGCGACGCGAGCGCGCCATCATCGAAGCGAGCGCTGCGCGTCCAATCCCCCCGCTCGGGAAAGCGCGCGAGCACGTGACCGTCCTGAGCACTCGCATAGAGAACCGAGCCGTCGGGAGTGGTGAAGACGTGCTGCCAGAAGCTGTAGCCGGGGCGGAATCGACGGAGCGCCGCGACGTCTTCGGCCAGCCGCGCCTGCGTGACCGCGAGGATCTCCTCCTCGCCCAGGTCGCGCGCGAGCGCGGATGCGGGCGCGGCAGCCGTCATGCAGAGCATGGCGAAGCCGAATGGAGCGGCTCGTCTCATCGGCGGAAGAGGCTGTCACTTTCGGGGGGACAACGGAAGCTTGCTTAAATGTGGCATTCCTGCCGTCACGTGATCAAGCCCCTCGTCGTGCTGCGGATCCGGTCGTCGCCGGATGTCACCCGAGGCTTTACACTCGCTCCGTGAAGCGAACGTTTCTTCCGACATTGCTGAGCAAACTCTGGACCCCGGGACGGGCCCGCCTGAGAAGCCCGAGCGTGGGCGCCGCACTCGGTGTCCTCGCGCTCGTCGGGGGGGAGCTCGCCGGGCAGGAGCCCACGGACTCCTTCCTCCCGCGTCCCGGCGGGAGCGCTTCCTGTATCGTCGAGCGGGTGATCGACGGGGACACCTTCGCCTGCGTGGGCGGGGAGCGGGTTCGCCTGCTGGTGATCGACACGCCGGAGCTCGCCCAGCGTCCCTTCGGCTCGGCCGCCCGCGAGGAGGCGGCGCGGCTCCTCCCGGTGGGCGGGCGCGTGCGGCTCGACTTCGACGTGGAGGTCCAGGACCGGTTCGGGAGGCTGCTGGCCTATGTCTGGCGCTCCGCTGCGCAGGGATCGACCGACTCGCTCATGATCAACCGCGAGCTGGTGCGCCGCGGAATGGCAGTCGTGGCGGTGTACCCACCGAACGTGCGGCACGTCGCGCTTCTCAGGGCCGCCGCCGACAGCGCGCGCGCCGAGCGGGCGGGGCTCTGGAGCGGCAGCGCGTTCGCGTGCGAGCCCGCGGACTATCGCGCCGGCCGCTGCCGCTGAAGAGGACGGATCAGCACGGCTCGGCGCGCGGCGCGGCCGCCCGCACGTCGACCCGCTCCGCCCACGCCATGACGCTTCGATCGACCTCCACGTAGACGCGCACGACGTCTCCAGGCTCGAGCGCTTCGACCGTGTACTCCACCCGCAGATGGACCACGCGGGTGGATCGACCGACGTACACGGTGCGCATCCCGAGCTGGGGCGATCGCACCCGAATTCTGCCGCGGCGCGGGTGAGCTGCATGGCCGACGGGGTGCAGGCCTTCCGGACCGTCTGGTCGGAGTGGCTGTAGCGAATCGCTACTCTTCGCCCGACTGCCCGCGGACGATCGCGTCGGTGATCCGGTACTCGCCATCGAGCCAGCCCACCACCTCGCGCGCCCCGGCGTGGTCGAAGGCCGCGTAGCGCGCGCGCAGCTCCGCGGCCTTTTCGGCCAATCGATCCAGCCCCACCTCTTGGAGCTCGAGCAGGTCCCGCCAGAGCGCGTCGCCCAACTGCTCGCCCAACGCGGTGCGCGCCGCGTGCCGGGTCGCCGCGCCGTACTGGTACGCATCTCCGTTCGCGTACGCTTCCACGAGGGTGAGCGCCGGAATGCGCGTGAGGGTCGGCTGGAGGGCGGGATTGATCGCGTGGCCCGCGATGTGATCCGCGATCGCCGCCGGACGCCCGGTGAACCCGCGCACGTGGAGGAACTGCGACATGCGCTCGCCGTCGTTCACGGGATAGTTGTCCCAGAGGAAGGGCTTGCGGCGGAGCTGGCCACCGACCCGGCGCAGGTGACCGAGGGAGAGCTCGCGCGCGACCACCTCCTCTCCGGTCCAGAACACCTCGACGTCCGGATGCAGCAGCTCGCCCAGCCGCTCGAGGTAGCCGTCCGGGCGCGCCCCGAAGGCGCAGTCGAGCACCGGATCGTCCGAGTAGTAGGAGGGGCAGACGAAGATCCGTTCGGCCTCGGCGTGCTGCATCGTCCACGCGACGATCTCCGCCTGGCGGTCGGCGAGATCGGGCACATCCCCCTTCATGTCGTCGAAAAGGAGCGCAAGATCGTTGAGGTCGAAGGCGCCCAGCGCGGCCAGCTTGCACCCCAGCTCCGCCCTCGCCGGGCCGTCGAAATCGTGGTGGAGCCGGGTGGGGCTGAGCCCGATGCCGAAGCGCACGCCGTGGCTCCGGCAGTGGTCCGAGAGCCCGACGAGATGGCGGGCTATCTGGTCGGGGTGGGGCTCGCGCCAGAGCCGGCGCAGGTAGGGGTCGGCCTTGGGCGCGTAGAAGTAGAAGCCGTACCCGTGTCCGGCGAGAAACGCGACCGTCTCCGCGCGCTCCTCCCAGCTCCATGGCCTACCGTAGTATCCCTCAATGATGCCGAGCTCGGGAAGGGTCATCGAGGGGCCACCTACAGGAGAAGCGCTACCGGAGCAGCGCCGCGACCCGGTCGAGCACGTCCGGCGCGTCGGTGACCACGAGCGCGTTGAGCGAGGGCAGCACCGACGCCGAGCCCGTCTCCGAGAGCATCGACTGTACGACCGGCTGCAGCTCGGCCGCGGGCACGTAGCTCAGCCGGAAGACGCGCGTGACGACCGGCGGGGGCGCCTCGGCGCTCACCCCCGGGTTCTCGACCAGGATGATGCCGCTCTCGAGCTCGCGCGCGTAGAGCCCCTGCGCGGCGAGGATCGCCTGGAGCGCGACATCCCAGGGCTGGCGCTGGATCTCGGCGGTGACCGTCCCGGTCACGCCGCTCCCCAGCACGATCGAACGGTCGGCGTAGTCCGCGAAGAACCCGACCACGTCCTGGATGCTCGTGCCCTCGAAGGAGACGGTGACCGGGGCACGCACAGGGGACGGCTGCTGGGCGAAGCCAGGCCCCGCGGAGTCGGCGAGGAGAGCGGCCGTGAGCAGGACGGGCCGCATCCCGGGTATAGGGGGTGCTCATATCGTGGTGATCCACTGGCGGACGCGCTAAAGATAGATTCCGGTCGTGCGGCCCGCCGGAGATGTTTTCCTACTATCGTAGTGGATGACCGTGGTAGATAACCCTCCGGAGGTCGTTTGCTCCACCGGACGCACGGCGCAATCGAGGGATAGGGACATGATCGCTTCCGCCGCCCGTCGACCGGGCCGGTCGACGCACGCATTCCGGCGCCTGCTCGGGCTCTGCCTCCTGGTCGCGCTCGGGCCAGCCGGCCTCGCGGGCCAGCAGACCCCCGGGAACGGGTCCAACGGCTCCGGAACCGACGTGCCCATGGACCCGATCCGGGCCCGCGACCTGTACGTCAGCAACCGCTGGGAGGACCACCCGGTCGCCGACTACGCCCGGGACACGCGGGAGAAGGCGCGTATCGACAGCATCTACCACGCGGTCACCGAGGGCGTGGTGGACTTCCGGCGGATCACGTACCGGAGCCGGGTGGGGGACCTGACCATTCCGGCCTACCTGTTTCAGCCGCTCGACCGGCGTGGCCCGCACGGGCACGCGGCGATGATCTGGGTGCACGGCGGAGTGCACGGAAACTGGAGCCATGCGGCGTGGCCCTTCGTGCGCGAGGCGGTCGAGCGCGGCTATGTCGTGATCACGCCGGAGTACCGGGGGAGCACCGGGTTCGGCGCGGAGCACCACGATGCGATCGACTACGGCGGGTTCGACGTCGACGACGTGCTCACCGCGTACGACTGGATGGTGGAGAACCTGCCGCACGTCGATCCCGGGCGGGTCGGGATCATGGGATGGAGCCACGGTGGCCTGATCACGATCCTCGCGCTCACGCGCGACCGGCATCCCCTCCGGGCGGGCGCCGCGATCGTCCCGGTCACCAACCTCATCTTCCGGCTCTCCTGGAAGGGCCCGGCGTACCAGCGGCTCTTCGCCACGCAGCGCGACCTGCGCGGGCTACCCTTCGAGGAGCGCGAGGAGTACGTGCGGCGCTCTCCCTACTACCAGGTGGATAACCTGAGGACGCCTCTGCTCGTCCACGTCGCCACCAACGACCGGGACGTTGATTTCGAGGAGAGCTCGATGCTGATCCACAAGCTCCGAGCGCTCAAGCCCGATCTCGGCGAGACCAAGATCTACGTGGATCCGGACGGGTGGGGATCCACGGTGGGCCATTCCTTCAGCCGGCGCGTGGACGCGAACACGCTCGAGCGGGTGGACTCCCCCGCGCAGATCGACTCATGGAACCGAACGTGGACATTCATGGAGGACCATCTGCGGCCGTACGAGGATCCGAGCCGGACGAGGCCCTGAGCTGCTAACGGGTGGGCGCGACCACCCCTTCGGCCTCCGGGGCGAGCGGCGTCTCGCCCGCGGGCGCGCCGCTGCGCTGGAGCAGGTACGCCACGAGCGCGACGTAGGTCTGCTCGTCCAGCGATCCCGGTCGGTAGAGGGGCATGTTCTCCCGAACGAACTGGAGCAGCTGCCTCACCGGACTTCCCCCCCAACTGCTCGCGAAGTAGCCGCCGGTGAGAGGGGCAGCCTCGTAGCCCCCGCTCAGGTCGGCCATGTGGCACTCCGCGCAGTGCGCCTGATAGGCCTCGGCGCCCGCCTCGGCCTGGGCCGCCGTGTACGAGGCCGGCGCGGCCTGCGCCGCGAGGGCAGTGGGAAGCAGGGCGCACGCGCCCGCAACCACGAGGGTCTTCCGGAGTCCGCGCATCGAGTGGTCTCCTTTCGCAGGGACAGAGGATCCTGTCAATATAATACTAAGGTCACCATCTTCATCCTCTCCCACAGCCGGAGGGACGCATGGTTCCGATCACCTTGTTGCTCCTCCCGATCCTGCTGGCGGCGGTGTTCGTCTTCCTGGCGAGCTTCGTCATCCACATGATGCTCCCTTACCACCGCACGGATTTCGAGCGGCTACCGGACGAGGAGCAGATGGCGGCGGCGCTCCGGCCGATGGCGATCCCACCGGGCGAGTACCTGATGCCCTTCGCGGGTAGTCCGGCAGCGATGAACGACCCGGAGTGGGTCGAGCGGAGGAAGACCGGTCCCGTGGTGGCGATGACGGTGTTCACTCCGGGGCTGCCCACCATGGGCACGCAGCTCGTCCAGTGGTTCCTGTACTGCGTCCTGGTCGGGATCCTCGCGGCCTACGTGACGGGACGGGCGCTCGGTCCGGGCGCGCCGGGGGCGGAGGTGTTCCGCTTCGCGGGGACCGTGTCCTTCATCGCCTACACGGTCGCGAGTTGGCAGAGCTCGATCTGGTACCGGCGCTCGTGGAGCACCAACCTCAAGAACACCTTCGACGGGCTGGTCTACGGGATCCTGACGGGCGCGGCCTTCTCCTGGCTCTGGCCTGCGTAGCCGAGGAGCGGACGGTCGGGCGGGAGACGCGCGGAAGCCGGACTCAGAAGCCCGGGCTGATCAGTACGAGATAAAGAACCGCCCCGAGCACGATCACCAGGGCCACGAAGACCCAGTGGCGGAATCCGCTCTTCGGGGTCGCCTTCTCTTCCATGCCCCCATTCTAGCGGAGCACGAGCGGGTCCTGCACCTCCACCCTCCCCCGCAGCCAGGTGCGCAGTCCGAAGCTCGGCTCACCCAGAGGGCCGGCGTCCACGGCGAGCGTCTCCCTCAGCTCGTAGCGCAGCTCGTCGCGCGTGAACAGGCTGGTCGCGACGCTTCCGAGCGCGGAGAAGCCGTCGAACCCGAAGGTGAGATCGAGCGGGATGACCGTGTCCGACGCGGCCTCCAGCGGGAGTCCCAAAGGCAGCTCGACGTCAACCAGGTCCTCCCCTTCCAGGGCGAGCGTGCCGTCCAGGGTCGTGAGGGTGAGCCCAAACGAGTTTGGGTTCGCCACCTCCGCCCAAATGCGCGCGGTCGCCGACCACCGCGGGTGCTGGAGGGAGCGGCTGCCCCGTCGGAGCATGCTGCTCCGGCCCTCGGCCACGGAGAAGTTCGGCGCGGAGATCCCGAGCAAGTTCGCGACCCCGAAGCAGTCGGCCGCGGCCAGCGCGAGCAGCGTCGCGGCCATGCGCACCTCCGCGCGACTGCTTCACGCGGCGAAGATTCGACAGCGATGGCATCGCGTCCTCCCCTCGACGATTGTCTACGGGTAACCTTGGGGAGCAAGCGACATGCCCCGTGCGTACGATTGCACAGCGCCCGCCGTGGGAATCGGGGGTGAACGGGGCTCACAGGGAGGTCCGAGTGAGGCGGACGCCGCACGGACGGATGGTGATCGGGGCAGCGCTGATCGCGCTGCTCGGCACGAGCGGCTGCGCGAGCGTGCGGCGCGCGCTCTGGCTGGTGCCCGCCGGCGGCCAGCCGGTCGAGCTTCCGACCGCGGCCTTCTTTGGAGCGGACCGCCTGCTCACCGCCCCGGGCGAGCCCGACGGCGAGCTGGAGCGGATCGTCTTTCCGGCCAGTGGCGCGAGCGCCACGGTCGCGCCCGGCGACAGCGTCGTTCTCCTCGACCTCACGGGCCCCACCGTCGTGCGCCGCCTCCGCATCAGCCTCGCGAGCGCGGATCCGCACTGGCTCCGCCGGATCGGTCTCCGCATGCACTGGGAGGGAGAGACCGAGCCCTCGGTGCACGTGCCGCTCGGCGACTTCTTCGGCAATGGGTTCGAGCGGCGCCCCTACGCCGCGCTCACCATGGGTGTCGCGGGCGACGCGTTCTACAGCTACCTGCCCATTCCCTTCGCGCGCCACGGGCGCATCGTCCTCGAGAACGGAACCGAGCTCCCGATCGAGGAGCTCGCCTTCGATGCGGACGTCGAGACCGGAGCCGGACTCGCCGAGCCGGTCGCCACCTTCCACGCGCTCTGGAGCCGGGATCCCCGCCCGCGGCCGGACCGCCGGCACGTGGCCGCCGACGTGGAGGGCTCGGGGTGGTTGGTCGGCATGGTACTCTCTGCGCAGGGCTACGAGGGATCGTTCGCCTTTCTGGGTGGGGAGGGGCTCCTGCGCGTGGATGGACGCGCCCTCGACCCGAGCGCGGTCGCGAGCTACCTGGGCGCCCCTGCGGACGGGGGTTCCGAGCTCGCCGGCCCGTTCCAAGGCGTGCTACTCCAGGACTCCGCGCGCGCGCGCCTCGCCGCCTATCGCTGGCACATCGCGGATCCGATCCCCTTCCGCAGCTCCTTCCGGCTAGAGCTGGAGCGCGGCCCGAACAACCGCGAGGGCGCGGACTACGCGACCGTCACGTACTGGTACCAGACCGAGCCGCACGCGCCCCTCCCTTCCCTCCCTGGTCCGCACGAGCGTCGCGTTGCGGAGGTGCTCGTTCCGCCGGGCGCCGTGCACAGGGACGAGCTGCGGGTGATCGGCACCGGAGCGAGCACCGCGCGCGTGTCGATCCCGGTCCCGCGCCCCGACCGCTACGAGGTCGTGGTCTATCCCGAGGCGTCCCCCGGAGTGGTCAGCCCGCAGGTCAGCGTGCCGGGCTCCGCTCGCCCGGGACGGGCGCTCGAGGTGAGCCCGCCCGGCGCGGAGCCGGGGGACGTGCTCCCGGGGGTGGTTGTGGATACGGTCGCGGTCACCGCACGCGCGCTCGAGCTGGTGCTGGCGGCACCGGGCGGGGGTATCGCGCTGCCGGCCGCGGTGCAGCTCCGGTCCTTGAACGACTGGATGGTTCAGTGGTGGGCGATCGGGAGCTGGCCCAATGCGGACGTCACCGACCCCGCCCTGGCGCTCCGCACTATCTGGGGCCCGGACCGCGAGCCCGAGCTGGACCGGAGCCACCCGCTGCCGGAGGGCGACGCGGCCGAGTGGACGCGTCTGGACGCGAGCGCCCACGGGTGGCTCGAGGTCGCCCCGCGGGGGGGTACCGTCTACGCCCAGGCGTTCCTGTACGCGCCCCGCGAGCGCGGCGTGGTGCTCGTCGTCGAGAGCGACGGAGCGCACGAGGTGCGGGTGGGCGGCTCGCCCGCGCTCCCGCGTTCGCCGCGCGCCGCCGCGGCGCCGCCCGGGGTTCAACCTGGCGAGGTCGAGCTAGACGCCTATCTGCGGGCCGGCTGGAACCGCGTGCTGGTGAAGCTGGCCGCGGTCGGCCCGGGGCGCTTCCGCATGCGCGCCGCAGACCCGGAGGGGGGGCTGATCTGGGCCCGCACCCCCTGAGGTGCGGCGCCCTCAGCCGACCAGCCGGCGCAGCTGCCCGACGATCAGGTCGTCGTAGCCGAATCCGTCGCCCGAGTCACTGGCGTTCCTGAGCTCGATGCGCGTGATCGAAGCGCCCGGCGCCGCCACGCTCAGGATCAACGCGCCTCCCGCGTCGCCCACGTCAATCCCATGGAAGCCGACCGCCTCGACGGGGGGCAGAACCAGGCGGCGGGGGTGCATGTCCATGCTACACCCCGCATCCGCCCCGAGTACCACGGATGTAATCAGAGCGCCGATTTCCTTGCCCGGCGACGCGCCTGCCGCGAGCTTTGCCGGATCGCCAGGTCCGGTTTTGCCGTCATCCCCACGACTGGCCGTCCGAGTGGACAGGAGACCCGGAATGACGAATGCCAAGCGCTCCGACGTCGTCGAGCGGCCCCCGCTCGATACCCGCTCCAGCATTGCGGAAGAGGGTCTCACCAAGTCGGCCATGCAGTACGACTATACGAACTTCTACTTCGGGGCCGGGGACGACCCGTTCGACCTGCTCGAGCCGTTCGACCAGTGGTGGACGCAAGTCGAACCGGAGGGCTACTACCAGTACGAGCTGCCGCTGTTGTCGGCGCCCACCACGCTGGTGGACATCCTCGACAAGAAGACGGGTGAGGTCCGGAGAGACCTGATCAACTTCGCCTCCTACAACTACCTGGGGCTGTCGTACCGGACGGAGGTGAAGCAGGCGATCCGCGAAGCCCTCGAGATCTACGGTGGGGGCTCCTCCGGCAGCCCGATTCTGTCGGGAACCACGGCGCTCCACCGCGATCTGGCCGACGAGATCGCGCGCTTCAAGCAGAAGGAGGCAACGCTCGTCTTCCCCACCGGTTACAGCGCCAACGTGGGGACGATCGCGGGGCTGATGCGGTCCGGTGACCTGATCGTCGCGGACCAGAGGGCGCACGCCTCGATCGTGGACGGGATGATCCTCTCCAAAGCGACCAGCCGCTTCTTCCGGCACAACAACGTCGAGGACCTGGACCGGAAGCTACGGGGGTTCGCCGGCAAGAAGCTCGTGGTCGTCGAGGGAGTGTACTCCATGGACGGCGACCTGCCGCCCCTGCGCGAGATCGTGGCGGTCGCGAAGCAGCATGGGGCCCGGGTCATGATCGACGAGGCGCACTCCATGTTCGTGTTCGGCGCGAACGGGCGCGGGGTCGTCGAGCAGCTCGGGCTCGAGGACGAGGTCGACATCCACCTGGGCACGTTCTCGAAGAGCCTGGGCGGACAGGGAGGCTACACGACCGGCAGCCAGAAGCTAATCAACTACCTGCGCGGCTTCAGCCGCTCCCGCTTCTTCAGCTGCGCGCTCGCCCCGACGGTCGTGGCGGGCGTGCTCGCGGCGCTCCGGCTGGCCCAGGCCGAGCCCGCGCTGCGGACCCGGCTCTGGGACAACGTGCGCTTCATGAAGGAGAAGCTCGACCTTTACGGGGTACCGACCGGGGAGAGTGCGTCACAGGTGATCCCAATCATGGTGCGTGACGATGCGCGCGTGTTCCCGATGGGCGAGGCGCTGCTCGGCGCCGGCGTCTTCATCAACCCGGTGAAATACCCGGCCGTGCCCAAGCACAAGGGCCGCTTCCGGATGTCCATCTCCGCCGCACACACCAGCGAGCAGCTGGAACAGGGTGCCGAGCGGATCGCCGGGGTGCTGCGCGAGTTCGGTATATGTTAGTAGACACCGGTCGTTACGTGTTCACCACGGGGGTGAGCGCCTTCTTCGAGATGCCCACCTCGGACGCCCGCCGGATCCTGCCGGAGCATCTCCAGCCGGTGGAGGTTCGCCACGAGCGCAGCATCCTGGCCGTGACCGCCTTCCACTTCCGGGAGAGCGTCTGCGGGCCCTACGCGGAGGTGATGTTCTCCGTGATCGTGCCCCCCTTCCCCGGCCGATGGGGGCAGCACCCCAAGGCAGGATTCTATCCGTTCCTGGCGGCGACCTCCTCGGAAGAGAGCCGCCGCCACCGGAGCGAGGCCTTCCGGATCCCACACCTGGCCGAGAACATCGATGCGCGCTTCGTGGAGAGCGCCGGGACTCTCCAGGTGAACATCTGGACGCGGACCGGACCGGTCGTGGATCTGACCGTCACACAGCACAAGTGGGAGTCGACGACCCACCTGCTGCACACGTTCATGACGCATGGCAAGCAGCGCTACAAGGCCAACCTGCAGATCAGCGGGCGCTACACGGTCCACGAGAACGAGCGCGGGCGGATGACCCTGCACCACCACCCGATGACCACCGCGCTCACCCTCGAGGAGATCAGCCCGTACCCGTTCCGCGAGCACTGGCTCAAGGAAGGGGTCGAGCTCTTCGACCCGCTCGAGCTGCTCTAGCAGGCATCCCGGCCCCCTGGGACGAGCCGCGTACGCGGCGGCTCAGCGCCTGCGCGCGCGCTTGTGCCCGCCCTTCCGGCCCGCGCGCACCTTCTTCGCGGTCTTGCGCCCCACGCCGCGCCGCTTGGTCGTGCGCCGGATATTCTTGGTGCCGCGCTTCTCCGTGGTACGACGTCGGGCACCGGCGCGGCGATGTTCAGCGTCTTGCGGATCCGGACCGAATCCCGTGTGGCACCCACCCCAGTCAGCTCCCGGAGGGGTTTGTTCACGGCGCCACGCGCGAGTAGCCTTCGCTCTTTGCATCTCTTCCTCCACTGGCAGGTCATGGGCGCCCGCCACCTGGACCCGTCCCCACGTGCTGCATCTTCCCTGCCGCCCTCCGCGTCCACCACAGCAGGGTGAACGAAAGAGCGAGACCCGCCGACGCGGCCGGGTAACTCCACATGGGCAAGTCGTAGTCCTCACTCACCCAACCCAGCTCGACCGGCACGATCGCGATCAGGTTGTTGAGCGCGTGCCAGAGCATGGCCGGATAGATGGACCCGGTGAGCAGCACGACCGCCGCGAGCACGACCCCCAGGTACGCCGTGGGTACGATGCGCCAGAGGCTCACGTGGAAGATCCCGAAGATCGCACCCACGGCGAGCGCGAGGGGAACCGGGCGGAGGCGCGGCGCGAGGCCGTGCATGAGCACGCCCCGGAAGGCAAGCTCCTCGAAGACGCCCGGGATCACCGCCAGGATGAGGACGATCTGCCAGAGGGGGAGCTCGCCCGCCCCCAGGAACTGGCCGAAGGAGCGGAGCACCTCCTCGGGGACGGGCACGAACCGCTGAAAAGCCTCCGCCAGTCCGACCCCGATCACCAGCGCGGCGGGGGCGCCGATCAACACGGCAGGCCAGGCCGCGGCCGGGGCGGGACGGAGCGCAAAGGCCGCCCGCAGCTCGAGCCGGTAGGCTCGCACCATCAGCAGGCTGCCCCCGAAGAAGAGCCCGACCACGTTGAACAACACCTGGCGGACGAGCCCGAGCGACTCCCCCGCCCACGCCGAGCTCACCAGCAGGACGACCCAGAGCAGCCCGAACCAGCGCAGTACGCGCCGCGGAAAGAGCGCGGGGCCTCCCGCCAAGTCGGCCTGGTCGAGCTCCGTGCCGGAGATCAGCCGCTCGGTGGAGAGGGCCCGCTCGGTCAGGCGCGCCGCGCCCCAGGCGGCGCCGCCGGTGGAGAGGGCCGCGAGCGCGAGGAAGGGCCAGTCGAGCTCCCCGAGCATCACCTCGCGGACCGCGACGGCGACCCCCGCCACCGGCACCAGAGCGATCGCCGAGCCGAGCTCCATGCCGGGAAGGAGCACGGCCAGCGACGGGAGGAAGACCACGGCGAAGAGCGGAAGAAAATAGAGCTGGTACTCCTTGTAGCTCTTCGCCCACCCCGAGATCAGGAGCAGACCGCTGGAGACCAGCACGGTGAGGGGGAGATAGAGCGCGAGCAGCACAAGGAGCGAGAGCGGACCGATCGAGACCGCCAGCTCCTGCGGCAGCTCGATCAGATCGAGCACGATGTAAACGAATAGGTTGGCCAGGTTCACCACGGTGACCACGATTCCGACGGTGACCACCGCGAGCTGCTTCGCGGCCACGATCTCGGAGCGGCGCGCCGCGGTCGTGAGCAGGGTTTCCAACGTCCCCCGCTCCTTCTCCCCGCTGATCGCGTCGACCGCCACGATCGAGCCGCCCGAAAGCATCAGGAAGAGCAGGAGGGGAGTGAGCAGAACGCCCAGCAGCGCACCCGTCTCGCGCTCCCCGGTCGCCACGTTCCGCGCCTCCAGCCCGCCTAGCTCGCTCAGGTCGATGGCCAGACCGTAGGCTCGATACACGCTGTCGCGCTGCTGCCGGCGCACCTGCTCCAACCGCTCCTGGAGCCGCTCGAAGGCCGCGCGCGAGACGTCACTGTCGGTCCGGTAGTGCAGCCTCAGCACCGGCACCTCCGGAAGCTCGGCCAGCTCTGCCAGGGCCGCGCTGTCCTCGCCGGGGCGCTCGGCGAGCTCGCGCGCCCGCACCCGCAGGTACTCGTCGGCCGCGAGGCCCTCGACCACCACCTGGATCGCCCCCGCCCGCACGAGCGAGTCTGGATTCGGGCTCCGGTCGTGCAGAAACGTCGCGGGAGGCCGGGCTGCCGTGTCCGGATCGAACGTCTCGATCGCGAGCGCCTCCTGCACGCGGTAGTAGGCGAAGTCCTCCTCGGTGCCGGTCAGCGCGTACCGGTAGGTGGCCCGCTCGATAACGGCCTCGCGGCGCCGCTCGGCTTCGCGCGCAAGCAGGATCAGCACCGGAAAGAGCAGGAGCGGTGCGACCACCGCGATCGCGATCGTGCGCGTGTCACGCAGCAGCATGCGTAGCTCGTACCGGTAGAGCGTGCCGAGCACGCCGCCGCCCCCGTCCACCATCTTCACCCGCCCTCCCGCACGTACTGAACGAAGATGTCCTCCAGGTAGTGCTTGCCGGTCGCGCGCCGGTGCTCCTCCAGGCTGCCCGAGGCGAGCAGCCGGCCTCCGTGGATGATCACGATCGTATCGCAGAGCTTCTCCGCCTCGCTCATCACGTGCGTGGAGAAGATGATCGTCTTCCCCTCCGCCCGGAGCGCGCGGATCACATCCTGCATCTCCAGCGCGTTGATCACGTCCAACCCCACCGTGGGCTCGTCGAAGACGAGTACCGGCGGATCGTGCACGACGGTGCGCGCGATCGAGACCTTCTGTTTCATTCCGCTCGACAGCTTCTCCACCCGCACCGACTCAAACCGGTCGATTCCGAAGCGCTCTACGAGCTCATCTACCCGGGCGCCCACGCGCTCGCGCGGGTAACGGTTCACGCGCGCGAAGAACTCGAGGGTCTCGCGCGCCGTGAGCCGGGGATAGAGCGCGGTGGACGCGGAATAGAAGCCGAGGGAGCGGCGCACCACCTCCGGCTCCGCAACCACGTCGTGCCCCATCACACGCGCCCTCCCCGCCGTGGGCCGCAGGATCGTCGCGAGCATGCGAAGCGTGGTGGTCTTACCGGCCCCGTTCGCGCCGAGCAGGCCGAAGATCGTGCCCGCGCGGCACTCGAAGCTGACTCCGTCCACGGCGTGGATCGCGCCGCGTGCCTCGTCGAAGAAGGTCTTGGCCAGACCCTCGACCTGGACGGTGATCACGTCAGCGCGCGCCCGACCCGGCGCCGCGAGGCCGCCCCGCGGCCGAAGGTGCGCTCGCGGAGGAAGCGCCAGAAGCTCCCGTCGTAGGCACCGATCAGGAAGTCTTCGAAGCGGAGCATGGTGCGTGCGACCAGCAGGCAGAGCACCACGATCCCAAGCGTGACCGCCAGCGTCTCCGCGATCAACGGCCACTGATAGACCCCCCGCACCGCGTCGCGGAGCATCATCGCGACGTTGGCCACCGGGATCGCAGCGGTCGCAGGCGTCAGCGTCGACTCGGAGCCCTGGCCGAACAGGAGCGGCACCAGTGCGAGCCAGAAGACCGGCGTGACCATCCCCTGCCCTTCCTTGAAGGTGCGCGCGAAGGCGGCCAGGATCATCATCGCGGCCGCGAAGAAGAGCGCGAGCACGAACGTGCCCAGCACCATCACGGGAAAGGCGAGGACGGGCAGCGAGAAGGCGAAGTCCTCCCCCGTTTGGGCGACGATGGGCGCCACGACGGGTGCCATCGTCACGAACATCGCGATCACATTGAGCGCGCCGGCGACGAAGCCGAGCGCCGTGACGTACAGGTACTTGGCCACCACCACGTCGCGGCGGGACGCGGCCAGGATGAGCGTGGTCTCCCACGTGGAGCGCTCGCGCTCGCCCGCGGTCGTGTCGATGGCCGGGATGAAGCAGCCCAGCGCGACCATCACCACGATGAAGAGGGGCAGGACCTCGGAGAGAACCAGCGTCCCGAGCTGCCGCCCGGTCGAGACGCTGTGAGGGTCGATCCGGAATCCGACCACCTCCGCGCGCGGGATCGCGAGCTCCTCCACCCGCCGGCTCAACCAGCGCTCCCGGTAGCGCTCGATCACTCCCGCCGCGCGGGCGCGGGCGCGGCGGCTGCGCTCGAGCGCGCGGTCGTAGAGCAGCCGGACGCGGAAGTTCTCGGCGAGCCCGGGAGAGCTCGCGCCCGCGGCCTCGAGGTCCGCGACCAGGTCAAGCTCGCCGGCCCGGAGCTGCCGCTCCGCGTCCTCCACGGTCGTGGATTCCACCAGCTCGATCGCGGGCAGTGCCCGGAGCGAGTCGAGCAGCTCTTGGTGAGCCTCGGGCACGCCGTGCACCGCGACCCGCGAGCGCGCCCGCTCGGCGAGCCCATCGACCACGGTGAGCGCGGTGAAGAGCCCCCACAGCAGGAGCGGATACAGGAAGACCGGGATCAGGATGCTGTTCACGACGATGCTCCGCTCGCGCACCGCCGAGCGGAGCTCGCGCCCGAGGAGGATCAGTACCGGGGACTCGGCCACGCTCGGCCGCACCCTGCGCGCCGGAGGGTCAGGCGGGCTGCCCGCCGGGCGGCTCGCGGCGGACCCGGAAGACCAGCCAGGAGTCGCGTGGAACGCCGGGAACCAAGTTGTGTTCGTATCCGAGATCGGGCTTCACGACAAGCAGCCGTTCCTCGCCGACCCGCATCCGCTCGATCCCTTCCATGAAGCCGTCCACCATGAAGTCCTCGCCGACGGTGACCCGGAAGGGCGTCTCGGCGAAGGCGGTGTCGAAGGCAGTGCCATCGACGAGCCAGCCCCGGTAGGCGACCGCGATGCGCTCCCCCGCGCGCGCCGGCTCTCCACTCCCCTCCTCCAGGACCCGGACGTAGAGCCCACTCTCGGTGCGCTCCATCTGCGAGAGGTCCACACCGAGCTCGGGGGCGAACTGCGAGGGCGGCTCGGGCTCCTCTTCGCCACGGCATCCCGCCAGCGGCACGATGAGCGCGAGCAGCAACCGCACCGACCAGGGCCGGGGGTGGAAGTGGACGTGCACGCTGCACCTCCTCGTGGAAACGGACCCGAAGGTAGAGGGCTCACGCCGTCTCGTCGAGCATCCTCCGCACTTCCCGTAATGGACCTGCCCCGCCCACGTGGCCAGTGCCTCGCGCTTGGGCAACCGGTAGAAGGTGTTGTTCACTTCGACGCTGTCGAACTGGCGCGCGTAGTACGCGAGCATGCGGCCGCTCTTCATGTCACTAGGGTAGAAGCTTCCCTTCCACTCCGGATACGACCACCCGCTGGTGCCGACGTGAACCGCCATCAGCCGGACGCGCCGCTGCGCGCGCGCGCGTTCCGGGGCGCGGTGGCGCCCCGCCGAGTCGTGCTCCACTCCCGCAGCCGTGGCGCTCCTCCGCGAAAGGAGTAAGCCTCGAACCCCACCCGCTGCATCAGCTCAGCAAGATGGGCGGTCTGGACCCCGTGCTCGCAATAGACGATATAGGTCCGGGCGCGCGACAGCTCCTTCATGCGAGCCGCCACCTCGTGCGGGGCGCACAGCTCGGCACCCGGATAGTGCCAGGCGCGATACTGGTGCGCGGGCCGGCAGTCGAGCACGACCGCCCCCTCGGGGACGTCGTCTATGAACAGATAGGGCTCGACCAGAGCGGCCGGGGACAGGGCACGCAGGTCGAGGACCCGGCGCTCGTGGACCGCCTTCTCGAGGACGGCGGGATCCAGCTCCCTCTCCTGGGCGGCTACCCGCTCTGGGGAGCTGTGCGTGACCGGCTTGTCGGGTCCGATCGCGCAGTACTCGCGCACGCGGGCCGAGAGCGCCGCGGTGCCGACCGCCTCCGCGCGCTCGATGATCCAGGCCTTGTCGAAGCCGAGCAGCGGCCGGAACACCGGGAGCGTGGCGGCCGCTTCGATCGCGCGTAGGTTGCCGAGCGTCTGCGAGGAGACCTGCCCGATCACCTCGCCGGTCACGATCGCCTCGGCCGCGAGCTCGGCGGCGATCCGCTCGGCGGCGCGGTACATCTGGCGCTTGAGCACCACCTGCCAGTAGCGGGGCTCCGAGCGCGCGCGTAGCTCGTCCACGACCGGACCGAAGTCGACCACGTGCAGCCGGGGCCGGTCGCCGTAGCTCCAGTCCTCTGCGAGCACCTTGGTGATCGACGCCACCATCCGCTCGTACGCGTCCCCGGCGAGATTGCAGAACACGTAATCGAGCGAGACGCCGCGCCTGAGCACGAGCCAGGCCGCGACCGCCGAGTCGAAGCCGCCCGAGATGAGGCACACCGCCTTCCCCTGGGTGCAGAGCGGCAGTCCGCCTGCGCCGTCCTGGCGGCCGCTGAACAGAAAGGCCTCGTCGTCACGCACCTCGACCGAGACGGTCACCGCGGGTGAGGAGAGGTCTACCACGGCGTAGGGGTTAAGCGCCGCCCCCAGCCGCACGCAGACGTCGCGCGAACGGAAGGGGTGGCGACCGGCGCGGCGCGCATCGACCGCGAAGGTAGGATGGCTCGCCACCAGCTCCCGGTACAGATCGTGCCCCACCTCGACGATCCGGTCGAGGTCGGCCGGGATGCGCGCGTCTACGTGCGAGACCGAGCTGACCCCGAACACCAACGCGATGCGCTCCGCGGCCGCGGGGTGATCGGCCTCGACGTGGATCCGGTCCCACCGGTTGCGGACGGCGTGGGCTCCCCCGAGCCCGGCGAGGGCGTCGTCCAGATTCGCGACCAGGCGGTCCTGGAAGCGCCGGCGGGTGCGGCGGGACTTGGTGGTGACCTCGGGGGCGAGGCGGACGAGGTAGAGCCTCATGCCCCATTGTAGCAGGCGGGGCGGCCCCGGGTGAGGGGTCCGCCCCGGCGCGGGCGCTCAGCCGTGCTTGCGGATGGCCCACACCAGCTGCTGCTTGCTCATGCTGCTCCGGCCCTCGATGTCGAGCTGCTTGGCGCGGTTGTAGAGCTCCTGCTTGGAGCGGTCCTCGAGCGAGCGGTTCGGGTTCCCTGCCCGGACGTGGACTTCTGTCCGGACTTGGTGCGCCCCTCCTCCCGCCGCTGCTTCTTCACCGTGCGCGCGGCGATCTCCTCCGCGCGCTCCGTCGAGCGGCCCCGCTCCTTCGCGCTGTCCTTAAGATGTGCTCGTACTGGCGGTCGTCCTTGTTGCTCCAGGATCTCTGTGGCATGCCCCCTCCCGTGCTGGCCGCGCGGCTCGCGTCTCCCTCGATCTGTGCCGGTGGGGCACGGCGCCCGCGGCACGCACGTCAGGAACGCAACGCGCATGCCCCTCCGGAGGGAGCGTACACCGCCCCGGTGTGGTCCGGCGCCCCGGCCTGTCCGCGACGTCAGCGCCCGAGCAGCATGATCACGCCCATGGACGCTCCGATCGCCACCACGGTCCAGCGCAGCGTGCCCTGATCGACCTTCTGGATCAGGTAGCCCGCCCACCAACCGCCGATGGTTGAGCCGATCAGCATGATCACGGCGACCGGCCAGACGATCACTCCGCTCACCACGAACCAGAGCGAGGCGATCCCCTTGATCCCGATCACCAGTAGGTTCTTGAGCGCGTTCGCGTCGTGCAGATCCGCCACCCCGAGCATGCCCAAGGTGATCAGGACCAGGATGCCGATCCCCGCGCCGAAGTAGCCCCCGTAGACCGCGACCAGGAACATCACCGTCAACGAGGCGCCGAGCCGCCGCATGCCGGGAGCCAGGTGGGGGAGATGGCGCCGGAGGAGCGGGTCCGCCGCTACCAGCCCCGTGGACCCGATCACCATCCACGGGGCGATCACCGTGAACCAGGTCGGGGGCAGCCAGAGGAGGAGCGCGGCGCCCGCGGCCCCCCCGAGGAAGGCGGGCACCCAGAGCAGCTGCCATCCCACCTGTCCACGGATGCGCGCGCGGTAGCTCCACGCCCCGCCCGCGGAGCCGGCCAGCAGCCCGAGCGTGTTGGTCGCGTTCGCGATCTGGTCGGGGAGCCCGACCCAGACCAGGATCGGGAAGGAGAGGGTGGTGCCGCCGCCTGCGATGGTGTTGCCCGCGCCGGCCAGCAGGCCGGCGGCCATGACCGCGGCCAGATGAAGGGGATCGGCGAGGTATTCCACGGGCCGGGAAGCTCGTGGGGTCTCGATGCCGGGACAATGGCGAGAGGTAACGAGCCGCGTCCGACTTGTACGGACAACCGGGTCGGGTTACTCCTCCCCCGATTCGGCCCTGATCTGGGCATGAGCGGTGATCTGGCACGCGCGATGCGGACCGCGCCGGACAAATCCCACGGGACGGAGAGGATTTCCATGACCAGGCCAGTCACCATCGCGGCAGCGCTCCTGGCCGGAGCGTGCGCGAGCGGAGGCGGCACGGAGGGGTTCGTGGAGAATGCCACGCCCGGCGCGCGTCACCCCTTGCGCGCGCACTGCGGCAACTGCGGCCACGAACGCCCCGATCGTCGGCGGCACGTCCGACTATCCGGTGATCGAGGTGGACGAGGACGGCAGCGAGCGGGCCGTCGCCACCATCGGCGTGCAGCTCGTGGACGACGAGTCGAACTACATCAACGTCCACCAGTTACCGCAGCAGATGGGGACCATCGTCGCCTGCGGCCCGTTGGAAGACTGATCCTCCGGTGAGGACGCTGCTCGCGTTGCTCGGCGTGCTGGGCGGCTTTGCGGTCGCGCGCGCGCTGGACTCGGCCTGGGTGATCTTCTGGTACGCGGGAGACCGAGCGGTGGGCCTCCCCCTTCAGCCCGCGCTCGACGCCGGCGGGCTCGCCCTCGTGGGCGGGGCCGGCGGCGCGATCGGGCTCTGGATGGCGGGCAGGAGCGCGCGCGGGATCGGGCTCTGGATCGGCCTCCTGCTGCTCGCGGCCACGGCGATCGACCTACTGGTCGGGATCGCGAACGCGCCGTGGTGGTACGAGTTCGTCACCGCCCTGGTGATGGTGCCCACGGCCATGCTCGCGGGTGGTGCCCGTCTCCAAACCCTGCGGTTGTGGGGCGGGCGGCGCCGCCGCCGCCCGGCGGTCGCCCGGTAGCCATGCGCTTCCTGCTCCGCCTCGTCATCACCGCCACGGCCCTCTGGCTGGCCGTGGTGCTGGTGCCCGGCATCGTCTGGAGCGGCTCGGCGATCGGGCTGCTCGCCGTCGCGCTCGTCTTCGGCCTGCTGAACGCGCTCGTGCGTCCGCTGCTCGTGCTCCTCAGCTGCCCGCTCATCGTGCTCACGCTCGGGCTTTTCCTGCTGGTCCTCAACGCGGTCATGCTCCTGCTCACCGCGTCCATCTCAAACAGCCTGGGGCTCGAGTTCCGGGTCGATGGGTTCATCCCCGCCCTGCTCGGGGGACTCGTGGTCGCGATCGCGAGCGCGATCCTGAGCGTCTTCGTGGGCGAAGCCCAGCGCCGGGGCTAGCGGCAACCCCGATCCGTCAGAGAGCGAGGCCTCGGTAACCCCGGTCGTAGCGCACCAGCGGCCGCTCCCCCGCGAGGCGCGCGTGCTCGACCAGAGCGAGGACGAGGACGTGGTCCCCGGCGCGCTCGCTTCGCCGCACCCGGCAGCCCAGGGCGACCAGCACGTCCTGGACGAAGGGATCCCCCTCCGCGGGGAACGGGCTGGGCCCCACCGGATAGGCATCCGCGAAGACCGCGGCGAGACGCTGCTGCCCCTCGGCGAGCACGCTCACGCCGAAGCTCCGGCCCTCGGAGAGGAAGGGGAGCACCTGGGCGCCCGGGCCGAGCGCTAGCGCGATCAGGGGCGGCCGGAGCGAGATCGACATCATCGACGACACGGTCGTGGCGAGCACCCGCCCCTCCTCCCGCACCGCCACGACGGCCACCCCGCTGGCCCAGCGCGCCAGCGCGGCACGGAAGGCGCCCGCCTGGAGCCCTGCACTGGAGTCGGCCCCTGGCTCGTCTCCAGGGCTCACGGCGCCGCGGCCGGGAGCAGGAGCGGCTCGTCGCGATCGAAAGGGAAGCGGAACACCGCGGGATCTCCTTGGCCGGGTGGTCGGCAGGGGGCTGCACGAAACTCCTTGCTTGTCGGCGGCCCCATTGTGATATTAGCGCTTGCGTGAGTGAAAAGCTGGGGGATACCCCGGTGCCAGAGGACCTGGACGCTCCGTCCACGGTCCTCTTTTTTCTTCGCGAGATAAGCGACGGAATGGGTTCGTCGCGGGAATGGAAGATGAGCGGTTGGTGCGGATTCTCACACCCCGGCATCGTCCGAGAACAGCAGAGGGAGTTAGAATGCGTACCAAGGGCACCGTGAAGTGGTTCAACGACTCGAAGGGCTTCGGGTTCATCACCCCCGAGGACGGCTCGAAGGACTGCTTCGTGCACTTCTCCGCGATCCAGGGGAGCGGCTTCCGCACCCTGGCGGAGGGTGCGAAGGTTGAGTTCGACGTGGTGCAGGGCCAGAAGGGTCCGGCCGCGGAGAACGTCACCCTCGACGGCTGACGCCGGCCGGCGGGCTTTCGTCCCGCGAGAAGGCGGCCCTCCGGGAGCGATCCTGGGGGGCCGTTTCGCGTTCCGGGATCAACCCCCGTCCTCCGCCCGAAGCTCGACGGTCGCGCTCCCGTCGGCCGCATAGCTCACCCGCACCTCGCAAGGCCGGCAGCAGACCGGACAATCCTCGACGTAGCGCTGGCGCGCTCCGCTCCCCGGATCGAGCCGGATGGTGACCCATTCGCCGCAGGAGGGGCAGACGACCTCGGCGCTCTCCTGCGCCCGCCCGTCCCCCAGCGGGAAATCCTCCTCGATCCGGTCGG
>Ga0310123_10000241_pt1 | contig 49312 bp, 46 predicted proteins | sample CB6_AW_1057_MG_FD_203505 | JGI IMG/M metagenome (GOLD analysis project Ga0310123, IMG submission 203505) | Marine microbial communities from Western Arctic Ocean, Canada - CB6_AW_1057 | ecosystem: Environmental > Aquatic > Marine > Oceanic | place: Canada: Western Arctic Ocean | collected... | reverse complement strand
CCTGATCAGCCTGATCAGGACAGCGTCTTGACCGCCGCGCGGACCGATTTCAGGCAGAGTTCCAGGTCCGAGAGCGGATTCTTGGGATTCTCCTCGTACTCCAGCGCCACGCAGTGTTTGTACTTGAGCTTGCGGAGTTCTTTGAGACAGCCGGCGACATCGAGGTCACCTTCGCCGACGATCTTGAACTGCTTCCGTTTTTTGCCACCCACGGTGACGGTCTTGACGTCCTTGAGATGGACGCCGAAGACTCTCTTGCCCAGTCGCCTGATCGCCGCCACGGGGTCCTCGTCGCTCCGCAGGAAGTGACCCGTGTCGACGCAGGCTCCGATCAGCGGATGCCGGTCCTTGACCATCTGCTCGACGTCGGAAATCTTGTCGTAAAGAGCGCGGGGTCCGTGGTTGTGGATCGCGATCGCCACCTGGTACTCCTCGACCATCCGATCCAGGAGGTCAAACGTGGCCTTGTCCTTCTTTGGGTTGGCGCTCAGGGAATTGATTCCCATCTTGCGGGCGAAGTCGAATGCCTGGCGGGCCTTGGCTTCATTCGCATCAAAGCTCAGCACGCCGTAAGCGGTCAGCTTGACTCCCGCCTTGGCCAGCATCGCCTTCTGCCTGGCGATGTGTGCCGGCAGAGTCCCCAGCGGGACGTGCCGCGGGTATGCCTCCCAGAATTTCAGGCCGAGCGTTCGAGTGTGCTTGAGTGCCGTGGGCGCATCGAAGCCACGCAGAGAATAGCTCTGGATCCCCATCTTGAATTCGGCGTAGGGCGACTTCTTGCTGGTGGCTGCGGTGGTGGCTGCGGTGGTGGCTGCGGTGGTGGCTGCGGTGGTGGCTGCGGTGGTGGGGAGGGACTGGTGTGCGACGGCCACGCCGGCGACGAGGCTGTTGGCCAGGAATGAGCGTCGCGAGAGTCCGTGGCTGGAGCCGGTTTGCTGCTCTGGGGAGGTGTGTCTCATTGTGGCTGCTCCTTGGATGGTGTCGCCTGCCGCCAAGCACAGCGGTTGTAGCGGTCAATCGGCCGGTAGCGATTGTATCGACTCGAGGCAACTTGTGCCGGACCGCTTTCCCCCCGTCCGACACTCTTGACCGGCACAACCGGCAGTGCCGTGGGTCGGAAGGAACAGGATTCTCTGACTTCTCCGAATCCCTAGTTTTTGCCCAATTTACCGATTCTGTCATGCCGATCTACTTCGTTGCATGGTTACCAGGCCTCTTGGTTAGCTGATTACTCGGAGGTGCCGTTGTTAAGAGTGTTGGGCAGGTGCGCCGGCCGGTGACCCCCCGGTTTGTCCACGGCAGTGCCCTTTTGTGCTCACAGCAACCGCCGAAGCTATTGAGAGGTCTGTTTTTGATAGCCGCGGTCTCGTGCTTGCGCGGGACCGCGGCGTTTTTTTTTGGCAGGGCTGTAGGATGGGGTTGTTGTGGTTTGAGATTGTGATTCGTGTTGAGTCACGGGCGTTTCGACGGGAGCTTTGTTCAAGGCGATGACATCCGGGCATCCATCCAGCCTGACCTTGGGTCAGTTGCAGCGTTTGATCGAGACGATGTACTCGTCGAAGGACGAGGCTCGTGGGATCGACGGGACCTTCATGTGGTTGATGGAGGAGGTGGGCGAGTTGGCTTCGGCGTTGCGTGAGGGTGACTCTGCGAACACGGCTGCGGAATTTGCCGACGTGCTGGCGTGGTTGGCGACGATTGCCAACGTGGCCGAGGTGGACCTGGAGCGTGCGGTGCTCGAGAAGTACGGCTCGGGGTGTCCCGGATGCGGCGAGATGGTCTGCGTTTGCGACGACGCGTCGAAGCCCTAGTCCTGCCGGAACCGGCGGTCTTCACGCCTGGAGTGCTTCGGCGAACTGGTCGGCACGGGTGGGGGCGTGGCCCGGCGAGCGTGGCCCGGCGGCTCCGGGGACCGGTTCAATTGCGAGGTGCACGAAGGTGGGACCTGGTGCATCGATCACGTCGCGGACCGACTGCTGCCAGTGGTCGAGTTGATCGAAGGCGAAGATCTGACGGAACCCGGATGCGGCGGCCAGAGCGGGATAGTCGACGAGGTTGTCCGCGGCGGCGGTTGCCGGCGTGGGTTGTCCTCCGGTGATTTCATAGATCCCGTTGTCGAAGATGATCAGCGTGTAATTGGAGGGGGCCTGTGCGGTGATGGTGACCAGTGCACCGAGGTTCATCAGCATGCAGCCATCGCCGTTGCAGACGACGATCTGCTTGTCGGGTTGTGCCAGTGCCATTCCCAGCCCCAGTGCCGGGGCCTGTCCCATACTCGAGGGGACATAGATCCAATCCAGCGGGTGCAATTCGCCCAGTTGCATCCATTCCCTGGCAGTGCCCATCACGGTCAGCACCACGTCGTCGTCTTCGCGGGTCTCGCGGACCGCTCTGAGCGATTCGAGCAGCGGTATGCCCCTGTCGTTCGTTTCCACCTCTAGGCTCTCCCTTCGGCCACCAGGGCGACACCGGGGACTCCGGCTTCACGGCACCTTCGGCACTGAGCGGCGATGGCTGCCAACTGTCCGGGGGTATCGTTGGCCTGGTCGTACAGTGCCCAGTCCATGCCCCACGCATCGAGGATCGGTTCGGTGAACTTCAGGCAGGTGTCGCCCGGCAGTGTCGACTGGTCGAGATAGCTCCGGTACCCGACGAGTCCGAACAATGGCCTCTGGTAATCGAACAGGGCATTCCTGAGCGAGTCGCCCGATTCGAACAGCCCGGTGCACTGGATCATCACCAGCGGAGTGGCTCCACCCAGTTGCAAACCCGCCGCCAGCGCCCACGCCTCACCCTCGCGGCAGACACCCACGTACTCGATCGACTCACACTCCTTCAGTGCATCTTCCCACTGTCCCAGCGTGCTGTCGGGGATCGTCACCACGTGGGTGAACGAGAGTTCCTCGAGCAGTGCGACGACTTGGGGTGCGGTGAACATGGGTTGGGGAGCACGGAGAGAGGGGTGGGGTGTGCGGTCACTTCTTGCTGACTGGTTTGGAGCGGATCGGGGTGATCAGTATGAATGGTTTGCCCGCCTCGTCGATTCTCAGTTCACGGGTCAGGTGATGAGGATTGGTGACGCTTTTCTGGAGTTGAAACCAGGAGGTTTTCTTGGGCTTGATGGTGACGGTGAGCGTGTTGGGGTCGATCTTTCTTTCGGCCAGTCCGTGGTGATCGATCAGCATGGGGATTTCGGTCTTGGTGACGATCGCGTCGATGACGTCCAGGAAGGCGGCTTTGTTGAGTTCGACCGGGACGATTTTGAACAGGGGTCGAGCGGTTTTGATTCGGCTGAGTCGTGGAGGCCAGCCTAGTGGCCAGGCCTGCCCCTTGGGTGGGGTCTTGGCTCCGCGGGTCTGAGCGGGGGACTTGACGATCCGCAGTTCCATGTTCCCGGCGGGCGTGCGTCGAGGCTGGAAGGCGAGTCCACCGGTGGCCAGCAGTGCTGCCAGCGTGGCGCCTCGCGAGAGTCCTGGGCCGTTGGTCCGGGGTGGCACCTTGGCCCGGGCGGCTGGTCCGAGCCGGGCGATGTCGAGTGCCAGGTTGGCGGGGAGTTCGAGGGTGTTGATGGCATCTTCGAGTGTTTTTCCCTGCAGGTCCTTGCGAACCGGCTGAGCGAGGACTTCGAACAGCGTATTGAATTGACCTTCGGAGAGTCCGAAGGCGGGTTGCCCAGTCGGGTTGCCCTTGGCTCCGAAGGTTCCCAGTTCTTCGAGCCACTTGCCCAGCGCGTTGGGGTTGCCTGGTGAGAAGGACTTTCCGGGTACGAGAATGCGTCCCGAGCGATCGAGCAGACCGACGACAGTCACCTGTCGCAGTCGAGCGGTGGTCTTTTCGCGGACCGAGGTCCGTTCGCTACCGACACCCCGCCGGATTCTCAACGGGACCTTGAAGCTCTGGAACAGCTTGGCCCATCGCTGAGCTGCCAGCGGGGCTCCGCGTCGATCGGTGATCAACTCGACCCGCACCTCGGTACGGATCTCTCTCCGTGACGTTTGCTTTCGGGGCGCCTGTCCCGAGGCGACCGTGGCTGTTGCCAGCAAGATCAGCGGGAGCGTCAGGACCGTCAGCGTCGCCGTGCCGAATCGAAATGACCTACCAGGAGGCATCATGCCGCGAGCATAACCGGGAATCGTCGACGCGGAAAGACGGTCTTGCGGTCGATCAATGCGGCGGCGGCGGGGCGTTCTGGAATGCTCGAGCCCGGAAAAGGAAGTCGATGATGTTGCCTTCGTGCGGCTGCAGCCAGTTGAGCTGGATCGTCTTGACCTCACCGATATTCAGCCGATCGATGTTGGTGGCATCGATGAACTGGCGACCGAGTGTTTCGTCGTCTGAGAGCAGCGAGCCGACGAGCGTGTAGCCGGATTTTTCGAGGAACTGGTCCTGGGGACATTCGACGACGCTGCAGAAGGGGAACATGAACTCGGTATCGGCCATGGTGTCGTCGGGATCAGAGACGTGCAGCACGGTGGGCCTGAGGAAGTCACAGCGTTCGTTCTGGATCAGCCGCTCCCCGTCGCGGTACTCGGCAGTCGCCTCGGTCACCGCCGGCGAATTGCACCCGTCGTCGATCTGGCTACTCATCGCCTCGGCCGCTCCGGGAATCGTAAACGCCGCGAGTCCACTCTCGGGGTCGTCCATCGGCAGGGGGGTCATGGGTCCGAGTCGCTGTGCCAGCGCGTCGGCGATTTCGGCGGTATGTCGAGAGGCCCAGATTCCCGAGCAGCTGATGCAGCTGCGGCCGCTGTTGACGTAGACGCTGTCGGCCATCAGGTCGATGTACTGTTCCCAGTCGTCGACCTTGTCGTCTCCGAGGAAGATCTTGGAGAAGCCGGGTCCGTGAGCGCTGACCTTGGGGTTGCCGAGATAGCGTTCAATGGTGGCCAGTCCGCCGAAGATCACGCTCCGCTCGCAGGTCTCGAGCACCGCGCTGCCCAGTTCCGGTCCCTTGGCGGTGCCGCCGGGGTAGATCGAGATTGCTTCTCGGGGGATTCCCGCCTTGGCGAAGGCTTCATACATCCGGTAGGGCGTCCAGGGTTCCTGGGGGCCGGGCTTGAGCACGAGTCCGATCTGCAGCGGGATCACCGGCAGCCACAGGGTGTGGACGCCGGGGCTGTTGGAGGGCAGCACCCAGCCGGCGGCGTTGCAGTTGGCCTGGTAGCTGACCATCACGCCCCGATCCTCGACTCCGTACCCGTTGCTGAGGATGTCGTAGGGCAGTCCGCGGGTGAGGGCATCGAGGATCTGGTGCATGTGTTTCATCACGAAGGCGTTCTTCGTCATGTTCATGCGGCACATGTGTTCAGGCAGCCCGGTGGTGGCCGACTGCATCGTGCAGAAGTCATCGGGGGACTGCACGCCGTTACCCAAGGGCAGCGTATCGTCGACGTAGTAGTCGGCGGCCTCGGCGACCATTTCGACGAGTTGGTCGATGCTGAACTCACGCAGGATCTCTCGAGCCCGATCGGCCTTCCGCATGTCCATCTTGATCAGCCCGGCGTTGGCTTCGTGGACCTGAGCCAGGGTTTCACCGCTTTCGAAGTGGACCACGTCCATCTTCTCTTTGCTCTCGTACGGCTCACCCCAGCGAATGACGGGAATCTCGATCATGATCTTGTCCTTGGTCTCGAAGTGCCCGGGTGGGGCACCGGTCCTGGGTTCGAGTGACGCTGTCCGGAGGTGTGCTAGTACACTCCGACGGTGGTCGTTTTGGCAAACACGTGGAAGGGCCTCACGCTGCTGACTCCATCCCACGGGTACAACTCGTGGGGCTCTTCTCGTTCCCCCTCGTCTCGTTCGAGGAACCCGGGGATGAACAGTTCGTCGGTCAGCGTATAGAGTTTCACTCGCCCGGTCTCACCCTGCGCGACGATCGAGGTGTGGTCATCGAAGTCGACCACTTCGATCACGGCTCGCGGTTGCGGGGCGAAGTAGGTGATCTTGTAGTCGTCGGCGGGGTCAAACGGCTTGCCGCAGGCCAGGCCCATCAGCGTATTGCCGTAGGTCGGCGTGATGTAGACGTCGGGTCCGAGCAGTTCCTCGCGGGCGAAGCGGTACCACTGCGGAGTGAACTCGGTGCCGCCGCAGAAGATCCCGGTGATCCCGGACTCGGCGACGCTCGAGCCGTTGTCGATCAGCCTCAGCGAGAGTGCTTCGAGCAACTTGGGTGTGGCGAAGGCGCACTTGATGTCGTGTCCGGCTTCGAGCACGGTCATCGCCTGGTCGATCACGTGTTCGGCGTAGAGCTTGGCTTCGTCGGTCTTGCCCTGCTTGAGCAGCTTGACGACCCAGCGTGGGTCGAGGTCGACACAGAAGCAGATGCCGCCGCGGTGTTGCGCGAGGTGTTCGACGGCGAGTCTCAGTCGGCGGGGTCCCGAGGGTCCCAGCATCAACCAGTTCGACCCCGGCGGGAACTTGTCATCGGGCAGCGTTTCGCTGAACAGTTCGTAGTCGATCCGGAAGTCGTCCATGACGACCCGCGACTTGGGCGTGCCGGTGGTGCCTCCGGTCTCGAAGACATAGGCCGGTTTGCCGGCCAGGCCCTTGGGGATCCACCGCGAGACGGGGCCGCCTCGCAGCGAGTCGTCTTCGAAGAGAGGAAACTTGTTGAGGTCTTCGAAGCAGTTGATGTCGCTCAGGGGGTCGAATTCCAGGTCGGCGACCTGTTCGAGCCAGAAGGGTGAGCCGGTTTCGGGGTTGAAGTGCCACTGCACCATCTTGACCGTGTGGGCGTCGAGGGCCTCGCGGGCCTGGGCCACCTGGGTCGTAAGATCACTCACGGGTGTCATTCTCCGCTGGCAGCACGAGTTGCGTCGAACCGAAAGCCGAGCCACGGAGGCCAAGAGGCTGTCGGATTTCATTGGAAAACGACTATCTTAGATATCTTCCTCCAATGCAACCAACGCCCCCCGAAGCGGGTCGGACCGGGAGTTTCTCAGAATGAAGACCATCTGTTGGCGAGCGGCTCGGAGGGTGTCGCTGGTCCTGTTGGCGATCGTCTCGATTGCCATCATCGGGCAGGCTGCCGAGAAGAAGACGGCCCTGGACGAGTACGTGGCCGCGGCCGACAAGTCCTACGCCTGGACACTCGAGGGGTCTGACGACATCGAGGGAGGTCGAGTCCATCGGCTGACGTTGGTCTCCCAGACCTGGCAGGACATCACCTGGAAGCACCGACTGCTGGTGGTCGAGCCCCGTCGGATCACTCACGGCGACCAGGTCCTGCTCTTCATCACCGGCGGGTCGACCGGTCGCGAGCCGTCGGAGGGCGACCTGCGTCGCTGGAGTCGCTTGGCGCGGTACTGCTCTGCCCGGGTTGCCGTCCTCTACCAGGTCCCCAACCAGCCTCTTTTGGAAGGGAAGTACGAGGACGATCTGATCAGCGAGACGTTCTTGCGTCACCTGAAGACGAAGGACCGAACCTGGCCGCTGTTGTTCCCGATGGTCAAGAGTGCGGTGCGGGCGATGGACGCCGTGCAGGAGGTGTCTTCCACCAAGTGGAAGACCAAGGTCAAGCGGTTCGTGGTTTCGGGTGCCTCGAAGCGTGGCTGGACCACGTGGTTGACGGCAGCCGTCGACAAGCGGGTGGTCGGGCTGGCTCCACTGGTGATCGACACTCTGAACTTCGGGGTGCAGATGAAGCACCAGAAGAAGCAGTGGGGCAAGTTCAGCCGCCAGATCCGCGATTACACCAGTAAGGGCCTGATCGAATTGCTGGAGAAGCAACCCAAGCTGGGGCTCTGGGGCTGGGTCGATCCCTATTCCTACCGCGACCGGTTGACTCAGCCCAAGCTGATCGTCAACGGCACCAACGACCCCTACTGGTGCGTCGACGCGTTGAACAACTACTGGAAGGACCTGGTCGGGCCGAAGTACGCCCTGTACATCCCCAACGCCGGTCATGGTCTCGAGGGAGGCGAGCGTCAGTTGATCGCGACCCTGGGCTTGTTTTTCCGATCGATCGCTTCGGGTCGCGAGATGCCGGTGATCAGTTGGAAGCATGAGGACCAGCCGGGAGGCCTGCGTCTGGAGGTCAGGTCGAAGCCCGAACCGGTCGCCGCTCAACTCTGGTCGGCCCGCAGCAAGACACTTGATTTCCGCAAGTCGAAGTTCACGATGACCCAGATGCAGCGTGACGGCGACGTGCTGTACGGCGACGTGCAACTGGAACCCGACGGCCACGTGGTGCTTTATGGCCACCTGATCTACCACGCCGGCGACCTGCGGTATGGGTTCTCGACTCAGGTGCGGGTGAAGTAGCTGCGGAGAGTTGGTGATTGTCCCCGGGGTCAGGCCCCGCCACGGGCGTCGTCTGATCCCGCGGTCGTCTCGGGCCAACCCGGGATGTGTTCGGCCAGTTCGACTGCCCCGGTGGCGGCGGCGAGCACATCGACGAGCGAGTCCGGTGGTGCGGGGTTGCCCGGCAGAGCCAGTCCCGCATCGGCAACGGCCTCGGGGCCATCCACCCAAACGACCTGGGGAAACCGGTCTGCCAACTCGGCGATCTTCTGGTCACGGTCCTCGAGATCGAGCCAGACCGGCAGTGGTCGAACGAGGAGTCGGTTTCGGAGTTCGTCGAATGTGAGCCCGGTGGGTGGGTGTCGGGTCGAACCGGCGATGCGGCAGAGGGGATCGAGCACAAAGCGGCGGTACCAGCAGCCGGGGTGGGGCACTCGCAGCCGGTCGTTCTCGAATACCAGGTCGCCACAGGCAACGAGATCGAGATCGACGGTCCGGGGAGCCCAGGTGGTGTGGTCTCGTCCGCGGCCCAGTTCGGCTTCGACGGACTTGGTGGTTTCGAGCAGTCCGGCGGGGTCCAGCGAAGTGTCGAGGGTGGCAGCGGCGTTGAGGTAGGTGTCCCCGGCGTCGGCGCCCACCGGCTCGGTAACGAAGCAGCGGCTGACGGCGAGCAACTCGATGTCGACCCGGCTTTCCAGCAGGTCCAACGCCGCGGCGAATGTGCCGGCGACATCTCCGAGGTTGCCTCCCAGGGCGAGCAGGCACCGAGTCATCGCCGTAGCGCTCCGGTTCTCGATCGTGTCATCTCGGCCCCACCCCCCTCCATCCCGTCATGCTCCCCACGTCTCGGCTCATCCTAGTCCGCTGTGCCGGTCGGCTCAACGGCCGTCTTTGAGGCACTCTGGTGTTGGTCGCAATGTGCTGCCGTTGATATAATCCCCCCTTTCATTCGAGAGACTCCCCCACCCTGCGAGGACGGATCGCCCATGGCCAAAGAAGAGGCCATCGAAGCTGAAGGCAACGTGACCGAAGCGTTGGCCAACACGCAGTTTCGTGTCAAGCTGGACAATGACCACGTTGTGATGTGCCATGTCGCCGGCAAGATGCGCAAGCACTTCATCCGGATCGTGCCTGGCGACCGCGTGATCGTTGAGATTTCGCCATACGATCTCAACCGCGGCCGGATCGTGTACCGCGAGCGTTAGAGCGATCTCCCTGGTGGTGTTGAGGGTTGGGGTCGCGGGGACCCTGGCCGGGTCGAGAGCCAGTTTGCGGTGCGAGTGAGCCGATGTCGCGGGTCGAGTTGTTCACCGACGGCGCCTGCCGCGGCAATCCCGGCCCCGGTGGCTGGGCGTTTGTGCTGAGGCATCCGGCCAGCGGTTCCGAGAAGGAGCTGTCCGGTAGTGAGGAAGCAACGACGAACAACCGGATGGAACTGCAGGCGGTGATCGAGGGTCTGCGGGCGCTGACACGGGCCTCGGAGGTCGAGGTGGTTACCGACAGCGTCTACGTGGCCAAGGGCGCGTCGGAGTGGATGGTGGGCTGGAAGGCCAACGGGTGGCGTCGACGCGAGGGTCGGAGCTTCAAGCCGATCAAAAACGTCGAGTTGTGGCAGACACTCGACGAGTTGCTCGTGCTTCACGACGTCCGCTTCCGCGTGGTCAAGGGCCACAGTGGTCATCCCGAGAACGAGCGGTGCGACGAGTTGGCCGTAGCGGCCTCGCACCAGTTCGACGACGTGGTCGACTGAGCGAACCGGATCATTCGGACCCGGCGGCGATCCGGCGTACGCGGAGCCAGGCCGAGGTGATGACGGTGACGAGCCCGGCGATGAATCCCATGATCGCCCCCGAGCGTCATTGTAGGCGCGACACGGTGCAAGACCTCGGTCGAGCCAACTCGTTACGATAGCGGGCCACTCGGCGTTGCTGTCACGAGAGATCATGGACGAGTTGCCTCTGCAGACCCCTGCCAGATTCCTGCCCGGCGTGGGGCCAGTGCGTGCCGAGTGCCTGGCTCGGCTGGGGATCGAGACGGTCGAGGACCTGCTGTGGCACCTGCCTCGAGACCTCGTCGACCTGAGCGAGGTGCGTCGCGTGGGCGAGTTGGAGCCGGAAATCCTGCAGACGGTCCGTGGCGAGGTGGTTGAACTGGAGGACCGCAGGATCTCGGGGGGTCGCCGGATGTCCTCGGTCGTGATCGACAGTGGCGACGGGTTCCTGAAGGCGACCTGGTTCAACCAGGGCTGGGTGCTGGGTCGGTTGCAGCACGGGAGTGCGGTACTGTTTTCGGGTAAGCCCAAGCGTCGGGCCGGCCGTTGGGAGATGACTCATCCACGGCTGCAGGTGATCGATGCCGACGACCTCGAGGCTCATGGCGGCCTGCTCCCCAAGTACCCTCTGACCGACGGCGTCACGATGGAGGCGATGCGTCGCATCACCCGTGAGGCGGCGGATCGGTTCATCGAGCACGTCAGTGATCCGTTGCCCGAGAGTTGGCTGGGTCGGTTTGACGTGGTGGGCCTGCCGGATGCCCTGGCGGGGGTCCATCGCCCCGAGTCGGTCGAGGCGTACATGGCGGCCCGGCGTCGTTTGATCTTTGACGACCTGCTCGAGTTCTTGCTGGGCCTGGCCCTGCGTCGTCGTGCGTGGCGGTCCAACGGTCGTGCTGTGCAGATGAGGGTGACGGCCAAGATCGATTCAAGAATCCGACGTCGGTTTCCCTTCGAATTGACGACGGGACAGGACCGGGCAGTCGAGGAGATTACCGCGGACATGGCGCTCGACCATGCGATGCACAGGTTGTTGCAGGCCGACGTCGGGGCGGGCAAGACGGCGGTGGCCCTGTACGCGATGCTGGTGGCCGTCGCTGCCGGTCACCAGGCGGTGCTGATGGCACCGACTGAACTGCTGGCTCAGCAGCACTGGCAGACGATCGAGGAGTTACTTTGCGGCAGCCGGGTCGAGCGGGTGCTGCTGACCGGGCACCTCTCCGCGGCCGTGCGCCGCGAGACTCTCGAGCGGATCTCCTCGGGCGAGGTCGTACTGGTCGTGGGCACTCACGCGGTGATCCAGCAGGACGTCGAGTTCAATTCACTGGGCCTGGCGGTGATCGATGAGCAGCACAAGTTCGGCGTGATGCAGAGATCCCGATTCACCGACGAGGAGTCCCAGCAGGCTCCTCATGTGCTGGTCATGACCGCCACTCCGATTCCCCGCAGTCTTTGCCTGACCCAGTTCGGCGATCTCGATGTCACGACGATCGACGACCTGCCTCCGGGCCGGCAACCGGTGGCGACCAGCGTGATCTGGGATGAAGCGACCCGGGAGAAGGCCTGGGAGTTTGTTCGCGAGCAGGTCACGGCGGGCCGGCAAGCGTTCGTGGTCTGCCCGAGGATCGACTCGGGCGAGGAGACGGGTGAGGGGATGGGTGTGGAGCAGACCTGGGAGCGGTTGCGTGAGAACGAGTTGTCGGGGATTGCGGTCGGGCTGGTCCACGGTCGACTCGACGTCGACGACAAGGCTCGTGCGATGCAGGACTTTCGAGACGGACACACTCGGGTACTGGTGGCGACGACGGTGGTCGAGGTCGGGGTCGACGTGCCCAACGCCAGCCTGATGATCGTGCACCAGGCCGAACGGTTTGGTCTCAGCCAACTGCACCAGTTGCGAGGCCGCATCGGGCGTGGCAGCTACCAGGGCTACTGCTTCCTGCTGGCCGGTCGCCAGGACGAATCGGCTGCGGCGCGGCTGGAGGTGCTCGACCAGCACGCCGACGGATTCTCTGTTGCCGAGGCGGACTTCCTGCTGAGGGGGCCCGGTGACGTTCTCGGAGTGCGTCAACATGGCGAGTTGCCGTTGCGGGTGGCCGACCTGATTGCCGATCGAGAACTGCTCGAGGAGACTCGGACGATCGCCTTTGACCTGGTCCGTACCGGCGAAATCGACGGCGAGGAGGCGAGTCTGTTGCAGCGGAGGGTCCTGGAGCGGTTCGGCGAGTTGATGGAGTTGCCGCAGACCGGGTGAGGTGACACGATGTCCGGCTGCCGGGTCTGTGAAGCAGCTGGGAGTGGGAGAGGAAGCTGATGGCCGACGACATGACGCCCCGAGATCCGGCGGCCGAGGAACTGGTGCCCACCGAGACGATCCCCTGTGGGACGTTGCCGGCGTTACAGTGGCGTGATCTGCCCGAACCGCTCTCGTGGAAGAAGATGGTCGGTCCCAGCATCATGCTGGCCGGCCTGGCCCTGGGTTCGGGTGAATTCGTGCTCTGGCCCTACATCACCTACAAGGCCGGGTTCGTCTTTTTCTGGGCCTGCATGCTGGGGGTGACCACGCAGTATTTCCTGAACATGGAAATCGAGCGGTACACGTTGGCGACCGGCGAGAGTGCGATCACGGGGTTTTGTCGCATCAACAGGAACTGGGCGTGGGTGTTCCTGATCCTGAACATTCTGCCGTGGGCCTGGCCGGGCTGGGCCACGGGGGCCGGCCAGATGCTCAGTTGGGCCTTCCTGGGAGCCAAGGAGGTGGTCAATCCGGAGACCGGTCTGGTCACGTTCGAGGCCCAGTACGTGCCGGCCTTGGGGATCGCGGGTCTGTGGGTGGTGGGGATCGCACTGACGGCCGGGCCGGTGGTCTACAACACGGTAGAGCGGATCCAGATGGTGCTGGTGGCGATGATCGTGGTGATCGTGATCGGGTTGGGAGTGGTGTTGATCCGGGGCGACGCGGTGGCCGCCATGTGGACCGGCATCCTCAGCGTGGGCCAGATCCCCGATCTGGATGCGACGGGGCTGACGTTTGTCAGCCTGCTGGGGGCACTGGCATTTGCCGGTGCGGGTGGGTCGACCAACCTGGGCCAGAGTAACTTCATCAAGGACAAGGGCTACGGGATGGGCCAGTTCATTGGCCGGATCACCAGCCCGCTGACCGGCCAGAAGGAGGCGATTGCCGGGACCGGGTTCCTGTTTCCCGATAGCGATGAGAATCGGCGGCGGTGGAGTGGTTGGTGGCGGTCGGCCAACACCGAGCACGTGCTGTCGTTCTTCGTGGCCTGCGTGGTCTGCCTGTGTCTGATGTCGCTGCTGACCTACTCGGTCTTCTACGACACCGACGGGACACTCAGGGCCGGAATGGAGAGGTACGGCTCGGGGCTCGACTTTGTCTGGGGCGAGGCGACGGTGATTGGCAACCACCCCACCGGCGGGGGCCTGTTGAAGCTGGGGTTCCTGGTGATGGGTGTGGCGGTGCTGCTGACGACTGAACTGGGTGTCCTGGACGCCACCGCCCGCATCTCGACCGACATCGTCAAGGTCAACTACCTGCGAGACAACGACAACTGGTCGCTCTCGAAGCTGTACTACCTGTTCCTGTGGGGCGAGATTCTGCTGGGCACGGTGATCCTGCTGATCGGATTCGACAAGCCGTTATTCCTGCTGGTCACCTCGGCCGCGATGAACGGATTCGTGATGTTTGTCTACTCGATGCTGTTGCTGTACCTCAACGGCCGGGTCCTGCCGAGACGGCTGCGGATGAGCTGGATTCGGATGCTGGCCATTGCCTGGGCGATACTCTTCTTCGGCTACTTCAGCTACAAGGCGGTCGAGCTGGAGGTGTGGCCGAAGTTGTTCGGTTGAGGCTGAGGGGGCCAGCGGATCCGTTCAGGCGGGCAGGCGGGCAGGCGGGCAGGCGGGCAGGCGGGCAGGCGGGCAGGCGGGCAGGCGGGCAGGCGGGCGTTGCAAAAGGACTCGTCTTACAGGCGTCAATGCAGAAAAGGCCCTTTGGTGCGGTACATCGACTGCATGGGCGAAATCTGCACACCGGCCGAGGAGATTCGAGGAATGTCCGGACGGTATTTCAGATGAAACAGCGTCAGACGATCCTGGGCTGAGGTTTCACCGCCCGTCTTCTCGCTTTGTAGAACAACTTCTGGCTGGCCAATCGACTGCAATTGCCGACGCCGGGCGTACCGCGTGACAACGTAGACCTCGGCGTGGATCCGATCGTCCAGAAGGAAGCTCAAATTGTGCAGCGGAACAGTGTCGTCTTCCAGATAGAACATGCAAAGGAAGCCGCGTAATGCTCCGACGTTCATGTCGAGCAACAGTTGTTTGGCGGGTGGAACTGTGTTGCGGACCTGTTCCAGGAAGGCGGCATCTTTGCGGTGTTTGTCGATGTACGCTCCCGCATACGAATGTCCGAAACAGTAGGTGACCAGTAGTACGGCGAATATTCCCTGGGCGGCAAAGCGGGCATTCTTGTGAAGCATCATCCAGACCAGTCCGACAGCGCCAAACGGACAACAGAGGATCAACGAGTTCGTAATCCAGGCCGGTCCCGGCAATGTGGGTCGCAGCAACACCAACGCGATGATCGTCGGCAGCGCGACCGTCAGCAGGCCAACCAGTGGATGCCGGGCCCGACGGGGCCAAGACAGCAGCCACTGCCGCGTCCGGACCAGGCCGAACGATGCAATGACGGCCCAGGGAGCGATGCAATGCAGCAAGTAATGGTGGTGTTTTCCGCTGGCGATTGAAAACGCTGCCGGAACCAACAAGGCCCAGCACCACAAGAACCGCTCGGGTGAGTACCGTTGCTTCAGCGCGTTTTTCCGTGTCACCCACAGCCCGAAGGGGATCACCAACGTCCAGGGAGCCAGAATCCAGAGCAGGTTGACCGGATAGTACCAGACGGGTTCATTGATCGAGGTATAGCCGCCGGTCAAACGGCCTCCCAAATCGAAGTTCCACACCGCCAAAGCGTCGGGATGCCGCAAGTACGCCGCCACTGGCCAGGCTACTGCAATGACCAGAAAGGCCAGCCAGCCCCATAACCAGACATAACGGCCAATCCGCCGCAAGTCGGCGTTCCAAAGCAGAAACCCTGCGATGGGAATCACGACCATTGCTGTTCCGAACAGCAAGCCCTTGACCAGATTCGTCAATCCCAGGGCGACAAAAAAGGCGAAGACGAGCCATGGTCGTCGACCAAGAAAACTCCTGACGAAACCGTGTGGCGGGTTGTTTTCGCAATCGGTGAATTCCAGCCTGACGAATAGAGCCATCGCAGCCGTCACGATGCCGCACAGATAGATTTCGTCCTCGGCGAGCCATGCGTAACGAGTGAAATTGCAGGTTGTCGCCATGATGAAGCCACTGAGCAGCCCGATGCTCCTGCCGAACCAGCGTGCCGACATCCAGGCGACCAATAGCACGACGCATGCGCTGATCAACGTCGGACCCAGCCGGGCAATCCAGACCTTGTCGCAGCGTCCTACCAGACCGGCCACGCCGACGGTGATCCATTGAGGCAACGGTGGGCTTTCCAGCCACGGTGCGCCGCCTTTCTTAGGGACAATAAAGTCTCGATCAGCGAACATCTCGCGCGAGCTTTGCGGTAGGACGGACTCATGGACACTCAGCGGGCGTCCGCTCACCATCGAGAAACCGAACAACACGGCACAGAATCCCGCCAGGAGCAAGAAGTCGCGTGACTTCAGTTGGTCGGTCAATGGTTCGGACACTGACTTCCTCCGTCTGCTGTGGAATCAAGCAAGGCTTCGGCTTGAATTCCGAGATCCGAATTCCGAATCTCGAAACCAATCAGGGAGTCCGAAAATGATGAGGGTGAAGTTCCCGCTAAGCCGACCGTCTTTTCTCAGCCGGATCGGCAGGAGCCTCGCCCTCTCAATCCGGCGTTGTTCGCCGAGATTCCCCGCGTGTGAATTCCCGGACATCCTCAAAGGGAATCCGAACGGTCTGCCTCGGTCGGCAGGCTGATTTCCAGTTCAGCCCAGACGACCGGATGATCTGACGCAACCGTTGGAATATAGCCTGCGGTGACACACCGCAGGCCACGTGTGAAGATCCAATCAATTCGCTTTTCAGGGACGTGGTTCTTGTTGGCTTGTGCCATGGCATCGCAGACACCGTTAACGGCGAGCAATCGTTGGATCTGCGGGTCGGTCGCCTTCGTGTTCAGATCGCCCATCAAGACCGCCGGTTCGGCAAGCGAGAGAAACAAGCTGACGGCGGCCTGCAACTGATGTGTGCGGTCCTTGACGCGGTCGATGTGAGTCGCCAGGACGTGAACGGTTTGTCCCTGGTGCCGAAAACTGGCGAGAACCAGATTACGGAACTTCTTGCCCTGGGTTCCGGACAACGGAATCCGTTGAACGTTTTTCAACGCAACGCGAGTCAGCACGCCGTTTCCGAAGTGATTGTGCCACCAACGCCGTTCGGTCGGCGCGAACACCGCTTGCATGGACAATCGCTGTCCCAAGTCGTCCGCCTGGTTTTGCCGTAATCCACACCGGTCCCCGTGCACTTCATTCAATCCCACCAGATCGAGGCCTTGGAGGCAGAGGGCGATACGACCGAGATCGCGCCGTTTGTCCGTGCCCTTTCCACCGTGAATATTCATCGTTCCGATGCGGAATGTGCTTTGAGCCAGCGTCTGGTGTGTGACGTCGCCGTTGATGACAAGTCGTTCGGCGGGATCCGCCGGCGTGATTCTGGAGCCGCTCCAGAGCAACAGGCCAACGACGACGAGCAAGAGCAGCCTGGCCGAGAAACGGCGAATCCGTCGCGGCCTCTCGTTCGCATGACGACGGGCGAGCTTGGACTGGTTGGCCGCTGGGCCGGCGACCGCCGCGAGTGCCTGCATGCCTTTTCCCGAGCCGGTGGTTTGCCTGTCCGTACCACCTTGGTCAAGCGGCCGGCGTTCTAGGCCATTCCAGTTGGCCCGTCAATCCGAACGACGGCCGACCCGGCGGGCCGCTATGGGATCACGTCATCCAGTGCCGAGATGCTGACCAGGTGCTCTTGGCGGAGCAGCACTCTTTTCCGGTTGGCTCGCACGCCGTGAGCGCGTGTCTCGAGCACGTACAACTCGCGGGTAGTTGCTGCGTCGCGGAGGTCATGGACGTCGGCGTTTTCGAGCACGACGTGGTGCGTGTCGAAATCGGCAAGTGTCCCGGCGTAGACGTACGGGGCCTCGACGTCGATCACCACCACGTGCCCTTTGAGAGTCTGCAACTGTACAAGCGAATCACTCATCGGGCGTCTCCTCGGCTGTCGCTGACTAGCGTGATTGGCTGACAAGGTGCGCGGTCACGAAGTCCTCGTTGAGTGTCACGCCCAGTCCGGGGCCATCGGGGATCACGATCATGCCGTCGACCGCCTGGACCGTTTCGAGGGTCAATTCGTTGCGCAGCGGCTCGTCCTCGACACAATCCTCGAACAGGAATGCATCGCGGCAGGTCGAGAGCCAGTGGGCGCTGGCGGCGACGGTAATCGGGCTGGTGTAGCAGTGATTGCAGAGCCGTGCCCCGATCTCCTCGACCCGGTCCCGAACAAATGCTGCATCGGTGAATCCGTTTCGCGAGAGATCGACCTGGTAGACATCCAGCGCGTGGCGATCGATCAGCGGCCGAAAGCTCTCTCGGCCACACTCTCCCTCACCGGCGGCGATCGGCAGCGGCGAGCGGTCTCGCAGCCAGGCGTATCCGTCGACGTCGGCCTGGTGCAGAGGCTCCTCGAGCCACTCGACGCCGAATTCGTCAAAGGCCACCGCACGCCGCAGCGCGGTCCTCGCGTCCCAGACACAGCCGGCATCGATCAGCAGCGTGGCCTCCGGGCCCAGCCCCTGGCGGGCACCCTGCACGAGTTCGATATCGAGTGCTTCACTCTGCCCCATCGGTTCCCAGCCGAACTTGACCGCCGAGTATCCCGCTTCGACCCATCGCTGCCCGATCTCTGCCGTTTCGGCTCCGTCGTTTCCGAAGAGGATCGAGGCGTAGGCGGGGATGGTGTCGTGCTGTTTGCCACCCAGCAGCTGGTGGATCGGGGCGTGATAGTGTTTTCCGGCGAGGTCCCAGAGTGCCATGTCGACGGCGGCCATTGCAGCGATCGTGACGCCGGTGCGGCCGAAGTACATCGAGCCGCGATACATGCGGTTCCAGTTCCTCCGGATCGCGAGGGGATCTTCACCGACGAGTAATTCTCGGAGCCCGCAGGCGATGTTGTGGCTGAAGGGTGCGTCGACGACCGCCTGCACCACTTCCGGCGAGGCATCCGCCTCGCCGATCCCTTCCAATCCCGAATCGCTGCGGATCCGCACCAGGGCCACGTCCTGGCAGCTGGCGGTCTTTTCTTCGACCGAATCGACTCGCAACACCTGGCAGATGATTTCTGTAATCTTCATGTGAGGTATGCTAGAGCATTGGCGCGGTCGACTCCACTTTCCCCGGCGTGATCCCGGCGTCATAATGGAATGAGTCATGAATACCCCGACCCCAAACCTGGCTGGTGAGTCCGTGGAGTGGCCGCGTCGCGACGTGCTGCAGGTGGGTGCCCTGGGCGTGTCGGCCTCGGTCCTGTCCGGCCTCGGTCTCGAATCGGCTTACGCCCAGGACGATCAGTCGGCCCGTGCCAAGTCGGTGATCTACCTGTGGGTCGGCGGTGGCATGACCCACATCGATTCATTCGATCCGAAGCCGGAGGCTCCCGAGGAGGTCCGTGGCGAGTTGACGGCGATCGAGACCCGGTTGCCGGGCGTGCAATTCTGTGAGACGTTGCCGCGATTGGCCGAGGTGGCTGATCGGCTGGCCGTGGTCCGCAGTTTTTCTCACGACAGCAACGACCACCTGCTGAGCCAGGTCTACACGCTCTCGGGTCGCAAGGTGAACCGCAACCAGTTGTTCAGCGAGCCAAATATCGGCGCGATCGTGTCTCACCTGTACGGTTCCCGAAACGGCCTGCCCGGATACATCGCCGTCCCCGGTATCACCCGCCCCGGCCCTCCGCCTCACAATCTCTTTGTCGGCGGCTGGCTGGGCAACCAGTTTTCACCGTTCTGCGTGGGGGGCCGTCCCGATCAGCCGGACTTCACGGTCGGTAAGAAGCTGGACAATCCGCCCTCGGAGATCAGCGAGGACCTGAATCCACGCGAGTTGGTCTACCCCAGCGGGCTCAGCCGCGATCGTCTCGGCCGCCGTGTCGGGCTTCTCGAGGGGCTCAAGCAGACGGCTCGTGCGGTCGAGTCCGACCCGCGGCTGGCAGCGATCGAGGGTCACTACGGCAACGCATTGAACATGCTGCTTTCGGCCAAGGTCCGAGAGGCGTTTGATTTGGCGAGTGAGCCGGCCTCGCTTCTCGACGACTACGGTCGGACGAAGATCGGCGGTCGCTGCCTTCAGGCATGTCGGTTGGTCGAGGCGGGGGCCCGGTTTGTGATGGTCGACTACGGCTACGACCCCGATTACGGCAACCTGTTCGACATCCACAACGCGGCCAGCCAGAACTTCCCTCACGTCTCGAAGATGGTCAAGCGAGGCTACAACGTGGTGGGAGTCGACCGGGCCTTTGCGGCGCTGGTCCGCGACCTGGAGACGCGTGGTCTGCTGAAAGAGACGATGGTGGTGTTTTTGACCGAGTTCGGTCGGACACCGAAGATCAACACGAATGGTGGCCGCGACCACTGGGGTGCCTGCGGCAGCATCTTTTTTGCCGGAGCGGGCATCGAGAGTGGCCAGGTGGTTGGCCGCAGCGACAAGCAGGCCGGGTATCCCACGACGCGGCCCTACGGTCCCGCCGACATTGCTGCGACGATTTATCGAACCCTGGGGATCGACATCGACGCGCGGATCCGCGACCGCGAGAACCGCCCGGTGTCGGTGCTCGACCACGGCAGCCCGATCGGAGCGGTGCTGGCCTGAACGTGGTGAGTCCGACCTACTGGAAGCGGACCGAGAGTCCGACTCCGGCGAAGAAGTCGTCGGCGGCGCGGTTCATGCCGTAACCGGCTCGGACGTCGAACTGCACGTCGTTGCTCAACAGCAACGTAAACCCGCCGTTGAAGTAGTGTTCGACCTGTGCGGTGTCGGCTCCGTTGGGGAACATCGCGAACCACTCTGTGTAGATGCCGATGTCGTCTGAGAGTCCCAGTTCGATCGTGGCCGACTGGGTAAGTTCGATGTAGGCTTCGCCGGTTGCCTCGTCGAGAGCCCGATTGGCCTGCGTGTTGCCGGTCATCGCAACGTCCTCGTTGACCTCCCACGAGTAGAGCAGGTTGACTCCTGGCAGCGTCTCATCGCTGGTGAACTCGTTGCTGCCGGTGGGCAGCGTCGATTGCAGGATCACCGCGGTCTCGGGCAAGTGGCATTCCTGTGGTGTCAGGGCAATCTTGCTGCCGATGTAGAGGTCTTCGGTTCCGCCGGCCGATCGCCAACCCGTTCCGTCGTTGGTTCGCCGGCTGACCGGGAAGAGGGCGAGCCGCAATTCGAGCCAATCGGCACCGATGCCCCAGCGGATCAACGGTTCGCCAGCCGAATGGCCTCGGCTCCGCGCGGACCGCTCTTTGTCCATCGTAAACGTGTAGCCGAATTCGAGCTGCAGCACACCGCGTCCGACCGTTGACGAGGCTTCGGTGAAGTCCGGCCGGTCGGTGACCAGCGGAGCGTCCCGGTCGGGTCCACCGGTGTTGCCCTCGCCATTTCGCCAACTCAACAGGGTGCCCGGCCCATTGTCGTCATCGGGAAACCCCAGGTGCGACTCGCTGAGCGCGGCGGTCAACAGGCTGGCCGGTTCGATCGTCGTCCCGTCCTCCTCAACCCAGATCAACTCCCCCGCGGTCAGGATTGGAGCCGTCAGCAGCAGTGTCAGCAGCATCGCCGAGGTGGTCTTCATCGTTCTTGTCGCTCCGTGACTCGTCCGTGCTGCGACCGGTTGAGGGTGGTTATGCCGTGCGGGGATTAGGGCAGTTGTGAGTGCGTCGGTCCGACCCGGCGCGCAACCGCTCCTACCCCTGTTATTCGTACAATCGTTGCAATCGGCTCCACTCAAACCCCGCGGTTTATTTGACTGCTCAAGAGAGCCGACCGGTGGGCGGCCCTGTCGCCACGACTCGCAGGGCCAGCGGCGGTGAGATCAGCCGTTGGAGCCGGGCGATTCGCTCGGTTCGGCGATCGAGCGGAGATAGACGGCCAACTCCATTTCCAGGCCCAGCAGTCTCTGCCAGGTCTCGGCCGCCACCAGCATCTGGTTGCCAGGTCCCTCGGCCGAGAGCTCGGGAGTCAGTTCGATGAGGCTCTCAACGCCTCCCTCGATTCCCGGCTCGGCGGATCGTTGCAGTTCGTCGGCCGGTCCTGGCGTGTGGGCGTCGTGGAGGATCGAGCCGATGCGGTCGTGGATGAAGGAGACGAGGTCCGAGAGTTGCGCCTGCTGGAGGGCCGTGAGTTGCGAGGGCAATTCGGGGGGGCCAGCCGGGAAGAGTTCGATCAGTTCGAGTTCGTCATCGGCGTGGGGTTGGAGGTTGATGGTGGCACCGGCTGAGATGCCGATGGCGGGGGTCGTGTCCTGCTGGGTACGGAGCGGGTTGATTCCCAGGTGTTCGGTAATCTCCTGGTTGCTTCCGAAGACCAGCAGGCAGCGACCGATGGCGACCTGGTCGCCGGGTTGCAGCACTCTGAGTTGGACGGGTCGTCCGTTGACGCGGGTGCCGTTGGTGCTGTCGAGGTCGGTGAGAATGATCCGACTGTCGTCTTCCTGGATCTTGGAGTGGAAGCGGCTGATCCGCTCGTCATTGAGCTGGATCGTGTTGTCGTCCTCGCGGCCGATGGTCACCGGTGTTTCCAGTGACTCGAACACTCGGCCTCGTTCCAGTCCTTCGAGGACCTGGATGGTGATTTCAGCCATCACTCGACCTTTCGCCTGGCCCGCTCTCCGTGTAGCCGCTTGCGTACCGGCGTGGGTTCACGGTACCAGCCGTCCGGCGTTTTCGTCAAGAACGGCTGTCGCCTCAGCGAGTCTCCGAGATCCGACGTGGATCAGTCGACGACGACGGGAGTCTGAACCTGGACCTGATCGACTTCCACCTCGATCTCCTCGGCTCCCGGCATCGACCCGAAGAACTCGACCAGTCGCTGGTCGTACTCGAGAGTCTGCACCGAGCGAGCTCGATTGTGCTTGGCACGTGGGACGATCCAGGCTTCTGGGCAGCGGTCGCCGATCAGAGCGTGGAGCTTTCGAGTCACCTCGGGCACGACGTAGTTGTCGCTGCCTCCTGAGATCAGCAGCACGTCGCGGCTGGCGAGCCGTGGCAGCCAGCGTTCGACGCTGGTAAACGGCACGCCGCGTCGTTTCTGGCTGTACCAGCGGACCAGCGCGAGTGTGAGCAGCGAGTGCCACCAGGGGATGAGGTTGTAGAGCCAGGCCGGGACGACCAGCAGTGCCCAGCGGGGCGTGTGGAATTGCATCAGGGTCTTGGTGCCGTAGCCGCCATCGCTGGCGACGGCTTCGACGGCAGGGTTCTGGGCTGCGGCCACCAGGGCCGCCGCGCCGCCTCGGCTGACTCCATAGAGCCCGATCGGCAACCCGGCCAACTCGGGACGCGCCGCGGCGTACTCGATCGCCGCCTGCACATCGGTCATCTCGTGATCGCTGAGCCAGTGCAGCGGAGTGTAGTCGGCCTGGAGGTCACTGGAGCCGTGGTTGCGGAAGTCGAAGGCGAGGATATCGAAGCCGGCCTCGTAGAGTCCTTCGCAGTAGGCCATCGCGGTCCACTGCGACCCGGTGAATTCGTGGCAGAAGACGACCAGGCCCCGCGGGGTGCTGTCGTGGTGGTGGTAGAGGCTGCCCTGGAGCGTGAGTCCGTCGGCGGTGTCGAACTCGAACCGCTCGGCCCGAGGATCCTCGTCGCTGTAGGGGACCTGGAACGGTGGACCGTTTTCGAACCACGGCACGATCAGTCGCACGAGTACGAACTGGAAGACCAGCTCAAGCACGATCAGGCCGAGGACGGCCGATCCCAGCAGAATGACCCAAAACACGTCTTGTCTCCAACGCGACGACCGCCGCGCGGACGCGGAGGTCGGACCCAGTCGTCTGTGTTATTGTCGTGTCGACCGAAGAGACGGAATCCCAGCCAAGTCTCGTCAGCCGTTGAACTCCGAAAGGACCAGGGAAACGTTCTGTCCGCCGAACCCGAAGCTGTTGGAGAGCGCCCGCTGTACCGGAGCCTCGCGGGCTTCGTTGGGGACGTAATCCAGATTGCAGTCGGGGTCGGGTGTCTCGTAGTTTCTTGTCGGTGGCAGCACGTTGTCGCGGATCGCCAGCAGGCAGGCGATCGCCTCGACACTCCCGGCCGCCGCGATCAGGTGCCCCATCATGCTCTTGATGCTCGAGACCGGAGTCGACTCGGCGTCGGACTCGAGAGTGCTTCTCACAGCCATGGTCTCGACCTTGTCGTTGACCTTGGTACTGGTGCCGTGTGCGTTGATGTACTGGAGTTCGTCGCGGTTGATGCCGGCGTCCTTGAGTGCCATGTTAATGCAGGCGATGGCGCCCCGGCCTTCGGGGTGGATATCGGTGATGCGGTAGGCGTCGGCAGTCGAGCCGTACCCGAGTATTTCGCCGTGGATGTGAGCTCCGCGTGAGCGGGCGTGTTCGAGTTCTTCGAGTACCAGCATACCCGAGCCTTCGCCGAGAACAAAGCCGTCGCGGTTGAGATCGAAGGGTCGGCTGGCGGTGGAGGGATCTTCGTTGTGGGTCGAGAGTGCTGTGAGCAGGCTGAAGCCGGTGACACCGAAGGGGTGGATCATGCTGTGGGCGCCCCCTGAGAGCATCACGTCGACATCACCCCGGCGGATCAGCTCGGTCGCCTCGCCGATCGCCTGGCTCGACGCGGCGCAAGCGGTCAGGCAATTCATGTTCGGCCCCTGGGCGTTGAACAGTCCGGCGAGATGTCCGGCGGGCCGGTTCGGTTCCTGTTCGAGTTCGGCCTGGGGCTCCATCGTCTCGAGTCCGAACCGGATGAACTTCTCGATGTCGACCGTATCACCGGCATCCTCGTCACCGTTGCTGTCGCTGCGAGAGCGTGCGATCACCGACATGTACCGTTGAAAGTCCTGTCCTCCTTCGCCGGCCCCCAGGTAGATTCCGAATCGCGGCGGATCAAAATCGCCGTCGCTCAGCCCGCTGTCGGCCATCGCCTGCTTGGCGGCTCCGATCGCGAACAGGATGTTGGGGCTGGCGTGATCGAAGCGGGTGGGATCGTCGACGTAGTCGGCCACCGAGTAGTCCTTGACCTCGGCGGCGAAGCGGGTGGGGAAGTCGTCGGCGGGGAAGTGCGTGATCGGTCCGACACCGTTCGCGCAGCGGCGCAGAGAGTCCCACATCTGGTCGACTGTGTTGCCGACCGGGGTCACGCAGCCCATGCCCGTCACGACGACACGATGTCTCATTCGAGGCGTTCTCAAGCAGGAGGAGGGAGGAGTTGTGAGGCTGGGGCAGGGATCCCCGGTGGCTGTCTGTGCCCGGCACGAGTGTAGCAGGGAGGAGTCGGAGAAATGAAGGGTGTGCCGATGAGAAGTCCGCGGCGAGCCGGAAGTCGGATCACGTGCCCTCACACTTACTACCAGCAGCAGATTCCGTACCCGATCCAGCCCGTCCGACCTCCATCACGCCCATCAGTTTCATTGAGAAGACGAAGTTCTTCTGGTCGATGCTCCCCAGTTTCGGGTCGTTCTGGTCCAGGTGCACGAAGACAATCTCGGCCTCCGCCACCAGCCGTTCACCCACGCTCGCCTTCACCGCCACGGTTCCTCCTTCGGGGCGGTGGTCGAGCAGTTGGGCGTCATAGGCGAGCGAATCACCGGGGACGGCCCAGCTGTGGAAGGTGACCTTGGGCACCTTGGCAAGGATCACGATGTGTTCGAAGTCGTGCAGGTCGCCCAGCAGGATGCCTCCGGTCTGGGCCATGCCTTCGAGCATCAGGCTGGCCGGCATCACGGGGAAGCCGGGAAAGTGGTCGTGCAGGTGGTCTTCGGTCAGCGTTACGTTCTTGATTGCGCGGGCCGAGACTCCCTTGACGAGTTCTTCGAAGCGGTCGATCCAGATCCAGCGCATGGCGGGAGTCGCCCGGGGGTTATTCGCCAGCGGCCTGCTTGGCGGTGACGAACTTCACCAGCATGTCGACGGTGAACAGGTCCTGGATGTTCTCGACGTCCGGCTCGGCGGCGAAGGCATCGATGTCGGCAAAAGGCAGCCGTTCCCGCAGCTTGGCCAGCCCTTCCTCGGTGACCACCCCGTCGACGGCCAGTCCATCGCCTTCGGCCGCGAGGTTTTCGGGGAACAGTTCACCTCGCTTGATCTTGATGTCAAAGGTCTTTTCGAGGTTGAAGACGATGTCGAGGAAATCGATCGATTCGGCACCGAGGTCTCCGACGAGAGTCGCCGACATGGAAACCTCGTCCTCGTCCGCTCCCAGGGCGTCGGCGAGAATTTCCTGGATCTTCGCAAGAGTTTCTTCGTAGGTTGCCATTCAGACCTCTCCCAGCCTCGGTCTTGTTGTCGTACCGTATAGAAATGACTGCCTGAGCAGTCGTGTAGTCTCGATGGCACCCACCTGTCGAGTCGAATCGTGGAGTTCAGAGTCCGCCGAGCGTGAGTCCTCCGTCGACGACCAGTACGTGGCCGGTGACGTAGGACGCTTCATCGCTGGCCAGGTAAGCCGTGGCGTGTGCGATGTCCTCGGGGCTTCCCAGGCGTCGGCAGGAGATCTTCTTGACGATTTCCTTTTCCGCAACGTTGCGGATCGCCTCGGTCATGTCGGTTTCGATGAACCCCGGTGCCACGGCGTTGACGGTGATGCCGCGTCGTCCCAGTTCGGTGGCCAGGCACCTGGTCATCCCTTCGATCCCCCCCTTGCTGGCCGCGTAGTTGGCCTGCCCGGGGTTGCCGAAGTGCGAGGCGACGCTGGAAATGTTGATGATGCGTCCGTGTCGCTGAGACATCATCGGACGGGTCACGGCACGGCTGAAGCGGTAGACGCTGCCGAGGTTGGTGTCGATGACTTCCTGCCACTGCTCGTGATCCATCGTGGCCAGCAATCCGTCACGGATGATGCCGGCGTTGTTGACCAGGATGTCGATTTTTTCCCACGCCTCGAGCACGCTCTCGACCACCGTTTCGGCAGTCTCGACGACCGAAACGTCGGCCTGGATAGCCATCACCGTTCGCTGGTCCAACTCGAGGTCCTTGACCAGTTGGTCGGCGGCTTCGGTATTCGAGCGATAGACGAAGGCGACCTGAGCTCCCTGGCGGGCGAGTTCCCAGACGATGCCCCGGCCGATGCCGCGGCTGCCGCCGGTAACCAGAGCCGTTTTTCCCGCCAGTGTCATGAATCGTGCCTTGTGTTGCTCGTCGAGTCGCGCTCCGAATGCGACTCGTGGCCGCTCAGAGAGTGTCTTCCGCGGAAGACTCAGATGGCGTGGTGACGTGGGTTTCGGGTTGCCAGAGTTGTCCGAAGAGGTCCTGCATGTGGTCGATGGTCCGTTGATCCGAGTCGGCCAGTGAGGGGTCCTGTTCGGAGAGGTTGAATTGTTCCAGGATGATGCGGGCCGAGACGGCCGAGGCGTCGTCGACGGTGCCTCGGGCCTTGAAGGTCCACTCGCGTTCCTCGGCCTTGTGAACGGTCGCCGTGACGCACAGGGTTCGCCCGGGGGTCACGAAGCTGTTGAATTTCAGGGCCTTGGCCTGCTTGAGCAGGATCGTGCTGTACTTGAAGTTCTCCGAGTCTCGCATCAGCCACGCCCCGGTCTGGACCAGGGCTTCCAGCATCAACACTCCTGGCAGTACCGGAAAGCCGGGAAAGTGATCCGCCAGGTACTCCTCGGCCAGCGACAGGTTCTTGACCGTCGAGATCGACTCGCCCCGCTCGAGCGAGACGATCCTGTCCACCAACGCGAAACGCATGACGCCTCCGAGTGAACCGCGTCGCGGTTCGCGATGTCCCAGCCTGTTCCCAACGTCGGCGTGGCCGTGAGAGGCCTCAATTATAGTTGTCCACCTCCAGCTTCTCAAGCGGCCCACAACCGCGATCGGGCGGAGCTTCAGGGTGTCGAATTGTCGAATTCCAACGGCGTGGCCTCGGCCGGAAGCGGCACAATGCGGTCGAGGCCCAGAGAGTGACCCTCGTCGAACAGCTCCGTCGCATCTTCCCCCGCCGGCTGATCGGAGGGGATATCGCGAATCGACCCGGCGGTCCGCGTCGCCTCTGTCTGTTCGCCGGGAACCGGTTCGGGGATCGCCCGACGCGTTGGCTGATCCTGGTGTGCGGATCGTTGGCTGGTGATCGACCGTGCGGCCGCCCGGATTTCGTCGCCGCTGAGCCGTCTCAATCGAGCCAACTCGGTCAATGGTCCCAGCATTCTCACGACACGCGCCACGCTGCTCTCAAGCAACACCACCTCCATCAGGTCACGTCTCATGCCTCCCAGCGTCTCGACATGCTCACGGATGTCCTGCTGCAGATCGGTGAGCACTTCGAGTGCTTCGACGGCGTCGGCGATGTTGTCGGAGCGGTTGCGGAGTGATTCTTCGAGCGTGAGGAGCTGGCCGAGGTTCTTGTGGGCGACGTTGACGTCGGCGGAGTGCGTGTTGAGCGTATCCTGGAGGACGACGAGATTCTCGAGCGTCACCCGGGCTTCAAGGGTGTCGGTTGCCCCGGCCAAGATGGCGTCTCTCAGGGCCACGAGTTGTTGGATCGACCCGTGGGCATGGTCGAGACCGTCTGCGAGCTGTTGCAGCCGAGTGATCTCGATCACGGCTCGATCGGTGCGATCGGCTTCGGCCATCGCCACGTCCCGCAGCTGCACCAGCCGGTTCAACTCGGCCAGGGCCTGCTGGTTCCTGGCACCGCGGTCGACAAGCCGGTCCTGCAATGCGGCCAGCTGTCCGACGACCCTGTCGGCCTCTTCGACTCCGCTGGCCTGCTGCTGGACCTGTTCGCGGAAGTCACGGATTGTCTCGAGGGCACTTCGTGCGGCGTCGAGCTGGTCGGATTGATTGCGGAGACCGCTGAGCAGGTCGCTGGTCTCCCAGGCTCCGTTGCGGGCTCCCACCAATTCACTCATGTCCCGCTCGACCCGAACCAGGTTACGTTGCACGCCGTCGAGTCGTCGGGCCAGGGGCTGGGTCACCAGCAACTGGATTCCGACCAGCCCGCTCAGCACCGCGGCTGTGGCAATCCACCAGGTCCGACGCGAGCGGGAATGCCCGATGGCGAAGAGGGGGTTCGAGTCGGCCGGCAGTTCGCTTGAGGTCGTGGTGACGTCGTAGTGTTCGTATTGACCGTTCACTGCTGTCCTCTCGTGTTGGTGTCCATCCAGCGGTACTGCGAGCCACTCGCTTGGCGGCCCAGTTGCCGGCCGGCGTGGTCGCAACCCGTTCCGCAAGACCATTCCAATCGGCACATCCGGTCTCCTTGGAAAGCTCGGAGTGATGGACGGGTCGAGGGGAACTGGTAATCGTTGGGGCTGTTTCTTCTCGTCAGTTGTTCTGGTTCACGCTTTATCGCCAGATTACCCGACCGGAATCGCGAGAGAATGCTGTCGCGGTGCCGGGTCGGGCGAATCGATCGCGGCGGGTCGGACCAGTCGGTTTGGAGTGCGAAACCGCTACGAGTTGAATGACCGGACGCGACGGGGAATGATGGGGCCCGGGCGGCCGTGAGGTCATCGAGGAGAGCGTGGTGGAAGCGAGTGGGATCGAGGTACGCGGGGCCTGCGAGGCCGACATCGAGAGCCTGGTCGAGTTCAACCAGCGGATGGCGGCTGAGACGGAGGGGAAGGAACTGGACAGCGGGACCCTGCGTGCGGGCGTCGAGGCTGTGTTTTTCGAGAGCGTGGCCGGGGAGGCTCGGAAGGGTCGCTACCTGGTGGCCGTGATCAACGGGCGGGTAGTGGCCGCGTTGATGCATACCTGGGAGTGGAGCGATTGGCGCAACGGGTTTGTGTGGTGGTTGCAGAGTGTCTACGTCGAGCCGGATTTTCGTCGTCGGGGCGTGTTCCGCAGGTTGTACGAGACACTCCGTGAGGAGGCCCGGCAGGATGGTGGCGTGGTGGGCTTGAGGCTTTATGTCGAAGAGCACAACCGGATTGCACAGGCGACCTACCGGGGCCTGGGGATGGAGAGCAGCGGCTACGTGGTGATGGAGGAGATGTTGAGGGAGTCCTCGGATTCGTCGGAGGGGTGATCTTCGCGGGACCGGGTTGCTGGCGAAGCAGGCCGTGTTCGGCGACGATCAGGGTGACCCGGTTGAATGGTCTCGAGCCAAACAGGAGCCAGTTGAGATGAGTGATGTGCGAGACGAGCAGGTGTTGGTGGGCAAGCACTCTCGGCGCGAGTTCCGCGAGCGGATGGGTGGTGGCGAGTTGAAGGCGTGCATCATCCCGGTGGCAGCGACCGAGCAGCATCTCGAGCACCTGTCGATGGAGCACGACTGGCGGAGTTGCATGCACGTTTCGGTGGAGGTGGCCAAGCGGCTGCATCCGGGCGTCGTGGTGGCTCCGTCGATGAACATCGGGATCAGCGAGCACCACATGCGTCACCCCGGTACGCTCTCGGCGATGCCCGGCAGTTGGCTGGCGGTCCTGTTCGACACGATCCGCAGCATGCACCAGGCCGGTTTCGAGCACATCCTGGTGCTCAACGGACACGGCGGCAACGTCGCACCCTGCCAGGGCATCTGGGGCCAGTTCCTGCAGCGGCTGGAGACCAACCTGCAGTTTCACAGCTACTGGGACTTCCTGGACGATGAGGCGGTTGGGCCGTACCTGGAGAGCGGTCGGTGGCCCGGTCATGCTCAGGAGTTCGAGACGGCCTTCGCGCTGGCGGTCTTCCCGGAAAACGTCAGGCAGGACGCGATGCAGGACCAGCAGGACACCGAGCCACTGTTGGCCACCGCCGAGAATGGTGCCGCGATGGTCGAGTTGATCATCGCCCGCGTCACGGCTCACCTGCAGTCAATGATCGACGGCGAGAGCGTGGCCGAGGTGCCGGCGTTTCATTGAAATGCATTGAAACGCATTGAAACGCATTGAGACGCACTGAAGAGACCGCGGGGGGGCCGTGCCCTCTCGCTACCGCCCCAGTCGTCCCCGTGCCTGCCAGACGCGGTGTGCTGTGGTCGGCTTGAGTGTCTGCGTTGTCGACGGTTTTGAGCTGACCGGTTGAGCATCTAGCGGATGAGGGACCGGGCGTGCGGTGGGCTGTTGACCGGGAACACCCGCCTGGGGATTCACTCTCTGGTAGGGCACCACGCGGTAGCCCATCACGGCGCGGTAGCTGGTCCGAGGCACCTGGCGGAGGACCGGCCTGGAGACCCAGACCATGCGGTAGGCTCCCTGGTCGACCCACTGCGTCTGCCAGGTTGTGACCGGCACACGGCCGATCACCGCTTCGTGCTGGTAGATCACCGGAGGAGAGGCGCGGTAGGTCGGAGTCGGCTTGATGGCGTACCGGTTGGTGGGAGGTGCCGGCGGAGCGGTCCGGAATATTGGTGTGGGGGTTTGAGTGGCGATCTGCGGTGCGGCGTAGGGGAGAGTGGATTGCGGTGTGGGCTGCGGTGTGGGGTAGTAGGTTTGTGGTTGCGGCCGAGGGGTGGGCCGGTAGGCGGTTTGCGGGGTGGTCTGCTGTTTCTGGGGTTGCTTGGGATGGTTACATCGAGTCCGGCACCGGCAGTTGCTGGCGTGGTGCGTTTCGATGATCTCGACCTCTTCGTCGCGGTCTTTCCTGAGGAAGTCGAAGATCCCGGCCGATGCCACGCTGGGCAGAGCCACGACGGCGAGCCCGAGCAGCAGGTATGGGATGAGTGTCGGGTGTGAGAATCCCATGGTGTGTGTGTTGTCCTGTGTTGGGACCATCGACATGTCAGCCACTCCGTTGACGGACCGAGACCCCCGGTGAATCGACGATTCGCTCCGTTAACTTATCGGCACAACCGGCAAACTCGCCTTAACCGGTTTATTCGGATTTGTCGTGTTCAGGGACTTTGGCCACCACTAGCTCGGGGCTGAGACGCCGCCACTACCGCGACGGTCAGATCTGCCTGCAACCGGTCCGCCGCAGGCGAATCAGATCCCGGTCTCCAGGCGGGTCTACGGTCCGACGCTGAATTCGCGATAAACGGTCTCCACCGTCGGTTTCGCGTCAGCATCACCATTCCTGGTGAGATCGACTTCGAAGGGTCGTTCGAGGTTATTGCCGGCGAGGTCTTCGAGCACGCTGCCGATGGCCAGCCGGAAGCGGCCTGCCTTCCAGGGAGCCTGCGGGGTGAAGTGCCAGGCCGATTGATGTTTGGAGGTCGTGATGGAACCGGCCAGCGGTACTCCGTCGGCGTTTTCGACAGCGAGATCGCTGTGCAGGAGGGCCCAATCGTGAGTGGATCCGAGTTGGCAGACCAGGGGTGCCAGCGAGCCGGGTGCGGGGATCTCGAGCTTCCAGCCCGCCGGGTCGGGCTGAGTGTGATCGGCTGCTCCGGCCGTGAACGTCCGCGTGACGTCGTTGCCCAGCGGAGTGCCACGAGCCGAGGGCCAATCACCGGAAACACTCAGGCGGTATTTTCGACCACTGACGAGGATGGCTCCGAGCTCGGTATTCAGGTTGACTCCGGTTTTGACCCGTCCCGGGTGGAACCACAGCGTCAGTGTCCTGGCGTCACGAGACCACAACTCGGTGTGCCGAAACGGCCGCGGCACCGGTCGGTCGTTGTCGACATCGAGCAGTTGAAAGTAGTTCCAGATCTCCCCGGGCTGCATCGGTTCTGAGAACACGATGTAGAACTTCAGGTGGTTGGCTGGCAGCAGGTCGGCGGTGGGGTAGATCTGCTCGACGGTGGGAGCCGGAGCGGCGGGGGGCCTGGGGACCGTGTGGCGGAGTTCCAGTGGTTGTCCGTCGAGAGTCGCGGCCGTGGTCGGATCGAATCTCACCACGACCTCGCTTCCGGCCAGCATGGGGAAGGAGGGTGAAAAGTGGAGTTCGCGGTCGGAGATACGATCGAGTGATCCCAGCACCGCTGCCTCGGCCCGCACTTCGATCAGCCCTTCGGCCGTCTCGGCATCGATACTGGCGAAGGCGTCATCGGTGGAGGTGACCACGACGGTGATTTTTGTGGGGTCGTCGGAGTTGACTCGCAGCACCAGCGTGAAGTGACCGTCGGTGACCCGGGAGTTGTCCGGTTGTGGAGTTGCCGGCCCGGCGGCCGGAGGCAGTGGGCGTGGCCGGCAGGCGGCGAGCATCGAGAACGAGACGACCGCCGCAAGCACGAGGCTTGCGGCGGCCGTACGCGTTGGGATCGGAAACTCGTTCATCGGGGGTCAGGGCAGCACGGCCGGCTCGAGGTCGAGCTGGCCCTTGTTGTCCCTGAGTACGACGACCTTGTCGTTGTCGAACTGGTCGATGTGCTTGACCCCGAACAGGATATCGATGACTTCCACGCCTTCGGGTCCCTTCTGCCTGGCGAACTTCCGAGCAGACTTGGGGTCGGTGTCCTTGTCTCCGAGGTACTTGACCACTCGCCGCGCGGCCTGTTCGTTGGTTTCCTTGGCTCCCAGGTACTTCATGTCAACACGGCAACCCCAGTACTGGCTGGGTCCGAACCGTCGCTTCGGGTTCCTGTGGTGGAACCGGTCGGTATTGGTCACCAGCCAGTCCTTGCCACTCTTCTTGTAGATGAACATGTCGATCGGCCGGTTACCGCTACCCAGTTCGACGATGCTGGTCCCCTTGATCTTGGCACCGGTCTTGAGCCCGTCGATGGGGAACTTGGCGATGGGAGTGCAGTTGAAGGAGCCGACGATGAAGGTCTTGCCCTTTTCCTGGACCGGGATGAACGACTGGATCGGGGCCCGGGTTTCCCAGCGGCCGTGGGCCACGTGGTAGGTCTCGGTGCTGTAGACAGCGGCTGAGTTGCCGTGCTCCAGCGGCAGCGGGATCGAGTAGATCTTACTGGCGAACTCGCGTCCGCTCTGTCCGGCGGCCAACACGCGGCTGCCGGCCAGCTTGACACCGGTGACGTTACTGACCTTGGCCTGGCCGTCGCCGGGCAGGGTGATCCGGACGTGCCGTGCCTTGGCAAGATCCACCGCGGCGACCTTGCCGGTGCTGTCGATGGTCAACAGCGCGCTGATCCCGTCCTGCTTGCGGATCACCGAGAGGTAGATCCGCCCGCTTTGTCGGTTGACGGCCATGTCGACGATCTGGATTCCGGCCGCGTTGGTCCCCAGGGCGCCTCCGACCAGCTTGTCGACTCCGTCGATCCGCTTCTTCAGCGGCCGGGCGGGTCCGAGGTCGCCGGTGTCGATAGCGACGATCGATCCGTTGCCACGGTCGGCGATCAGCAGTAGCCCGGCCTTGGCGAAGCTCATGCGGCCGATCCGCGAGAACTTCAGCCCCTTGGTCTGGACGTTCTTGAGCAACTTGTCGGCGGCGGTCTGCTTGGGAGCGGCGGCTGAGGTGTTCAGCACCAGCCCGCCGGCGGCCAGTACCAGCCCGGCGACCGATAGTGTCGCGATCTTGCGTCTCATCAGGTTGTCTCCAGCTGTGAAGGGGTGGAGTTGCATTTGAGATTGATTGTCAGCATACCGGCGGCGGTTGCGGCCGTCCACGATCCGAAGCACCACGCCGACTAGGGTGACTCGTTCGAGTCACGCGGTGCGACCACCTCGATCGACTGCTCGACGAGTCCCTCGGGTAACTCGACCGGCGAGGCGATCACGATCGCGGTGTTTTCGAGTCGAGCCAGCACTCCGCCGATCGTTTCGATCCCCGCCTCGTCGATCTCGGCCAGCGGCTCATCGAGCAGCAGCAGGCCGGGTTCGACAGCCAGGGCACGTGCCAGGGCCACCCGTCGGCGTTCGCCGGCCGAGAGTCCCTTGACGTCTCGACCGAGCAGGTAGCTGCCGCCGAGTCGTTCGAGCCACCCGGTGGCTTGGCGGCGCCGCTCGGTTCGGCCGACCCGCCGGGCGGCCAGGCCGTACTCGACGTTGGCCAGCACGCTGCCTCGAAACAGCCACGGTTGCTGGTGCACGAGGGTGATCTGGTGAGGCGGGCATGAAAAGCGGACCTGGCCGGGAGTGACATGTTCGAGTCCGGCCAGGACGCGCAGCAGCGTGGTCTTGCCCGAGCCATTGCCTCCGGAAATCCCGATCCGGTCCCCAGCAGCGATCTCGAGGTCGGGAGCCTGCAGGATCGGCGTGTTGTTTCGCGAGACGGACAGGTCGTGGGTCGAGACGATCGTCATGCGTCTCCCCTGTCTTCCCTGCCGAGCACTGCTACGAGCAAGGTCATCCCGGTGGCCAGCAGCAGCAACAGGCCTCCCATGGCCAGCCCCACGGCGAATTCGCCCTTACCGGTTTCCAGCGCGGTGGCGGTCGCCAGTGTGCGGGTGCGGTCCTTGAGGTTTCCACCGACCATCATGGCGATGCCCAGTTCGGTCGAGCAGCGGGCGAACGCGGTCAGGATGGCCAGGATCAGCCCGGTGCGGGCTTCGCTGAGGTAGGTCATCAGTCGGCGGAACGGGCCCGCGCCCAGCGTGCGAGCGGTTTCGGGGATGCGGGGGTCCAGTGACGTGAGTGCACCGTGAGCCAGGGCGACGACGATCGGCAGGGCCAGTAGCGTCTCGCCGAAGACGATCGCCGAGGGGGTGTAGAGCAAGTCGAGCGGTCCCAGCGGTCCGCGTCGGGAGAACATTCCGAAGCAGATCAGGCCCAGGAAGACGGTGGGGACTCCCAGCAGGCTGCGGAACAGGATCAACAGCAGGCGATGTCCCACGAAACTGCGTCGGGCCAGGCAGGCGGCGATCGGCAGGCCCAGCAGCACCGCCAGCAGGACGGCTGAGAGCGAAATCGCGAGCGTGCGGCCAGTGGCGTCCAGTACCTGGGGATCGCCGCTGGCCACCAGGCGGACGGCTTCTCGGAGGCCTTCGACGAGGAAGTCCATCAGGGTGTGTCACGCGGGTGCGGGTGAAACAGCACTTCGCCGTGGATCCGGAACGATGCGATCTTCTGTTGCACGATGTCCGAGACCAGGTAGTCGGCCAGCCTGATCGCCATTTCGACGTTGATCCTGTCGTGCTTCTCGGGGTTGATGACCAGCACACCGTAGGGGTTGTGCAGCACGGGATCGCCTTCGACGAGCAGGACCAGCGAGATCTTGTCGCGGAGTTTCAGGTAGGTACCGCGGTCGCACAGCACATGAGCTTCCATCTCGTTGGCCGTCACCAGCGTCTGTCCCATCCCGCGGCCGGTTTCGACATAGCCATCCCAGTCTGACAGCCCGCCGGCGATCTTCCAGAGTTCGAGTTCCCGTTTGTGGGTCCCGCTGTCGTCACCTCGCGATACGAACTGCGCTTTTGACTTGTGGATGCTCTTGAGCGCCCCGGCGATGCCCTGTCCACGGATGCCGGCGGGGTCGGTCGCGGGGCCCAGCAGCACGAACGTGTTGTACATCACGTCGTCACGGCGGATGGCGTGTCCGGACTCGAGGAATGCCAGCTCGCTGTGGGGGGCGTGCACCAGCAGCACGTCGACGTCGCCTCGCTCACCCAGTTTCAGAGCCTGTCCGGATCCGACGGCGATCACGTCGACACGGATGTTGTGGGCCGCTTCGAAGTCGGGCATCAGGAATTCGATGAGCCCGGTGTCGGCGGTGCTGGAGGTGGTAGCCAGCCGCAGCACGCTGAATCGCTCGGGTGCCGCGGAATCGGAGTCCGGTTGAGTTTCTGCGTGCGAGAGTCCGCAGCCGGACAACGCGACGAGCAGGACGATTCCGGATGAGAAACGGGCCTGGGCGGCTCGCTTGTCGTTCCGAGCGGAGCGAGGAGTCTCGGCGGTTGGAGCGTGTGGGTGGTTTGAGATCCCTCGCTGCGCTGGGGATGACATCTCGTGCACTGGGGGGGGCATGCTGTGCGCTGGGGATGACATGCTGCGGGCTTCAGACGAGAAAACGAGGCCAAGACGAGTCCGCGGTCAATCAGCGTGGACCGGAGAACCCTGGAGTCTGAGTGGTCCCGAGCCGTTCTCCATCCTGCCGCAGCCCGAGTTTCAGGTGATTAAACAGTTCGACTCCGGAAACGTGTCCATCGTTGTCGGTGTCGGCCGGTCCACGAAATCCGTTGGCGATGTGCCAGGCGAACAGTCCGTGTCCTCTCTGGGGGTCGTCGAGTCCTTTTTGTCCCTGGCCGCAGCTGGTGATCAGTGTGGTGGTCTTGAGTCGTTTGCCGAGCACCTCAAGCAGCGCGGCTCCATCGGGCTGCCTCTGCAGGTCGGTTCCGCTGCCGGAGCGGGTCACGTCGAGCAGCCAGGTCTGTTCGACACAGCCGCTCGATTCGATCTGGTCGGCCAGCCAATCGAGCGAGACACCGGTCTGGGCCATGTTGTCCCACTGAAATCCGGCCGGAGCGAGCCAGAGCCGATCGTCGTCACCTCGGTAGACGTGTCCGCTGGTGTAGACGACCAATTCGGCTCGCCCGCGGAGTTCGCCGAGGAAGGCGGCCGCCTGTTTCTCGAGATCGGCCCGGGGAGTATTGCTGAGCAGCTTGGCGTGCGATCCGTCGCTGGGGACGCGATAGAACCACGTGAGATGGTCGGAGACAAGTTTCAGGTCGTTGCCGGCGAACGGCAGCGGGGTCAGCGACTTGTCGCGGAAGCGGCTAGTCCCGATCAGCAGTGCCCAGCGATGCGGGTAGGCTCCGCGTTCCGCGGCGATCACCAGGGTCGGTCCTCCCTTGGGTTCGGCCGCGATCCAGGCGGAGTCTCCGGCGCGGAGGTCGTCGAGTCGGGCGGGTCGGCTGTTGAGAAACACCCAGGACTTTTCGTTGGCAGCGAGGTTGACGGTGCCGCCGGAGACCTTGACGGTGAGTCGTCCCGAGGTGGGGTCGACCGAGTCGATGCCGCCGCGGATCATGGGCTGCCGGGCGGTGGTGATCGTGATCGCCGAGATGCTCTCGTCGTGATCGACAACTGCCAGCATGTTCTGTTTCAACGAATCGATTGACCAGTTGGCCCGTTCGGCAGCCGTGCCACCTCGGCCCGAGATCTCTGCGGTGCTCGGGAGGGTCCAGGCCTGGTAGCCGGGGCTGCTGCCTCCCTGCTGCAGCTGCAGTGTCAGTCGTCGCTTGGTCTCATCGATGCGGTTGACCAGTCCCACGATTCGCATGGTTCTCCGGATCTCGACGCGGATCGCCAGTCTCGAGCCACTGCCTCCAGCGTCCTCGACGTGGACCGCAGTGGCTTGGTCTCCGGGTTGCAGATCGAGCAGTTCGGTGGTGCGTCCGTTGAGTCTCAGGTGGGTCCCCGTGGCGATTCTCAGTCCGATATCGTCGCGTTGACCGCTGGCCTGGGGCGAGAGCACAAGTTGGGCGGCTGGGACATCGAGTGTGCTGAGCAGGCCTTCGTCGGTCCTGGCGTGAGCGGCGGTCAATTCGACGACCCGCTTCGAGTCGTCTCCGGTCCGTTTCAATTCGAGTCGATCTCCGGGCGCGAGGTCGGCCAGTGTGGCGTGTTCCTTGCTGTCGGCGTTGCGTTGGAGCAGGACCGCCACGTCGTCACCCAGCCGCACGTCGCTCTCGATTCCCGTCGTCATGTTCCGCACCCGCAGCCGGTGCCCGCCGTCGAAGACTTCCTCGAGCACGACCACGTCGGCGACGGTATCGCCGTCACCTCGTCGAGTCGGTGTGCCGCCGCCTGGCAGGAAGACCATCAGCAGGGAAATGAAGATCGAGGCGCACACCGCGGCGATCGCAAGCGTGCGGCGGCGGTCGACCGGAGGCGACTCGGCATCATCGGCCTCGGTCTGATCCTCATCGTCACCGTCCTTGCGGACGATCTTCACGTCGATGTTGAGATCCGAGAGTGCCTGCTGGGCCGATTCGTACCTCCGTGACTTGTCCTTCTCGGTCAGCTTCTGGATGACTTTCGCCAGGTCTTCGGGCACCCCCTCGAGCACCTCGCTGATCCGTGGCAGCCGGCGATCGGGAGCCGCGTGCCATTCGATCCACGGGTCCTCCCCGGCTGTGTTGCTCCGCAACGCACCCAGCCCCAGCGCGAGTTCCTCGAACGGCTGCCCGCACATCAGTTCGTAGGCGGCGAAACCGAGTGAATAGAGGTCGCTGCTCGATTCGACTTCCCCGAAGTCGTCGGAAACGACCTCGGGAGCAATGTAGCGGGTGGCGCCCTTGAGCAGCGTGCCGTCGCGGTCGCTGACACGTCTGGCGAGGCCGAAGTCGCCGAGTTTGATTCGTCGCCGGGCGTCGATCATGATGTTCGACGGCTTGATGTCTCCGTGTACGATGCCGCGGTCGTGCAGGTAGTGGAGTGCTCGCAGCGAGTGGGCCAGGGTGGTTTTCAGGCCGCGGAGGTCCATCTGTCGCCCGGCCAGCCGCTCGGCCAGCGTCCCCTGCATCAGTTCCATCACCAGCCAGCCCTTCTGGCGATTGATGTCATAGATGGTGACGATGTTGGGGTGGTGCAGAGACGCCAGCAGTTGAGCTTCCTGCCAGTAGCGGTCCATCTGCAGGGTCCCGCCGAGGAACTCGTCGCGGAGCTGCTTGACGGCGACCTCGCGGTTGAGCTCCCGATCCCGGGCGCGGTAGACGGTGGTGTAGCGTCCCGTCCCGACGGTTTCGAGCAATTCGTAGCGGGTTTCGCCGGCCACCGCATCGGTCCTCTGAGCTGTCACCTCACCAGCTGTGAGGCTGTCTTGATTATGTCCCGGCGGCAGCGATCGCGGAAGGGAAGCGAGCGGGCATGCAGCGGGTTCACGAGCCCTTCAACCGTGCGATCAGGCCTCGCAGGTCCTCGTCTCGCTGCATGTCACCGCTGAGGCCCGTGGCAGGCCGATCCTCGGCGTTGAGCAGTTGCAGCAGCCTCTCGTAGGCACGTTGTTCACCAGCCCGATCGGATCGAGCGGCCGCTGAGAGGGCATCTCGGACCAGCAGCCGCCAACTGGCGTCGGGCTGCCCTGCCTGCTTGGGCTGGGTACTTTCGAGCATCTGCCTGAGTTCGTTTCGAGCCGTCGCGCGGCCGCGATCGGTGCTGCCTCCGACTGGTCCCTCGGAGACGAGCAGCAGGACCGAGGCGGCGACGCTGGCGGCCAGCAGCATCGAGAGCAGCAACGAGTTGGAGCGTTTCGCTTTCTGTTCGGATTGACCTCCGGTGAGTTCTTCGTCGAGGCTCAATTCCGGCAGCTGTCCATCTTCACCCAGTTGCACTCGCGATTCGCCCTGGGCGTCGGTAACGAACTTCGCGAGTTGTCTCTTGCGCCTGCGTCCCTTCCGGCCGCGACGTTGAGCCTTGCCGGAGGTCTTGGCCGCCTTGCCGGTGGGATCGTCTCCCTGGGCCGTCTCACCGTTGTCGGCCGCGGCGTCTTCAAGATCGGTTGTGAACCGCAGGCTGGTGCGTTCTCCGAGAGTGATATCGGCTTCACGAGGTAGCCAGACCCAGCGTTGTGGCGGGATCGGGCTGCCGTCGATCGAGACGGCGTCCTGGAGCGGTGTGAAGATGGCGTAGCGGCCGTTGCGGAACACGATGCTCGCCTGGTGCTCGGCCAGATCGGGGTCTTCGAGCACCAGCTGGTTGGTTTCGGCGCGGCCGATGTGCACCAGCTCGGTTTCGATCTCAAAGAGCTGCCCACGAGCGGGGCCGCGAGTGACGGTGATGCTGGCCGGTTCGGGCATGAGTCAATTCTAGCTGTGGTTATTCCATCAGGTCGACGTAGAGGAAACTGAGCACGAAGGGTCCGAGGATGATCAGCACGGTGGCGGCCATCACCAGCACGCTGGGCAGCAGCATCTTGACTCCCGCCTCCCCGGCAATCGTTTCGGCCCGCTGCGTTCTCTTGATCCTGAGCACGTCGGCCTGTGTCCGGAACAGTCGTGCCAGTGGGGTCCCCAGTGTTTCGCCCTGGATGATCGATCCGACGATGCTGGTGACTTCGGGGTCGTCGAGCCGATCTCTCATCGCTTCCAACGCCTCGATGCGGCTCTTGCCCATGTTGATTTCCGAGAGCACCCGTCCGAACTCGACGCCGACCGGGTGATCTCGAAACTCGGCAACCGACTCCTCGAGCGACTGCAGAAAGGTCGCCCCGGCCTCCATCAGCAGTGTCAGCAGATCGAGCAGGAAGGGCAGTCGCTGCTTGATGCGGAACAGTCTCAGGGCGGCCTTCTGTGCCAGCCGTCGTCGCAGCAGCCAGGCAGTGGCCGGGCCGGCGGCGATGCCGCCCAACACGCCCGGTGGCCCGGCCATGTCGAAGCCGATGTAGATGTAGGCGGGGGTCAGCAGAGCGGCGAGGATCTGCATCGTGCCGAGGTACTCCTGGGGTGTCCAGAAGCGAGGCAGCCCGGCGGCGTGGAGATCGCGTGAGATGCCCGGCAGCGAATCGCGGAAGGCCCGGCGGTTGATTCGGCCCAGGGCGACGACCAACGGCTGCAGGAAGCGGTAGACGAGGCTGCGACGCCGCAGCTCGGAGATCCGCAGCTGGTCGTGCCGCCAGGTATCGTCGCCGTCGGGGTCGGAGGCAATCGAATTCAGCACGGCACGGGTCAGCACGAACAGCCCCACCGCCAGCATCGCGCTGGCGATCACCGGCAGGATCGGGAACGGTTCGGAGGTGGCCTGGGCGATCAGCACGTGGAATCAGATCTCGGGGTTGAGGATCATGCGGGCCCAGAAGTAGGCCAGCAGGTTCATGACGCCGGCCGCGCAGAGGATGATCTGGCCGGGGACCTCGGTGAACAGCATGCGGGTGTGGACCGGGTCGATGAAGTAGTTCATCACCAGGATCACCGGGGGAGCGAGTGCCATGTAGACTGACGAGGTGCGGGCCTGGGCGGTTTCGGAGCGGACCTTGCGTTCCAGCCTCTGCAGTTCCCGCACGCTGGTCGCGATCCGTTCGACGGTTTCATTGAGCCGTCCGCCACTCTGCCGGCTCGCCTCAAGCGCCGCCGCGAACAGCGCGAAGTTCTCGCTCCGCAAACGGTCCTTGGCCTCCTTGAGACACTGTTCGAGGTCCTTGCCGAGCTGGTACTCGCCGACGATCTGCAGAAATTCCTGGCAGATCGGCTTGGGGCTCTGGCGTGCGAGGATATCGAGTGCTTGAGCCAGCGAGAGGCCGGCCTTGATGGCATTGGAGAGTGAGACCATGGCGTCGGCGAGCTGGTCTTCGATCAGCAGCTGCCGTTTTTCGGCGAGTTGTCTGAGTACGTACCAGGGCAGGCTGACGAGCAGGACTGCGGCGGTGATCGAGAACACCAGCGAGCCGGCCGCGACCAGCAGCACCACCGCGGTGACCGCGACCACGATGATCCAGGTGACCAGATACTTTCTCAGGCTGTCGGTCCGCAGCCTGAGCCGTCGCAGCTTGTCTCTGAGGTCGTTTTCGACGAAGTCGATCGCCTGCGAGTAGGTCGAACGCCCGGCGAGTGCTCCGACGGCGATTGCCGTGGCAACCATGCTGCTGCCCAGTACCTGCAGGAGGTCCATAGCCGGAGTCTCCTAGGACTGTTCGCCGTAGAGGAATTCGAGTTTCAGCAGTTCCCGCGAGACCAGCTGATCGATGAAGCTGGGCATGTAGCCGGTGGGCACCAGCCCCACGTCCTGGCGGCTGCTGAAGATCTCGGTCGTCGCCACGCACTTGCGTTGAGGGTCGTAGCCGGTGATCTCGGAGATCTGCGTGATGCCTCGCTTGCCACCTGGCAGCCGGCTGATCTGCACGATGATGTCGATGGCCGAGGCGATCTGTCGCTGGATCGAGATCAGCGGCAGGTCGACGGCCATCAGCACGAGCACTTCGAGCCGCTTGAGCACATCGTCGGTGTTGTTGGCGTGGATGGTGGTCATCGATCCGTCGTGACCGGTGTTCATGGCCTGGAGCATGTCGAGCGATTCGGGACCACGGCATTCGCCAACAATGATCCGATCGGGCCTCATTCTCAGGGCATTCTTGACCAGGTCGCGGATCGAGTACTCACCGGCACCTTCGACGTTGGGGGGCCGAGCCTCGAGCGTGACCACGTGTTCCTGGTGCAGTTGCAGCTCGCTGGTGTCCTCGATCGTGATGATCCGGTCCTTGTGCGGGACGAAGCTCGAGAGCACGTTCAGCAGGGTGGTCTTGCCGGTGCCGGTGCCGCCCGAGACGATCATGTTGCGGCGGTCGATGACGCAGGCCCTGAGGAACTGAGCCGCGGCGGTGGTGATCGATTCGAGTTCGATCAGGTCGTCCATCGTGAAGCGGTAGGCGGGGAACTTGCGGATCGTCAGGCAGGGGCCTCGAGTGGCCAGCGGCGGAATGATCGCGTTGACCCGCGATCCGTCGGGCAGTCGCGCGTCGACCAGAGGCTGGCTCTTGTCGATCCGCCGCCCGACCTGGGCCACGATCCGCTCGATGATCGACTCGGTGACCTTGTCCGAGATGAAGCGTCGTCCCGAGAGTTCGACCACGCCGTTCTGCTCGACGTAGATCTGGTCGCTCTTGACCACCATGATCTCAGTGATCGTCGGAGCCCTCAGCAAGTCCTGCAGTGGCCCGAAGCCGAAGACGGTGTCCTTGAGGTCCTTCTTGAGCGTTCTGAGGATCAGGTATCGCTTGAGTTCCTGGTGCAGGTGAGGCCGGACACGTGGAAAGACGTCGTTCATCCGCGACTCGACCCGGCTGATCCGTTCGCTGAGATCGCGGCAGCCTTCCAGTTGCAACTGTTCGCGGACGAAGCCGACGAGGTGTTCGAGTTCGGTTTCACGTTCGGGGACCAGCGTGGCCGGCACGTCGAATTCGTTGGCACTCAGAGCGGTGGTCGATCCGCCCACCGGGGCACTCTCGTCACCGCTCTCGAGGATCAGCTGGTTGATCATCAGGTCCCGCAGCAGCAGCGAAACGACCTCCTCAAGCAACGGCAGGTTTTCATCACCGAAGAGGTTCAGTTCGCGGCAGACATCCTCGATGTTCTCCTCGAGCATCAGGATGCTCTCGGTATCGCCCAACTGGCTGCTTTCCAGTTCGAAGAGGTCGAAGCGTTCCAGCAGTTGGCGGTGCACTCGCAGTTCGAGGCTGGCCATGATCGAGCGGAGGTGCGATTCGAGCTGGTTGCGGCTGATCGGGCTGGCCTGTTCCGACTCGAACGTCAGCGTGAAGGGCCAGATGCGGATCGTATCGCCGGGAGCAAATTTGCAGCTCTGTCCCCCCAGCACCTCGGTCTCACCGACCACGCAGCTGTTGATCCCGAGGTTTTCCAGGGTCAGCAGGCCGTTGTCGCGGCGGACGACGGCCTGTTGCTTGCCCACCAGCGGGCTCTGCAGCACCACCGTGTTGCCGTCGTCGCGGCCGATCCGGATCACCGAATCGTTGGTCTCGATCAACGAGCGGCGACTGTCGTGGACCTTGTTGAACCAGACTTTCATGGTGCGACGCGAGAAGAGGGGTACGGGTACGGGTACGGGTACGGGGACGGGTGCGGTGTCTGCTACTTGTTCTTGCCAGAGTCTCGCTTGTGGAGCAGCACCTGGACGCCCTGGAAGTTGTTGACCGCGACGATGCCGGCGAGCGTTTCGGCTCGGGCTTCGAGCTTCCCGCCGGGCTGTTCGACCTTGACGGCGATCGCGATCACGTTTTCGGCGCCCGAGGTAAGCCCCGCGGCCTGGCGGACGTTTCGGCGTCCCTTGCGGTTGCCCAGTGCGAGGATGCGGAAGGGGCCGATGATCTGTCCGCTGCCTGTGGTCGGTCGGTTCTTGATGGAGGTAGTGCTACCGAATACGGGAATTCGAAAGCTGACCTGGTCGCCGGGGTCGACGTGTTGGGGGAGGAAGGTTCGCGAGTCGACCGGCAGCCACATCACGCGTTCGTTGTCGGCGATGGATTCGTTGATGTCCTGTGCGGCGGGAGTGGTCAGGTCGGGGTGCAGTACCAGTTCGGTGCCGTCGGCGGCCATCGTGCGGGCGGCCTTCTGGCCGATCACCAGGTTGCGATCACTCCAGCGGTAGGCCACCTGGGCGAGTTCGCCCTGGTACTTTTTGGGCACGGGGATCCGAGTCAGGTGCTCTTCCTGGAACACGTCGCCCTGGTTGACCCGGGCGTCGGTGGTGACGCCGACGAACTGGACCATCTGGTAACCGCTGGCCTGGCCGTCGAGGTAGAGCCAGTTGCAGACGAAGCCGACGACGCCCAGCGCCACGGCGATCATGATGCCCTGTGCACCCTTCATGTTGACTCCCGCTGATCCCGTCGAGTGGGGCTGGTCCTGGATGTTGCCGGCGACGATTCCGGTTGGACTGGCGTGAAGATATTCAGCATACCACGCCATTCACCCGGTTTGTGATGCCTGGCCGAAACGACCAGGGCCTGCCCCGAATGGTGGTGCCAACGAGCGGTCCAGCCGTTGGCGTTGCGGTCAGCTGGTGAACCGAGGGTCCATCCGGCGAGGCGGAGTTGTTGGTCGAAATGTTTCCACCAGTCGTCGCGTCCGGCAGATCCGGAAAAGACGACCAGCCGTTCGGGGTTTCCGCTGCCGACGGCCAGCAGACGCCGGCTGCCCTCGGGCAGTTGCACCGGTTCGCTCTGGAGATGGCCCGCGGCAGCGAAGGTCCAGGTGACCCAGTGGCCGTTGGAGGACCGGGTGGCCAGGCCCCAGCCGACGACGCGTCGCTGGCCGAGCAACTGTCTGACGGCCACGACCATTGGCAGGGGCCCATCGAGTCGATGCAGCGTGGTGGCGGCGGTTCTGAACCGTTTGGGTTGCGAGGCACGAGACTGCTGCCGGTCGAGCACTTTCAGCAGTTGCCGTTCGGACGAGTCGGCTTCGAATTCGGGCCACCCGCCACGACTTGCCGTGACGCGGGTCGACTCCTCGAGCGCACTCCAGGCTGCCTGCCGGTCTCCATTCACCCGACGGCGGTGAATCTCCTGGCCCAGTTCGCCCAGTTGCATGTCGTCGGGATCGGTCCAGGCGGCGCCCGATCCGGTCACGCTCAGCGGGTCTGAGATCGACTCAAGTTCGGGTTCATTCCACCAGGCGGTCAGTTGTCGTCCCACCGCCAGGCCGACCACCAGCAGCAAGCCGATCGCCAGCAGGTCCGTGGTGCGGCGGCGGCACCGCCGGGCCAATTCGCCCAGTCCGGTCGTTTCGCGCAAGTCGGTTGTCTCGGAAGAGACCGGTGCCAAGCCAGGGGTCGAGTCGTCGAGTTCGGTCGGGTCGGGCACGGCGGGCACGCGGGGCTATTGGAGCAGGTCTGACTCGAAGGCCTCCAACTGCTGAATCAGCGGGATGTAGGCAGCGTCGGATTGCATGTTCATCCGGGCCTGTTGAGCCAGGCTGCGGTACATGTCGAGAAAGTTCTGGGTCAGTTCGCCGGGGATGCCAGCCTCGGCCAGGCTGCTTCGAGGCCGTGGGCGACCGTAGATCTGTTCGATCATCCGGTCGGCGAAGTCCGAGAGTTGACCGGGGTCGCAGGTCCGTGCGTTGCGGGGTGGGTTGGGGTACTTGTCACCGAAGACGCGGTCGAAGAGATCCATTTCCCGGCGGCTCAGCCCGCTGCTCAACATCCCCGCCAACCTCTGGAATTGTGCACTGTAGCCGGCGGTGACGCTTTGCCAGTCTCCGGCGAGCGCGGGGTAGAGTTTCAGGGAGCGGCGGGAGCTGTTTGAGCCGAGTCCCTTTTGCCAGAACTGCCAGCGGTTGTCGAGCACTGGGAAGCGGACATCGTGCCGGAACCGCTGTGGGGGCATTCCTCCCAGTACCGGGAAGCCTCGATCGACCACCGCTCTGCCGGAGATCATCCCGCGACGCACATCCAGAATATCCCGGTCGACGCGCAGGCTCTGTCCGGTCTCGGGCTCGACCAGCACCGGGCCTCGGGTGACCGGGTGCGAGTCGTAGAGCGCCAGTTCGGCCGTCGGCATCGGGATGCAGGGAACGTAGGTTCGATCGACACTCATTTCGGCCGGTGGTGGGAACCCGGGTGGGGTGGGCATGTACTGGGCGTTGCTGTGGGGGTAGGACGCCAGGATCGACCGCGAGGCGGCTTCTCGAGAGTGGATCTGGGCGCGGACTTTGAAAGTGGCCGTCCAGCCGATGACGATCATCAGGCCCATCACGAACAACAGGATCGGCAGGCTGAGCACCAGTTCAAGCGGCGCCAGGCCCTTCCTGCACGCGTGCGGTCGGGAATCCCGGCACCTGGCAGGTTGTGTTCGAAAAGACTGCATGGATTGGCTCAATGAGTGATCAGCATCTCAAGCGACTGTTCGGGAACCGCGGCGAAGGGACCCGGACGCAGCGTGCTGCCACCGGGGACCAGGCCCGAGGGAGACCGGGCCAGGATCTGCTGCAAAGCGGGAAGCGAGGCCGGCATGATCCGGGTCGTCCAGTTCTGGCTGATCAGGTCCCAGCCGGTGGGCCAGTTTTCCTTGAAAGGGACCTTCTCCCTGAGGGGCTCGCCGGTTATCGGATCGATGATGGGCAGGCCGGTTTCCCGGTCCGTGAGGCGTGGCCCGAGGCCCCACCACTTGTCGTTGACTTTGACGCAACGGGGTTCGGGCAGGTAGATCTGCAACTGGGCGAACGACTGGGTGTCCGAGTTGTTTGCCAGGGGGTTTTCGAACAGCCCCGGCCCCATTTCGTCGAGATGCTTACGGTAGACGACTGCCAGCAGGTGGTAGTCTCGGTCCAGGTGCATGTTGACCTGTCTCCAGCCTCCCTGGGTCTGCATCTCCTTCATCCGTTTCGGATCGGTACCGCCGTTCATCCGTCGGATCTGGAAGGGGAGGTTGGTCAGCGGGTAGTCCTGCTGGAGCAGTCGATCGAGTTGGCCGCGGACTGCGATCCGCCACAATTCGGCGAAGCGGGACATGCGGGCGTCTTCGTCGAAGAGCCTGAGTTTCGGGTTGTTCCAGAGTTCGAGGTAGTGGTTGGCGAGGCTCTCACGCTGGTCGACGGCGGTGTCGAAGTACTCGGTACCGTACCGTGCGGCCCCGAGGTCGGACCCGTTGGGAGAGGGGTCGATGGCCGGCACGGTTCTGACCAGCGGGTGTTCCTCGGAGATTTCACCGATGGCCTGGGTGTTGGATCGGAACAGGACGCAGACGGGTGTGTCACCGGCTTGCGGTTCGCGTTGGGACAGGTTGGCCGGTTGGGCGTGGCGTTTTACCGATGCGCGGGCGGCTGCAGAGGCGAGTTGCGGGACGGCTCGGACCAGCGTCCGCTGGTACTCGGGAATCAGCTCGTAATCGAGCACGTATTCGAAAATCGGCAGAAAATGATCGGCCGCCGCGGCCTGTTCATCACCGAACGCCGTGACCGCATCCAACTCGAAGGGGATCCGCTCGATAACCGCTCGACCGGCCCTGGGGAAGGGTTCGAATTCAGCCTTCAGCAGGTCCGCTCCGGCCAGCGCCCAGGCCTGCAGGATGCCGGGCACCTGCTGTTCGGCGTTGCGTTCTTTCCCCTCGCGGAGGTAGGCGGTGATCGCAAAGACCTCACACAGCAGGTGATTGGTGTGGGTGAGTCCGTTGAGGCCACGGGCGAGCATCACACCGCCGGTCATCGCGGCCGAGTCGGCGGCGTTCTGCATTTTCAGCTTGTCGTCGCTGTGACGGCCGACGTTGGTGATCATGATCAGCAGCATGCTGAAGACGAACAGCACCAGCAGCGTCACGATGCTGATCGTGCCGCGCTGGTCACCGTGCAGGCGGCCGAGTCGACCGATGAAGGTCGAGGCGGGCGATCGGTCCAGGACGGTGGGCTGGTTACTTGGCATCGAAGGCGTGTACGTAGGGGACCAGGGACTTGATGCCATCGTTGGTGACGGTGGCACGGGCCCAGACGACCGTGGTGTAGACCCGCCTGTTGTACTGAGGGTCGTGAGGCCCTCCGCCATTGGACGGTGACCCGCTGCCAGGAGCGACCTGGCGTCTGGGGCCGGCGTACTGGCTGATCCGGTGGCTCACCAGGTCGGGCGGGCCACCCGAGCGGACCAGGTGCTTGGCCAGGAATCGACCCGGACCGGGAAGCAGCGCGAGGTTGTGACGCACGGTGACGGTGATCGGATCGCGCCAGCCGATCTCGTAGGGAATGTTGGGTTGCGGGTCGCTATCGTAGGGGTTGTAGGTGGCTCCGGTCTTCGAATTGAGATCCTCGAATCGGATCCACAACTCGGTGTTCCAGTAGCTGTAGCAGAACTTGTTGTAGAGCCGGGCGTTGGTCGAGGCCGAGGCGTCGGGTCCGGCGAATTTCTGCCAGGCGGTGCGGGTGGCCAGGAAGTGGTCCCGGGCACCGGAGGTGATCTTGAGGCCGAGGTGTCTTGAGGGGGAGATGGTGGCACAGGCGGCGACGGCCGAGCGGAACGGGAAGTCGAGCTTGTAGATGTTCTCGGAGGCCTGCCCCTCCGCGCCGCCCACGAATCCGTCCTCGCGACTGCCTCCGACGTGCCAGTATCCGAAGCTGACGCCCGGTGCCAGCGTGTTGTCGCGGATGGCGTTCTGGCGGTGCAGCTCGAGCTCGAAGGGATCGGTTCCCTCATCGGGCTCGATTTCGACAACATGTTGAGGCACCCAGGCGGCGAGGCTGCGGGCGGCTCCGTAGGCGGCGTAGTTGACCACGACCTGGGCGATCATCAACTGGCTGATCTGGGCGACCAACATCACCAGCATCACGAACAGGGGCAGCGTCAGCACAAAGGACAGGCTCTGCACTCCACCCCGCTGGCAACGGTGCAGTTGGCCGAGCCGTCTGAGGTTAAAGTGGCAGCCGCTGACACGGATCACCACGATCAGGGCCAACAGCGCCACGCACAGGGTGATCAGTGCCGGTCGGCAATCGTCGATGATCACTCGCAGTGCCATCATGATGTATCGGTCGAGTTGTTTGAGGTGACGGGAGACCGTTGGACTAGATGTACTCTCGCAGCGACTCGGTGGCTCCGGTGATGGTCAGCAGAACGCCGGCCAGTGCCGAGGGGGCCAGGAACAGGGATCTCCGAAGCGGTTCGCGTTCGGCTGATTCCAATGGCACCCAGCCTCGCGAGCGGACGATCAGGGCCAGGTGGCGTATGGTGCCGACCAGGATCCGGCCGGCTCCGACCTGCCAGATCAGCATCGCCACTCCACTGACTCCACCCAGCACGATGGTCCACAGCAGCGCGGTCAGTCCGTGCTGCAGGCCTAGGAAGGCTCCGACAGTGGCCAGCAACTTGACGTCGCCGCCGCCTATGTCCGAGAGCAGAAAGCAGGCCAGCATGATTCCTCCGC